>Ga0265298_10003821_pt1 | contig 19646 bp, 16 predicted proteins | sample AusTroGonzalo_MG_3_FD_193486 | JGI IMG/M metagenome (GOLD analysis project Ga0265298, IMG submission 193486) | Bovine rumen microbial communities from tropical cattle in Woodstock, Queensland, Australia - Gonzalo_01 | ecosystem: Host-associated > Mammals > Digestive system > Stomach > Rumen ... | reverse complement strand
GGTATAGATGTACTTGATGGCGATGCGCTTGGTGTTTGGCGGGAATGTGTTTTCATACCTCACCCAATGGTTTTCACTATGGATGGTATCGCCATAAGTGAAGTCGGCCGGTGCGGCACCTGCATCGGTGGTGTAACCTACTTGGAATTGTTCGGTTTTACCGGTCGTAGTGCTGCCGTTCATGTATTGGAACGCCACATCAAGCCCCTGTTCCGTACCGCTGAACACGGGCGACGCGAGATAGGCGTTTTGCTCGGTATAATGGAAACGGAACACTTTCGAGCCTTCGGGGGCGTCAACCTCAGGGTCGATACCCGTGTAAGGATGCGTGGCAATGACTTCCCAGCAATCCAAATCGCCGGCATCCTCGAAACCGTAGGAGTAAGGCAGGGCGAAGGCTTCGCAGGTGGTGAAAGTGAGACCGATGCTCCAAGCACTCTGTTCGGCGCCGCAGTTGGCGCGCACTTTCACGGTGTATTCCGTTGCAGGAGTGAGGCCTGTGAGCGTGTAAGGATTGGTGTCGGCATCAATCAGGTTCTCTTCGTCGTCATTGAGGCAAATCTGCCATGCGGTGGCTTCGCCTGTTTCGGTCCAGCTGAGTTCAACGCTGTGCGGCCCAGGGCCAGCGGTAAGGTCGGCAGGCCTTGGGCAGGATGAAACAGGCTCGAAGTTGAAGTCGTCAAGGCGGAGGTAGTAACCATTGGTATAGATGTACCTGATGGCGATGCGCTTGGTGTTTGCCGGGAATGTGTTTTCATACGTCACCCAATGGTTTTCAGCATGGATGGTATCGCCATAAGTGAAGTCGGCCGGGGCGGCACCTGCATCTGTGGTGTAACCTACTTGGAATTGTTCGGTGAAAGGGGTCGTAGTGCTGAAGTTCATGTATTGGAACGCCACATCAAGCCCCAGTTCCGTACCGCTGAACACGGGCGACGCGAGATAGGCGTTTCGCTCGGTACGATAGAAACGGAACACCTTTTCGCCTTCGGGGGCGTCAGCATAAGTGGCGATACCCGTGGAAGAACTCGTGGCAATGACTTCCCAGCAATCCAAATCGCCGGCATCCTCGAAGCCGTAGGAGTAAGGCAGGGCGAAAGCTTCGCAGGGGGTGGTGAAAGTGAGGCCGTTGCTCCAAGCACTCTGTTCGGCGCCGCAGTTGGCGCGCACTTTCACGGTGTATTCTGTTACAGGATTGAGGCCTGTGAGCGTGTAAGGATTGGTGTCGGCATCAATCAGGTTCTCTTCGTCGTCATTGAGGCAAATCTGCCATGCGGTGGCTTCGCCTATTTCGGTCCAGCTGAGTTCAACGCTGTGCGGCCCAGGGCCAGCGGTAAGTTTGATAGGCCTTGGGCAGGATGGAACAGCCCCGAAGTTGAAGTCGTCAAGGCGGAGGAAGTAACCATTGGTATAGATGTACTTGATGGCGATGCGCTTGGTGTTTGGCGGGAATGTGTTTTCATACCTCACCCAATGGTTTTCACTATGGATGGTATCGCCATAAGTGAAGTCGGCCGGTGCGGCACCTGCATCGGTGGTGTAACCTACTTGGAATTGTTCGGTTTTACCGGTCGTAGTGCTGCCGTTCATGTATTGGAACGCCACATCAAGCCCCTGTTCCGTACCGCTGAACACGGGCGACGCGAGATAGGCGTTTTGCTCGGTATAATGGAAACGGAACACTTTCGAGCCTTCGGGGGCGTCAACCTCAGGGTCGATACCCGTGTAAGGATGCGTGGCAATGACTTCCCAGCAATCCAAATCGCCGGCATCCTCGAAACCGTAGGAGTAAGGCAGGGCGAAGGCTTCGCAGGTGGTGAAAGTGAGACCGATGCTCCAAGCACTCTGTTCGGCGCCGCAGTTGGCGCGCACTTTCACGGTGTATTCCGTTGCAGGAGTGAGGCCTGTGAGCGTGTAAGGATTGGTGTCGGCATCAATCAGGTTCTCTTCGTCGTCATTGAGGCAAATCTGCCATGCGGTGGCTTCGCCTGTTTCGGTCCAACTGAGTTCAACGCTGCGTAGCCCAAGGGTGCCAGCGGTAAGGTCGGTAGGTATTGGGCAGGAAGCGATCTCGAAATTGAAGTCGTCAAGGCGGAGGTAAAGACCATTGGTATAGATGTACTTGATGGCGATGCGCTTGGTGTTTGCCGGAAATGCGTTTGCATACGTCACCCAATGATTTTCACCATGGATGATATCGCCATAAGTGAAGTCGGCCGGTGCGGCATCTGCATCGGTGGTGTAACCTACTTGGAATTGTTCGGTGTAAATGCTCGTAGTGCTGCTGTTCATGTATTGGAACGCCACATCAAGCCCCAGTTCCGTACCGCTGAACACGGGCGACGCGAGATAGGCGTTTTGCTCGGTATAATGGAACCGGAACACATTTTCGCCTTCGGGGGCGTCACCAACAGTGGCGATACCCGTATAAGAATGCGTGGCAATGACTTCCCAGCAATTCAGGTCACCAGCATCCTCGAAGCCGTAGGAGTAAGGCAGGGCGAAGGCTTCGCACGGTGTGGTGAAAGTGAGACCGTTGCTCCAAGCATTCTGTTCGGAGCCGCAGTTGGCGCGCACTTTCACGGTGTATTCCGTTCCATGAGTGAGGCCTGTGAGCGTGTAAGGATTGGTGTCGGCATCAATCAGGTTCTCTTCGTCGTCATTGAGGCAAATCTGCCATGCGGTGGCTTCGCCTGTTTCGGTCCAGCTGAGTTCAACGCTGTGTGGCTCAGGGGTGCCAGCGGTAAGGTTGGTAGGTCTTGGGCAGGAAGCGCTCCCGAAATTGAAGTCGTCAAGGCGGAGGGACCAACCATTGGTATAGATGTACTTGATGGCGATGCGCTTGGTGTTTTCCGGGAAGGTGTTTGCATACGTCACCCAATGGTTTTCACCATAGATGGTATCGCCATAAATGAAGTCGGCCGGTGCGGCACCTGCATCGGTGGTGTAACCTACTTGGAATTGTTCGATGTCAGAGGTCCCAGTGCTGTTGTTCATGTATTGGAACGCCACATCAAGCCCCAGTTCCGTACCGCTGAACACGGGCGACGCGAGATAGGCGTTTCGCTCGGCACCCCAGAAACGGAACACCTTCGAGCCTTCGGGGGCGTCATTAGCGGTGAAGATACCCGTGTTAAAACTCGTGGCAATGACTTCCCAGCAAACCAGATCGCCGGCATCCTCGAAGCCGTAGGAGTAAGGCAGGGCGAAGGCTTCGCAGGGGGTGGTGAAAGTGAGACCATTGCTCCAAGCACTCTGTTCGGCGCCGCAGTTGGCGCGCACTTTCACGGTGTATTCCGTTCCAGGGGTGAGGCCTGTGAGCGTGTAAGGATTGGTGTCGGCATCAATCAGGTTCTCTACGTCGTCATTGAGGCAAATCTGCCATGCGGTGGCTTCGCCTGTTTCGGTCCAGCTGAGTTCAACGCTGTGTGGCTCAGGGGTGCCAGCGGTAAGGTTGATAGGCCTTGCGCAGGATGGAGCAGGCTCGAAGTTGAAGTCGTCAAGGCGGAGGAAGTAACCACCGGTATAGATGTGCTTGATGGCGATGCGCTTGGTGTTTGGCGGGAATGTGTTTCCATACGTCACCCAATGGTTTTCACCATAGATGGTCTCGCCATAAATGAAGTCGGCCGGTGCGGCATTTGCATCGGTGGTGTAACCTATTTGGAATTGTTCGGTGTAAATGCTCGTAGTGTTGTAGTTCATGTATTGGAAGATCACATCAAGCCCCAGTTCCGTACCGCTGAACACGGGCGACGCGAGATAGGCGTTTTGCTCGGTAGAAGAGAAACGGAACACCTTCGAGCCTTCGGGGGCGTCACCAACAGTGGCGATACCCGTATTAGAACTCGTGGCAATGACTTCCCAGCAATTCAGTTCGCCGTAATCCTCGAAGCCGTAGGAATAAGGCAGGGGTTTGGGGGTTTGCTGTTGTGCCCGTGCCGCCGCAGGCGCGAGCATCAAAAGCATCAAGAGCAGCGCGGCGGTGCGTTTTGTTTTGGTTTTCATGGAATTGTTTGTTTTGTAAACAGTTGGTTTGCAAGTGTTTACACATCCCCGTTGGTTTTTTTGGGGAATGTTGGCAGCGGTGGCCGGCATGATTTTCAGGAAGATGTTGGTCATCGTTGTAAAGATTTTAGTGAATAATATGTTTACTTTTTTGGGGACAAAGATAGGGATTTTTTTTTGAAAGTCAAGATTTTGATTGAGTTTAGGATACGAAATTACCATTGAAAAACATGATAATCCCGTTTATGGCTTCAAAGATTCTTGGAAAGCCTGTATTTCCTCACGGTGCTCGTACAAGGTGCAACCGCCGGTATGCTCCCAACCGAGGGCGCGAGCATCGCGTATCTTGCGGAATAGGGGCGAGGCCAGTGCATTGCGAAGGCCCATCTGCGCCACATTGCTGTCGCTGAAAGGAGAGAACGGACAAGGTTCGGCAGCCCCGTTGGGAGCAATGTGGAAGAATCCACGACCGGCGGCCATACAGCCGTCGAGGGCTTTCTCGTCGCCCGGGAAACTCAAGAAAATCATCTCCTTGAACTGTTCGCGACGCATTTCCACTATCTGCTCCATCTCGGCCACGTGCTCATCGCGGAAAGCCAGATGCGCCGTGCGCTCGTCGAAAGGCACGTACTCCACATAGAACACCAACCTACAGCCCAACGAAACGAGGTGGCTGAGGAAGGCTTCAGAGGTCACGTCGTGGTAGTTCTCCGTGGTGACGGTGATACTGGTGCCGAAGAATAGTTTCTCCTCGTGAAGCATCTCCATCGAGTGCAACGCCCGTTGGAACACCCCATTGCCACGCCGATGGTCGGTAGCCGCCAATTCCCCCTCGAGGCTGATGACGGGCACCATATTGAGGTGGTTCTTGAAAAACTCGGTGTACACAGTCCCGATGAGTGTGCCATTGGTGAAGACGGGAAAGATGATGTCCTCCACTTCGGCAGCGCATTCCAACAGGTCGCGGCGCATGAGCGGTTCGCCTCCGGCCAGCAGGCAGAAACTGACACCCAACTCAGCGGCCTCCCGAAAGATGGAACCCCATTGCTCGCGGGTGAGCGAGGGTTTCTCATCATGGCCGAGATTGGCGGCAATGCCGTTTTTTCGGGCATAGCAGCCTTTGCACTGCAGGTTGCAGGTGGTGGCGATGCTGGCGATGAGGAACGGCGGCACGACGACACCCTCTTTTTCTAAGTGTGCCTTGCGCCGCCGTTCGGCTTTGCTTATAGTGCGCTGCATCCGTGCCACAAAACGGGCTTCGCGCGGATTGCCCAGCACGTTAAGGTAGGCTTTCGCCATGATGTTGCGGATGCTCTCCGCCATATATGCACCAAGGTCCATGTTGCTGATGCGTGTTATTCGTTGGTTCGTTTAAGTCCTTCGATGAGTTTGTCGAGTGTGGGAATCATGTGCATGTATTCCTCATATTCGCATGATTTTTGGACAATGTCTGCGATAAGACATTCGGGGATATGCTTCGCTTGTTCTTGCATTTCCAAGCCTTTCTTGGTCAACGAGACGATGCGCTGGCGCGTGTCCTCCTTACCACGTGTGCGCGTCACCAAATCTGCTTTTTCCATGCGTTGCAAGAGCGGCGTGACGGTGTTGGTGTCGAGCAGCAGCCTTTTGGCGATGTCGCATACCGGCTGCTTGTCCTTTTCCCACAGCACGAGCATCACAAGGTATTGCGGATAGGTGATGCCCAAAGGGTCGAGATACGGATGATATGCTCCAACAGTGAGCCGTGCCGCCGTGTAAAGACGGAAGCAAAGTTGATTGTCCAATTCAAGTTGTTTGTAAGCCATCTTGCATGTTTATATCGTTCACGATGCAAAATTACGCATTATTTTTATATCGCAAGCGATATTTTTACTATTTTTGCAAAAAAATCTGATCATGCACATGGAAACAAGGAAACACAAAGCAGCGGAAAAACTACAAAACGGCACGCACAACTGCGCTCAAGCCGTTATTTGCACTTACGCCGACTTGGTTGGAATCGATGAAGAGACCGGGCGCAACTTGGGTAATGCCTTCGGCTCAGGCATGGGCAACATGGAAGGCACATGTGGCGCGCTCGTCGGGGCGGGCGTCGTGTTGGGATTGGCCACCCAAGACCGGGCAAAGGCAAGGAAAGGCATGAGGCAAATTATGACCCAATTCCAGCAGCGCAATGGCGCCACGCAATGCAAACTACTGAAAGGCGTAGGCACGGGCGTCATCCTCCGCGAATGCACCGGCTGTGTGGCCGATGCGGCGGAGTTTTTGGAGGAGCAATGCTCCGTTCATCAAGATGCCGACGGCATCAAATAGTTGAACTGAGCATCTCCTGAATGGCATCCTCCATCATGTCAGGCGACACCATAGGCTCAAAGCGGAGGATGGTCTTGCCGTCTCTGGAAACCAAGAACTTGCCGAAATTCCAACGGATGGCATCGCCTTGGTCGAAGCCGGTTTCGGTCTTTTGGTGGATTTCGTCAAGACGGGCGGCAAACTCCTCGGCACCCTCGGGATAGCCCTTGAAGGGAGCCTGTTCCTTGAGGTAGGTGTAGAGCGGACTTTCATTCTCGCCGTTGACGTCAATCTTGTCGAACAGCGGGAAGGTCACGTTGTAGTTCAGCGAGCAGAAACTTTGAATCTCCTCGTTGGTGCCGGGTTCTTGACCCAAGAATTGGTTGCACGGGAAGGCCAAAATCTCCAATCCTTGGTCCTTGTACTTCAGATAGAGGGCTTCAAGGCCTTCGTACTGCGGTGTCAGGCCGCATTTGCTCGCCACGTTGACGATGAGCAGCACTTTGCCCTTGTAGTTGGCCAACGACACATCGCTGCCATCCATGTCCTTGACGGTGATGTCATAGATGCCGGCAGTTTGTTCGGCCACAGGTTCAGTTTCCGCGACTTGTGCGGTTTTCTTGCTTTGGTTGTTGCAGCCCGTGGCCATCATCAGTGCCACTGCTGCGAGGAATACTAGTTTTTTCATATTAATTGGATTTAACAAATTTCCGTGTCTCTCCATTTGCGCGAAGCACATACATGCCTTTGGGCAAGTCGCTGATTACGATTCTATTCACCTCATGTTTGAGCGGAACAGACATGACCACTTTTCCGTTCAAGTCGATGATTTCCGCTTGACCGTCTTTTTGTGTTACAAAGACATCGATAAAGTCGGTGGCAGGATTGGGGCACACGCGCAGCGAGGGTTCGGGCTGCACATGCTTCGATTCCACCGAAACTGGAGTGTCGGAATGGGCTTCAATCACGGCTTCAATCGTTCTATTGCACACGGCACAGAAAGGCGCATAGTTGCGCATCATGCAATTGCGTTGCGGCCTGTACATGCCTTCCACCAAATAGCCGCCGCCTTCAAAGGCGCCTACCGTGTTGTTATACTGACTGGTATTGGGCGTGGGAATCGGTGTGTTAGGTGCAACCAAGTCGGCCCATTTCGATTCAAAATCCACCAAAGTGGTCAGATTGGGTTCCCAAGGCTCCACATTCAGGTTGTAGAGCAAGCCCATAGAATTGTCAGGCTCTTCGTACTCATCGCCCAAACCCGCAAAAGCATGGCCAAACTCATGCACAATCACACTGGAAGCCGACATGTTGCCCGCCGTGCTCATCGAATAGAAGTTGTAGAACCCGCCGCCGCCATACACATCGCTGTTCACCAAAATGTAGATTTGGTCGTAAGGCGCGTTGGCCGCCACATCTTTCACCGAGAAGTAATCGCGGGTGGTGCAATAGCGGTCGATATAAAAAGTGTAGAAATGCGAATTGAGGATGGTGCGCACCCAAGTATGAGAGGCCGGAATGTCGACGCCGCTCTCCTCCGAAGGGGCAAGCACGGCGCGGAAATTGAAGTCGTTGATATGGCTTGCAAACGGCTCCGCTTGGGTGAACACATTGGCCAGATTCTGGCAATCTTGCACGAATTGCGACATTTCATCAGCGGTATAGCCTTCGGGCAAAATCACAACGTCCACCTTGCTTTCGGGTGTGCCATTGACCATAATATCCTGAACGGGAAACACATAGCGCTGCTCCGTGGTGTTAAAGATTTCGTCAGGCTCGTAAAGTTTTGAGAAAATTTCCTCAAACTCGCCGTCGAAATTCCTGATTTCGAGGATGACATAAGCCTCATTGCGCGGCAACGGAACGCTCACCGATTCCTCATAGCAGCGTTCCATCACTCGGGCTTCGTCGGTGGTTTGCCATTCGCGGAACAAGGTGTTGTAGCCTCTCGAATAAATGAGCGTATTGGTTTGTGCATCAATTACTTTCACTCGGTTGGTCCCGAAATTGAAAGAATCAATCAGGTTGACTTTGGAGCCACCGAAATGCGGCTCGATGATGAAACGCTCAAACACATAATGCGAGCTTTCGGACGTGCCGCACTGGAAAACATCCATGCGCAACGAACCCTCGTCAAGGAAGTACTGCTCAAAGTTGACGTTTTGCGCCCTCGAAAACAGCGAAAACGCGATTGCGAATAGGAAAGTTAAGGTCTTTTTCATCTTAATAGTATTTGTTGATTTCGTTTCTGTCAATAGCATTGACGGTGATCATGCCTACCTACGTTGGATGTATTCGATGGCGGCGTCAAGTTGGACCTTGAAATTGCCGTTGTGGTTCTTGCGAAGCACCTCTTGGTCGGGAGTCAGGCCAGTGCCTTCCAGCACTTTGCCACCAATCGAACATTCAAACGTTGAGGTGTAAATGTAATGTTGCATGGTGTTGATGTCGCCAAATGGGCCGCCATAGTTGAGGTCGATAAAATTGGTGGGTTGCAGTGGTCCCGTGGCCCCGAAAGTGCGTTCGCCGATGACATGACTCGTGGGCAACACGGCTTTGATGGTTGCAGGCTCTATCTCGCCCATGCTGATGGAGAAGATGTCGGTAATGATGACGTATGGGATGTTCTCGGCGGTGATGTCGCGGTGGTATTGGGCCAAAGGCTCGATGTAATAAGGCGTCCAAACGGAGTGCTCCAGCCTGCCGGGACCTTCCTTGTAGCGCGTCTTCATGATTTCTGTTTTCTCATTGAGGAACGAGCCAATCAGATAGTCGAGGTCGTCCTGATAGCCGCCGGTGTTGCAGCGGTTGTCGAGGATGATGCCGGCCAACTGCTCACGCGGCGTCTCCTTGATGGCCTTCAGCCAATGGTCAAGGATATTAGCCGCAGCGCTGGCAGCATTTGACCCCCCCAAGGAGTGCATGACGGGTGTGAGGGCCGCCATCGACTGCCATAGATAGGGAATCTTGCGTCCATCGGGAAGGGTGAAAAGGCAGTAATGGTAGGTGACCTCTCCGCCAACCTCCTCCACAAAAGCCGTAATTGATTCATGCGCCGCCAACTCGTATTGCGCGTCAATGTCGTTGTCAAGGAAAGCAATCAGATTATCTTGTGCGTCCCCAAGCGACTCCATGTAATAATCCCTTTGCTCCACTTCCATCATTCCGGGCCTGACTCTAAAATAGGGGTTGGCGTCGTTGGGCGAAGGGAACAGGTTCCTCACCGCAATGTTCATGTGGTGGTCTCTCATGCCGCCCATCGCTCCCTTGTACAAGGTCTCCAATTCCGCGAGGGTCACATCTTGTCCGGCCTCATGTTTTGCATCCAATGCCTTGAACTTGGGCATATATTCTTCGTAAACCGCATCCCAATCTGTTTCGTCAACGTCCCAGAACACATAGCCTGTGCTGACGCATTTCCAAAGGAATTCAAATTGGGTGGAATAGCTGTCGTAGGCTAGTTTGTCGTTTTCGCCGATATAGGGATGATAGTCGGCCTCTTTGCGGCAACCGCTGAAAACCAAAGCGATGATTGCCAGAATTATGATATTTCTTTTCATATTTGCAACTATTTGAGGATTAACAATTTAAAAAGAACACGAAATGCCAAGAGTAATCGAAAGCGTATTCAGATAGCGTGGGTCGCTCAAATGCGCATAGCCTTTGTGATGGCTGACGAGGTCATAATAATACAATACGTCGAGGCTGATGGCGGGACTGGCTTCGTTTGAGCCAAAAAAAGCATAACTCAAACCCAATCCACCGACCGCACCTGCGATGAAACGTTGGTCTTCGCTGTTAAATTCACGAACTTCCTTGAAGTCGTCAAAATAGACATAATAATCCGTCATCCAATAGGTTTTGCCTTCCAAATGGGCACTTAACCAATATGAGCCAAAGCCGCCACAGAACGCATGGCCACGCAGTTTTTTCCCGCCAAAAGAGAAGTCGGCCATCAAAGGCAGCATGAGGTAATCATTGGTATACTTCGTATAGACAGGGTCAAGGTAATGGAGGTTACGGTCCATGCGGAAGGAACGGGAAATGATACCCAAATCGGCACGCACGGCCAACCAATCGGTCAGTTGGTAACGAGCTTGCAAACTGCCATCATAATTGCCAAGCGGAGAATAAGTTTCGTCAATACGGCCCATGTTGGAACGGTCGATGTTGGTCCAATTCCAGCCGCCTTTCACCCCAATGGTCCATTTAGAATTCATTTGGGCATTGGCCTCCACAGCCGTCCAGCACAACAAGACGACTGCAATGATTTTCAAGTAGTTTTTCTTCATGTTGAAATAAATTTGATGGTGCAAAGATAGGGCTTTTTCTTTGGTAAGGAAGAAAAAAGGCTGTCACATTTTTTCCGTCTGCTCAATTATTCCATCCTGTTCTAATTGCTTGCGATGGCTTTCTAAAGCATATAAGCCTTTTTTGATTGGATATATCCCTTGGTATGACGAACAATGCGTCTAATAGATGCAAATGGAGTCTTTCTACCTCAACTGCAATCTTTGACTTCAAAAATCTTTTGATTGATTTGGGTAAGCGTTGCGATGCCTCCCAACTTTTCAATAGTTTCTATAACTGCTTGCGCTTGTGTCATTGGTAAGGAAACTATAATTCTTCTATTTCCTCAACAGTCAAGCCAGCAATATCAGCAATATCCTCGACTGAGAACCCTTTATCTTTCATCTTACGTGCAGTTTTCAGTACTCCCTTTTTCTCCGCTGTCTTTAACACGCTATAATTATCCCAAAACACCTTTTTGCTTTCTTCATACTGGCGGCGCTCCGTCTCAGAGTAGCGAGCTATCTCTGCCTGCTCGAAGAGCTTCTTGAACACACGGTCTTGCAGTGCCTTGGGACGTTCCAACAGACGATAGAGGTTATGTAATACAAACATCCATTTTTCGAACAAGTTGTCCAATTCGTCCTCCGTCTTGGTAAACTTCGGCATCTCAAGGTAGATGAACGTCAACTTGTCATAGAAAACATGGTTGTCTTCTACGTCCTTCAGTTTTATCTCATGCCGGTAGCTGTCGGCTGGATACTCGCCATGGGGGAACTCGAAGTTCAGTATTCCCACCGTATACACATCATCGAGATGGTAATCCCACTCACCTTTCGGAGCCTGCTGACGGATGGGGGTCGTTGCATAGTAGACGCTTCGGTCTTTGAAATAAGATTGCTCTGCCTTCTGCATCTCCACGATGAAACGGCTTCCGTTTTTTGCCAAGCAATAGACATCAAAGACGGAACGACGGTCACCATAGCCGTCGCCAAGGTTTTCGCCGTTGAGGTACTGCACGTCCTCGATTTCCTTCTCACTGCCTTCAAGCAGTGCATTGAGGAAACTGATAAGCAGATCCTTGTTCATCTCGGTGCCGAACAGTTTCTTAAAGCCGAAATCGGTATAGGGATTGATGTATTTTTCTTTGTTGTCTTGTATCATAGCCGTCAAAGTTGTCGTTTTTTCATTGCAAATATACAAAGAATCTTTTAATTAGAGCGTTTCTCGCTAATAAAATCTGAAAATCATCGCTCCTCCACCTACAAAAGGCTCAATGTAAGTGACATTCTCCCAATTATCAAAGTCAGCAGGAAGCAGTGCTTCGAGTTGTTCAATGAGTTGACTTTTCCCGCCCACCCATTTGATAAATGGTTTCGCTTTCATTGCATATAGTTTAGAATTTTGATTTTTTGAGTGCAAAAGTACAAATAGTCTAAATATTTGATAAAAAATTTTCACTGTTCAACTGAACCCAAATGAACGCCCCTACGATTTTTATAAAAACCCGCCTAATGCGATACACGAAGATTGCTTCACTACATTCGCAATGACGCAAATCGACGTATAGCTTCGTGAAATGATAATACCGTCACTTGATTTGGCAAACAAGAAACACAAAAACGTTCTTTGAAATATTAAGAAGAAAAACTGGCACGGTATTAAAATGATGTGTATCTTTGCACTGTAAAACACAAGAGATATGGCAAACGATTATCCCATAGAAGAGCCTAAACCTACGATGGCTTCAGAACCAATTGCTGCTTATGGAGTGGCGGAAAAACGTAAGGTTTTTAGCGAAGAGGAATTATCTCACGGCATTCCTTTGGAAGAGTCTCGTCGTCGTATAACGGAATTAATCTATAACCACTATCATCAGCAGCAATGAGGATTATCATCGACGAAAAGGTTCATCAGTCCATAGAGAATTTCTATCGAGCTGCCATGAAAAAACACATTACGTTGAGCTTTCAAACTGTTGAAGACAAGAAAAACCGTCTGTATGATGCCATTGAGGACTTGAAATACAATCATCGCATTTATCCCAAGGCTCGACTGAAACAAGAATGGATTGACGCAGGATGGCAAGAGTTTATTTGTGAGGATTTCCATTTCGCATACGAATCAGGTTTCGATCAGTTTGGCGAGGAAGTTGTCTATGTTTATGATGCCGTCCATAGTTTTCTTTACTATTAGTCTTTTTTCCTAACCATTTCTGCAAAAGGACGTTCGCTTAATAATACGTAAACGGACGTTACGTGTCGTTGTCTTCAACCGCCCCCAAATGAACAATGCCACGATTTTATAAAGATCCAAATGTTTCCCACCTCTGCCGTTTTTCCGCAACGCCACGGGACAATCGATGATGGAGTTTCGGAGAAAACAGCGGTGACGCAAAACTTGATTTTTTCCTATTTTTGCCGCGAATTTTCTGTATATGTTTATCGGTGAATTGATTTCGTTGGGCGTGGCCCTCTCGTGGACTGCCACCGCGTTGTTTGCGGAGGTAGGCTCGAAACGCATGGGCTCGCTGCCGTTCAACACCATCCGCATGACGATGTCGCTGGTGTTGCTCACCGTCACGCTTTGGTTAGTGATGGGTGTGCCCTATCCGCGTTATGCCGACGGCAGCACTTGGACGTGGCTGCTGCTTTCGGGCGTGGTGGGCTATGTCATCGGCGACTATTGCCTGATGCAGGGATACATCCACATAGGCTCGCGCTTCGGCCAACTTTTTATGACCCTTTCGGCACCCACGGCGGCAATCACCGGTCGGCTGCTCCTTGGTGAACAGATGCGCCCCATAGCCATCCTCGGCATGGTCGTCACTTTGAGTGGTATTGCATTGTCCATTTTGTCAAAAAGCGACGGATCCAAACATCACGCCATTAGTTTCAAGTTGCCGCCCAAAGGCATTTTCTTCGCGGCGATGGCTGGCATTTGCCAAGGTTTCGGTTTGGTGCTCAGCAAGGTAGGCTTGACGCATTACGATGAGGCACTCATTGCTGCTGGCATTTCAGGTGATTCGGTTTTTGCCAATGCCGTGCTGCGACTTCCAGTCAGCGTCAGCATGTCGTTTGCGGCTACCACCATCCGTGCCTACATCGGACTGGTAGGCTTTTTCTTGGCGTTGGTGCTGTTCAACAAAGACGGATTGGCTCAATTGCATCATGCCGTGAGCGACCGCAAGGCGATGTGGTGTGTGCTGGCATCCACCATATTCGGGCCTTTCATCGGAGTCAGCGCATCGCTATTGGCCACGCAATTCACTTCGGCAGGCATTGCCCAGACGCTTTTTGCGCTCACGCCCATCCTCATCATCGCTCCCGCAGCCCTCTTGTTCCATCAAAAAGTAACGCTGCGCGAGGTTTTGGGAGCGGTTATCAGTGTTGCTGGAGTGTGCTTGTTTTTTGTGTAAACTTTGGAGAATGATTATTCGTCACCGAACCCTTTTTTCAAGAACTCCACCAATGGGATGTGTATAATGCCTTGATACTTACTGGAATCCATGAAAGGTGTCATCGAAACTACGTATTTTGGGTAGTTGTCGTTAATCTTCTGAAGATTCCCAAATTCTCTATCGAAAGTGGACTCTTCGACGATGAGATAAGAAGCCTGAACATAAACGATGTTGTCCCCTTTCGTTGCCACAAAATCAATCTCTGTGGCATACATCTGCCCGACATTGACTTTATATCCCAGCCGTATGAGGTGCTGATAAACCAAATTTTCGACGATTTTCTCAATGTCGTTGGCTCGTCTGCCGCCCACAAGGTAATTGCGAAGCCCCACATCACCAAAGTAGTATTTGTCATTGCTCTCTAACAGTTTCTTCCCATGCAGGTTGTAGCGGGTTACATTATGAATAAGATAAGCCTCGGTGGTTGCCTTCAGATACTTTAAAATAAGGTTTTTGGATACTTCGTTCTTGTTGGACGTCATATAGTTCTGGATATTGGTTGCCGATAGCGGCTTGCCGATATTGTCGCCGACATATTTGATCAGATTTTCCAAAAAAGGCACATTCCGCACTTTCTTGCGGCGAACAATATCCTTTACCAAAATTGTGTTATACACGCCCTGTAGATACTGCCTGACGACCTCTGGGTCATCTATTCCCATAGGCCGCAGTCCTGGTAATCCACCGTAATTGATATATTTTCGAAGCGCTTCGTCATTGTCTTCCAGATTATGGAAAATCAAGAATTCGTCATAACTGAGAGTTTGCACGAAGATTTCCACATACCTGCCGGAAAGTAGCGTCGCCAAATCGCTTGAAAGTGTGTCTGAATTGCTGCCGGTTATGATAATATCTGTATCAGGACTATCGTAGTAATTTCTGAGACCGCGCTCAAACTCATCTATTTCCTGAACTTCGTCGATAAAGATATAAGTATGCTTTTCAGGCGCTTTGTGTTCTTCAATATAAGCTACCAAGTCCTTGTAATTTTGAATGAAGTCGAAAGCGGTCTTTTCCTTGTCAATATAGACGACGCACGTATCCTCAAGTTGCTTTCTCTGAACAAGTTCCCTCATGACATAACTTTTGCCGACACGTCGTTGGCCTGTCAGCACAATCATGATGCCTTTCCCGAGTAGCTTTTCCACTTTTGTGTAGTAATTGGGTCTTGAAATCAGTTCCATATCGCGATAGAATTACCGCGCAAAAATAGTAAAATTTTGTTGACTACAGTGAACAAAACGAAAAATTATTGAATTTTGTTCATTATGATGAACGGTGTTCTTGAGTGACTCCAAAACTACAAAAAAAGCCGCAACCCGAAAGCCACGGCTTGAAGTTCTTACTGTTAAACACGATTATTCTATCGGTATTTGAATCACCGACAACCATTTCTCGGGGTCGTCTTGGTTCCAGACACCATCGATATAGCAGGTGCGATGCTGTCCGGCAATTTTATAGCCTTGCTCCTCGATGTAGCGGAAGGCTTCGGTGTACGACTCATAGAAACGCTCGTAAGGGCCAATGTGCTTCATGCAGAGCGCCTTGGGCACGACGGGCAAACGCTTGAACTGGATGATGGCGCTATCTGTGCCCATCTCCTCAACTTGTTCGCAGTACTCGATGTCGATGTCTGACGGCGTGTACTCCTTGTTGTGCTCCACGGTAAAGCAATAGCCATGCGGCGGACACTTGCAGCCAAGGCGCCGCATTTCGGGGCCAATGACATTGACACACAGCGGGCCAAGAGCCGCGTAGTTGGGGATGACTTCACGATGGCTTGCCACGATGATTTCGGGCAGTGATTGGATGCTGAATTTTTCCATTTTAGTGATTTGTTTGCGAGAGTCTCTCCATTCGAGCAGTTGGTCGCGACGGGCTTTCAGTTGCTTCAGCAGCTTTTCCGTCTCCTTGATTTTCTCGTCCATCTGCTGGATGTCGGGTGTGTGCGAACCGTCTTCGTACAGCTCCTTGATTTCATCCAACGAGAAACCGAGCCGTTGCAGGTCGCGGATGGATTGCAACTTCTGCATCTGGTCGATGCTGTAGTAGCGATAGCCCGTCCACTCGTCCACTTCGTCAGGCGCGAGGAGTCCCTTCTGCTCATAGTGACGCAAGGTCTTCACGGTGACCTGCATCAATTTGGAGAACTCTCCGATTTTTAACTTTGTTTTGTTACCCATTATCGTACGATTTTTTTTGCTAGCGGGTGCAAAATTAAAGCATGACCTTAGGGACGAGTCAAGAGTTTTTTCATAATAATTGTGAAGTTGGTTTCGTTGAGCCGTCCATGTGAAAATTGGATGCAAAAATAGTGTAATTTGATGGAATGTTTTACTTTTGTGGCCTAAATCAAATCTCAGTGGTATGTCAAAAGTATTTACTTTATTGTTTCTTTTTTGCGCTTTGACCGGATTGGCTCAGCTTCCGCAACTTAAAACGGTGGAAATCCCGAATTCAGCCACTCCTTCACTTCGCGCGGATGGCTTTCTTGGTTCGCACTGGACGCAGGATTATCCTTACAATCAGCTTTGTCCCAGAGACCCGGTTAATGGTAACTCATACAGTTATGCCGGATGTCCTGCCGTTGCCATGGGACAGATTATCAATTATTTGCGAACGACACAAGACACCCGCTTTGACGACGGCGACGACTATTACCATAATTACGCCGGTCGGAAATACGTCATCGATGACGATTGGGAATCGCTGCAATTCCCGTCATTCCCGCTGTTGAACGTGATGTTGGATTCCGTTGATGCTACTTTCCAGCGCGGCGAGGGACTTTCCGACGAGTTGGCAGCCGCCTTGGTTTTTGCCTGCGGCACGGCCCTCACTCAGGTCTATACTTCGGAAGGCTCCGGTACCTTCTATGTGGATCAGGCATTCGAGGCTTACCAACGTTTTGGCTTCACGGACTGCGTGCTGTTTCGCGACCCCGATTCTTTGATGTACGCCACCTTGATTTCCAATCTGCAAGCCGGATATCCTGCCCATCTTGCCGTTGAGAATCCCGCTGGGACGGTCGGACACAACGTTGTGGTCGATGGCTATCGCGAAAGTGACGGCAAGTTCCATATCAACTTCGGCTATGGCGGAACTTTGGACAACTGGTACGACATCCCCGACTCGAATTTTTATTACGGGATGACCAAGGTGGAAGGCATTATCCTGAATATCATCCCCTCTTCCGGGCCTTTGACTTTACACGAGCCTTCACTCCAACAGCCGCTTGAAGTCTATCCCAACCCCGTTTCCGATGTCCTTTACCTGAAAAACCTTCCTTGCGCAGCGGTGGAATATTCCATTTTTAATGCTTTGGGTCAAAAGGTGGCTGAGGGTTCCTCTTGTGGAGCCATTCCCGTTGCAGCATTGGGGAAAGGACTCTATGTGTTGCAAATCAAGGGGGAAAAATTCCTTGAAATGGCTAAGTTCGTTGTGAAATAGATTTTCCTATTACGAGGTCACTCTCAAAACGCAAACTCATACCCGGCGCCCACCCAGCCACGGAAACCCGTCTCCTTGGTGTAGGACTTCAGTTTGGTGCCTTCGGCGTTGGCATCCACTTGCTTTTCCATGAGGTAATCACCCAAGAAAAAGAAATTCAGCGTATTGCGTTTGTCAAACTTGATATCCACCCCGAGTGAGCCTCGCAAACGGTTGACATAGCCGCCGTTGAAGCCCGTGAGGAACCAACCCGCCTCGCCTTCCTCGGAATAGTCGTCCAATGAGACATAAACACTGCCGTCGTAGGCCGCCGCAATGACAGGCGCATTCAAGTAGTTGCGTACCTCGAAATAGGCGTATGGCTGCACCTTGCAGAAGCCCTTGTATTGGGCTTTCAAGCGGCTTTTCAGTGTTAGCGCGTTCTGGGGATTTTGATACACGTTGTAGTCGCCCGTGCGGCGCGTCACCTGAAAACGTTCCCTCAGTGAGAAGTTCCAGTTGCCATAATGCAAGGTCCCTGTGACATCGGCCATGAACCTATGGCGATGGTTCTTGAACAATCCCGAGTTGGCTCCATAGCCGTTAATAAGGGCATAACCCAATCCCAACTTGATGTTCGGATGCACTTTGTAACTCAATGCCAGCGTGGTTTGCAGGCGGTCGAGACTGCCGAAGTTGTTGTCGAAACGCACCTCTTCCTCAAGGGAGACGTGCAGACCTTTGGTGATTCTCTTGTCAAGGCTCAAGGAAACCCTGCCGCCAAACTCTGGAGCGAGGGCGACGTCGGTTTGGGCTTTTAGCACGAAAGGAAAGTTTATGGATATCACCAATATTGCTGCTAATACTTTGTTTTTCATAGGTATATCTGGTATTATTACGATTCAACATCATTGACAGGGCCCTTCGACAGGCTCAGGGACCCTTGGATTCAAAACGGTCCATGACCTCCGCCACCCGGGCCTCCGCCTCCGCCATTACCACCTGTATAGGATGAAAGGCTGACCGAATTGCCACCATTTACCGAGGCATCGGTGTAGAACATCTCTTCGAAACAAGCTGTTCCACCGGAAACGCTCACGCCCGATTGCAGGGTGGGAGAGGTGCTGCCCGACACCACAAGGGGCGTACCGCCGCTTGAAGGAGTCTTGAAGGCGTATGTCGTGGAGCCGACGGCCAAGCTGTACCAAGTGTTTGCCGACCATGACGAGGCCGAATAGCAATCTTGCGAAAGCGATGAGCCGCTTTCCAAACCTCCGATGGCTATCAATGTGCCGCCCGTGAGGTAAAGTTTATAGCCGCCTTCGCTATTGGCATCGATGGCCACTTCGGGCGAAGTGGTGCCGATGGCATAAACCACACCACCTTTGATGTAGCAGTTGCCGTTGGCATCGAGGCCGTCGTTGCCTTGGCTGTAGGCGCAAACCAACCCACTAGAGATGGTGAGGTTGCCGCCAGAATTGATGGCGTCGTCCGACTGGGAATGGCTATACACCTCGCCGCCCGAGACCGAAAGGGTGCCTTTGGCTTCGATGCCTTCGTGGGCAGTGCAGTTCACCACCACTTTGCTCCCCTTGAAAATCAAATTGCCATCGAATTTGAGGCCCTTGGCTGAGACACCGTTGGAGTTGCTGTTGCCGCCTCCGCCCGGAAAACCTCCGCCTCCACTTGAGCCGAAATTGCTGCCCGTAACGGTCACGGTGACTGTGCCGCCATAGAAGTAGCCATTGCCATCGCTGCTGATGCCCTTGCCGCCCGTTCCTGTGCTGGTGAGATTCAAGGCTCCATCAGTAATTTTAACATAGTCCTTGCCTCTGATGCAGGCAGGCTTCAGCGTGTCGCTCCCACTGACTGCGACGGAACTCGACACATTGACCGTAATGGTGCCACTCATCAGATGCACATAGTCGTCGGAAACGATACCTGATTTGCCCGATGCCGTTATGGTGAGGCTGCCCTCGCCACTGAAGATAAACTGGCCTTCGCCGAACAACGCTGCTTTTTCATCTTCTTCCGAAGGCGTGTCGGTGTAGGAAGAACCGTCGGCGAGGTTGTTCTCTCCCTTTAAGACGATGAAAGTTCGCTTACCTTTGCTCGGTTCCGTTTGCGGACCTTGTACGTTGATGGCCGCGCCTTTGGGGTTGACGATGTT
>Ga0265298_10003820_pt1 | contig 19647 bp, 18 predicted proteins | sample AusTroGonzalo_MG_3_FD_193486 | JGI IMG/M metagenome (GOLD analysis project Ga0265298, IMG submission 193486) | Bovine rumen microbial communities from tropical cattle in Woodstock, Queensland, Australia - Gonzalo_01 | ecosystem: Host-associated > Mammals > Digestive system > Stomach > Rumen ... | reverse complement strand
CATGCGGCATCCTCCTCATGGCGGAACGCGGACGCGCCGGAAAATGCACGCCCGGGATTGCATTATGACGATCATGCGATACTATAACACGGGTAGCGCGCGTTTGCAAGAATCGGGCGCCGGTTTTGTCGCAATTTCCTTTGGCAGTCAAGTAAAACGCCATGGCAAAAGGCGTTTTTTTCACACGGAAAACCGGAACACATTTGCATTTTCCGTTGTCTAATGCTATACTATAAGGATATGTTTTTTTTGAAAAAATACAACTACTTATGGAGGTTTTGATCCATGAAGCATTTCGAACTGATCCTCGCGGCCGCGCTCTGCGGGTCGCTTTGCACGGGGGCGGCACTGAACGCCGCCGACACGGAACCCGCCAAGGAGGCGAAGGAATCCGCGAAGAAGGCGAAAGCCGTCTGGCTGACCGACTTCGAAGCGGCGAAAAAGCAGGCCGCCGCGGAAAAGAAGCCCATCCTGATGTTCTTCACCGGATCCGACTGGTGCGGCTGGTGCATGAGGCTCCATGAAAACGTCCTCGACAAGGACGAATTCCAGGACTTCGCAAAAGACAGCGTGGTCCTGCTCGAGCTCGATTTCCCGCGCGAAAAACAGCTGCCAGACGAGCTGAAAAAACAGAATGACAAGCTCAATGAAAAGTTCAAGATCGAAGGCTATCCGACCATGGTGCTGGTCGCCCCGGACGGGGAGAGGGAGCTGGACCGCACGGTCGGCTACGATTCGGATCTGGTCAAGAAGCTGAAAAAGACGGTGAAAAAGAGCGCCGTCGACGCGAAAAAAAAATCTGGGGAAGATGCCGCAGGTCAAGAAGCCGGCGAAGAAGGTGAAAAGCCCGCTTGGCTGACCGACTTCGAGGCGGCGAAAAAGCAGGCCGCCGCGGAAAAGAAGCCCATCCTGATGTTCTTCACCGGGTCCGACTGGTGCATCTGGTGCCAGCGTCTCCATGAAGGCATCCTCGACAAGCCCGAGTTCGCGGAGTTCTCCAAAAAGCTCGTGCTGGTCGAACTTGACTTCCCGCAGGAAAAGGAGCTTCCCGCCGAACTGAAGAAGCAGAACGCCGAACTCGCCGAAAAGTTCAAGGTCGACGGCTACCCCTGCACGGTCGTGCTGGCCTCCGACGGCGAGACCAAGCTCGGCACCCTCTCCGGCTACTCCCCGGAATATATCGCGAAGATCCAGGACATCCTCGACGGCAAGGGCAAGCCCGTCACCATGGACGAGCTCAGGAAGCATTTCAGCTACCTGCCCGACATGCTCGTGGAATACGAGGACCTGAAGCTGACCAGGGAGGATCTCCTGGATGAGCTTTTCGAAGAGGAGCCGAGCGCCGGCGACCTCGAACAGATCACGCCGGAAGCAGTCGGCATGATGATCCAGGCGAACCTCGATGACGCGATCCTGCTCTACCTCGCGCAGAAAGCGGGGTTCATCCCGTCCAAGCAGCTCGTGATAGACTCCGTGATGAAGGAGCTGAACGAGCTTCCCTCGGACCAGAAAAAGGATCTCGAGGAAGCCCTCAAGTCCCAGGGGCTGACAATGGAGGAGCAGGTGGCAAAAGCCGCGGAGAGCGAGGTCGTCCAGAAACAGACCGCCATGCAGCTTTTCGTGAACGCCCGCGCGGAGGAAGCCGCGAAGAAGATCATCGACGAGGAGGCGCTGAAGGACCACTACGAGGCAAACCGCGCGCAGTATCCCGGCTCCTACGAGGATGAAAAGGAAAAGATCATGAAAACCCTCGTAACGCTGAAAGCGCCCGCCATGGCAAAGGAACTCGACAAGGAGATCGAAGAGATCCGCAAGACCGTCAAATACTGGAAACCGGAGAAATAAACCGCCGCATCCGCCGCCCGCCGGCCCGGCCGGATCCCGAAACTTTCCCGAAAAAAGTCGGGTTTCCGGTTTGAAAACGCGGGAATCGGTGCTAATGGTATATATCCGTTTTTTGCGAAAGGAACCGCAGGGCGCCCCGCCAGGCGGCACTCCGGCAGCAGAAACCCCGGCCCATCAAACAATCATACAATAACAACAATAACACAAAACCAGGAGTGAACATGAACGTCATGAAATTCACCGGAAAAGCCATTGCGGTCTGCTTCGCGGCAGGGATCGCGGCCGCTGCGCTCAGCGCATGCGGCGACAAGAAGACGGACGCCCCCGCTGCCGATGAAAAACAGAACACGACCAATACCCAGGCGCAGGACCAGGCACAGGCCCAGGGCGTGGAAATGCAGGAACTGAATATGAAGCCCGCCTCCGAGGCCGAAATCCTCGAAGTCCTCGCGTTCCTCCCCGATCCCGTCGCCACGGTCTACGGCGAACCCATCGCCCGGAAAGAAATCGTCGATGAATTCGTTTCGCAGGAGCTTCCCCTCGAACTCTTCAAGAGCATCGGCGAGGAACGCCTCCGCCAGGCCATGACCAAGCAGATCGAAAACATGGTCAAAGACAGGATCATGCTCAAGATGGCGGAAAAGGCCGGCTACAAGCCCTCCGCCGAATTCGTCGCCAAGGAAATGAAGGAAGAATTCGACGAACTCCCGGAAGAGGAACAGAAGGAGATCGAAGAATCCCTGAAGGCGCGCGGCCTTACGCTCGAGGACCACATGAAACAGACCTCCCAGGACGTCGAGATCCAGAAGGCCGCCACGCTTTCCAAGTTCGTCCACACCGAAATCCTCGACAAGGCGAAAAAGAACGTCTCCGACGATGTCGTCAAGAAATTCTATGAAGACCACATCGAAGACGTCACGACCCCTGAAGGCGTGACCGTCGCACACATCCTCATCCAGCCCGACAAGGCTGCGGAAGACGACGACAAGGCTGATGCGGAAGCCAAGGCGAAGATCGACGCCATCTACGAAGAACTCCTCAAGGATCCCGCCCAGTTCGACAAGCTCGCCCAGGAAAAGAGCGACTGCCCCTCCGGCAAACGCGACAACGGCAAGCTGCCCTCCTTCGACAAGGACGGCATGATGCTTGACGGCAGCGGCGCCATGGACCAGACGTTCGCCACGGCGGCGTTCGGCATCGAAAAGGCCGGCCAGATCACGAAGCCCGTCAAGACGCAGTTCGGCTACCACATCATCAAGCTGATCGAAAAGACTCCGGAAGATGTCGTGCCGCTCGAAAAGGTCAAGGACAAGATCGTGGAATACCTCGCCGCGGAAAAGGCGCAGGAAGACCTCAACAAGATGATCGACGACGAGATCGAAAAATCCGCGAAGATCAACGACTTCGCCCCCGCGAAGGAGGCTCCCGCCGCGGAGTAAGCTCCGGCACGGATGCAAACGCATTCCTCAGGACATCCGGTTCATCCGGGTGTCCTTTTTTTGCTTTGGATGGCCGGTCCTCCCGCCAGGTTCAGCGCAGGAACGGAGCCGCCGGTTCAGATCCCACGCTTTTTCCTGCGGGGCATGTGCCGCCTGACCGTCCGCACCGCCTCTTCGAAGGCAGTGACCTCTTCCGGCAGCGGCATCCGCCCGGCATAGCGGATCCGTTCGTAGAGTGCGACGCACTCGTTCAGCGCCGGATCGTCGAACGCCTTTGCCCACGCGCTGTACGTCTGCCACAGCTCGCGCTGGACGTCGGTCTTCCGCCAGACCGCCAGCTGAAGCGAACGCATCATGCGTGCGAGACGGCGAATCTGCCACGCCATCGCATAGCGTTTGCGGCGCCGGTTCCGCAGATATACCACGGCCGAGACCACGAGCGACAGCGGGACCAGCAGGGCAAAGACCGAACGGACAGGATGGTTGCTGAACTGAAGCCGCGTCCACTGGTACACGTCGTCCCACGCCTGGATGATCACCTGCGCCAGATAGCCGCGCCGGAACCAGTAGACCATGTTGTCGTATTTGAAAGCAATGCGGTCACGGAAATCGCGGAGCCATGAATCCTCCGAGGCGGCGGCCAGGATGTCATCGATCTCATTTCCCGGCGGCGTCGCCTCCACAAGCACCCATTTCTGTTCGTCGTCGATCCACGCCTCCACCCAGGCATGCAGGTCGAAGTTCGTGGCATAGTAATATCCGGCCTTGTTGTACCGGTTGCACACGACGCCGGCGACGTACCGGGTCGGGATCCCGTACTGGCGAAGAAGCAGGGCAGCCGCGGTCGCGAAGAGTTCGCAGTGCCCCGCCCGTCGGGTGAACAGGAACCGCATCAGCGGGCTGTAGTATTCGCGGCGCGAGGGGATATAGTCGTCCCGCCGGAGGGAATACTCGAATTTGTCGGCGAAGAACCGCACGACGGCGCCGATCCGGTCCTGCGGCGTCAGGCCCGTCGGATCCACGTCGCCGAAAATCTCGTCCGTGAGGACGGCGAGCTGGTCCGCGAGCATGGGCGGCAATCTCAGATAGTCCTGCCGCACCTCCTGGCCCGGCGCCATGTCATGATCCGTCGGCTCCTGGTATGCCGACATGGGGTCCGGGGCGTTGAACGTCACGATCACGCCGGAGGACGGATTCCAGTTTTCGGCAATCAGGCCGCCGTCGCGCGTGAAGACGGCGGATTTCGCATCCAGCGTGACCGAAGTCGCGTTTGCGGGCAGCGGCGTCACGATGTTGCGGAAATCGGACGCGAACCGGAATTCCATACAGTCGGTATCGCTGTCGCCGGAATCCTGAAGCAGGAACGTCAGCACCGCCAGGTTGCGGTCCTCCTCGCGCGTGATTTCCACGACGTCCGTGGTGTTTTTCTCGTCGGCGACCCAGATCCCGCCGTAGGTCCCGCTGAACCCGCGGTAGACATTGCCCCGGAGATACCCCGGGGCGGACGGGGAGATCGCCTGCATGATGACCCGGACAGGAGTGTCCTCCTCGAAAAGAGGCATCCGGATCGGCGTTTCGGTGGGAAACACGTTGCCGGGCCCGGACGGGGGCTGCTGGACATAATGCTGGATGCGCGACCGCCAATCGCGGAACGTTTCCTCCAACGAATTGAAATACAGGAATGCGCCGCAGAACGCCGGGACCAGCAGAATCACCGCCAGCCATCGGACAGTCCGCATGAAGGACAGGGAATTCACGGAATCGTACCGGACATCCGCAGTCAGAAGCAGGAGCGTGCCGATGCATTGCAGGAACGTGCAAACCAGGTAGGTCAGGCGGTAGTTCCGCAAGAGCGAAGTGGTCCCGGCAAAGGATACGTTCACGAGCTTGGCTGTGTTGTAGACGTCGCCGCACGACAGGCATGACAGCAGGACGATCAGCATGCACAGCGCGGAAATCTCCCGTGTCCGCATGAACCAGCAGGAGATCGCCGACGCATACAGCAGGAACGGCAGGAACTGGTGCGAACGCATCAGATAGTCGGAAAATGTCAGGCGTTCCGGCGGTATCTTCACGAACAGGCCGGGCACGATCGCCAGGATTGCGGCCGCCAGGATGGAGTAAATGATCGGACGGTCCCGCAAACGGAAGCTGCGGTCCTGAAAGAGCGGAAAAAGGACCATCAGCGTCGTCAGAATCAGGATGTGCGGCAGGTCATATTTCAGCGACAGCAGGAAAGCCGGCGGAAGGATCAGAAGGCATCGCGTCACCAGTCCGAGCTGGCGGCGTTCCGGCGGTTCGTATTCGAATAGGGATTTGACGGTCTTCATAACGGCAGGTCTTCTCCCGTCAGAATGGACTCCGGCGTCACCACACGAAGGTCATCCGGCATTTCCGCGTCCGGCACATGCGGAGCGACTAGCACGGGAATGACCGGGGTCCCCCGATCCTTCAGGCTGTCGAGAAATGCGCGTGCGGAGGCATCCCACCGCGTAAAGACCACGAACACCGTGCCGGACTCCAGCGCCTCCTCGGCCAGGTTTTTCGCCTCGTTTCCGGCGAAGGGGTCCCGGGTGGAAGTCGCCGCCGTGGCCAGTTCGTCCAGCAGCGGGTCGCAGTCCCGGTCCGGTTCGCCGTTTGACGGGAAACGGCTGACGCGGCTGCCGACGGCCAGCAGGTCGACATGGAACGACATTGAGGTCAGAGTCTCCGCAATGGAGGCGGACAGCGAGACCGCCGCCTCGAAAGTCTGATTCGTGCGGGCCTTCAAAAGGGATTCCGACAGGCTGAAAAGCGCCCGGAACGCCCCCGCGGCCTGATGCGCGCGGGAAACATACGTGTCCAGCAGGATCGCCGCATGGGAAACGTGTTCCTGCTGATACTCCTTGATGATCGGGATGCGGTACCGCGCCGTCGCACGCCAATGGATCTTGCGCAGGGAATCGCCCGGGCGGTATGCGCGGCAGCCGTAAAAATCCATGCTTTCGCCCGGACGCGGCACGGAATGCGCGCTCAGGCGGGGCAGGACACCCCCGTCCCGCGGAAAGAGGTTCCGCAAATCCCGGCTGGCCGGGTGGACGATCAGGGGTTCCTTCCGGGCAAAAGCGACGGAATGCTTGAAAATATTGAACGGGAAAGACGATTCCGCGATCCCCTGCGGAATGCTGAACACGCCGCGCTTAAACGGCTTCAACTCCACGGCGAACGTCTCCTCCGCGCGTCCCGGCACGGCGCAGTATTTGAATCCATGCACGCGGCGGAGTTCCGGGAGTTCGATATTCGGATCCAGAAGCAGGTCGGAGGCAGGCAGGCGACGGAGATTGCGGACGCGGTAGCTCATGTCGAAGGGGATGCCGCATTTGACGCGCGGAGGGAAAATGCGCTCGATCAGAAGACGGGGACGGAAAATGACCCCGAACAGGAAATCGACCGCCAGCAGCACCAGCAGGAACAGGAAAACGGGAATCGCCGGACTGTTCAACGTGAACAGAGAGAAGAACGCGAACATCAGGATCACGATGAACAGGAGGCGCATGGGACGGCTGAAAAGACGTTCATACCAGGCCATAGCCCAGAACAGAAGTTTGAGGGAGGGCGAACGGTAGTATCTGAAGACAAGCCCGAGTCCGTGCGACTCGCGAAGCCACTGGGGACCGTCCAGAAACTTCAGCCAGAGGCTTCGGATCGTGCGCAGGGGATTCCGGCTCATTCGAGGGTGGTTCCTTTTTCGGGGCTTTCAGGCTCAAACGGGGACGCGCGTCTTCTTCACGATGGCGGCGATCAGCTCCGCGGCCGGGACGCCGGCATGGCTGCTCTTCCGGTTCAGGATCAGGCGGTGCGCCAGGACGGGAACCGCAAGGGAAGAAACGTCCTCCGGCGTCACGAACTGGCGTCCGTTCAGCAGGGCGCGCGCCTGGGCGCAGCGTGCGAAATCCAGCAGGGCGCGCGGACTGGCGCCGAGCAAGAAGCCGTTCTCCTGATCGCGCGTGGCGGCGATGAGCTCGCGGGCATATTCCTGAACGGACTGCTCCATCGTCACGGCGCGCACGGAGTTTTGGATCTCCATGAGCTCCGCACAGCTGATGACCGGCTCAAGCCTGTCCAGCGGATCGTCGTGCCAGCGGTCGTTCAGCATGGCAAGTTCCTCGGCGGGATCGGGATAGCCGAGCGAGAACTTCATGGCGAAGCGGTCCAGCTGCGCCTCGGGAAGCGGGAACGTGCCGAAATACTCGACCGGGTTCTCCGTGGCGATCACGAGGAACGGCTTCGGAAGGTCGTAACGAACGCCCTCGATCGACACCTGATGTTCGTTCATGGCCTCCAGCAGCGCGGACTGGGTTCGCGGAGACGCACGGTTGATCTCGTCGCCGAGGAGGATGTTGGCGAAGACGGGGCCGGGATAGAACTTGAATTCACCGGACTGCTGGTTGAAGACCGATGAGCCGAGGATGTCGGACGGCATCATGTCGGATGTGAACTGGATGCGCTTGAAATCCGCCTTGACCGTCAGGGCCAGCGCCTTGGCAAGCGTGGTCTTGCCCACGCCGGGCACGTCGTCCAGCAGCACATGGCCGTTCGCCAGGACCGCGTTCAACAGCAAATCGATCACTTCGTCTTTTCCGCGGATGACCTGTTTCAAACGGGTCCGTATCTGTCCGATCGTCTCCAGATGAGACGTCTGGGGCTCTGCCATACCTGCACCTCCGTAAACTGCGGCGAAACCGGACGACGTGACATGTCGCCGGCAAGATCAAGAAAACAGCATTTATAATACCTCCTCCGACGGATTTTTCAACCGGGAAAACCGTTTTTGGCGTTTTTTCTGTCTCTTTTTCCAAAAGAAAGGTTGCATTTTCGCGTTTCAAGTCTATCTTATTAGTTACGGCAAAAACTTCAACACCACGGGATCATTTATGAAAACCATCCGTAGACTTCTCGCTCCGGCAGTCCTGCTCTGTTCGGTCATCTTCTGTTGCGGCTACCACAGCTGCGACCGTGAAGAGGTGAACCTGTACATGGACCCGGACAACTGGGAGACAATGCAGCTGCCGCCCAAGAACATGGTCTCCATCCATGAGGTCATCCGCCACAAACAGGGCGACAGCATCGAGCGGACCGTGGCGTCGTATTTCGGTGGTGACGTGACCATCCACTCCATCCAGCTGCTTGACTCGTCCGAGATCAAGAATATCACATACGTCCCGATCCCCGGCGACCAGGGGTTCTACGACCTCCGCCTCGACTTGACCGACCGCGGACGCATGCTTTGGATCAACCTCAGCGTCCAGCACAAGGGAACCCAGCTGGCCTTCGTCATCGACGGCACCGTTTACCGCGGATTCGTGCCGCGCCAGATCGACGACGAAGCGACTTCCGTCATCGTGGACGGTCCGTTCGACCAGGCGACCGCGATGGCGCTTCAGAACAACGCAAAATACAACTACCTCAAAATGAGGAAATGACCTCGTCATGTTTACGTTCAAACACATCCGCCGGGCATTGCCCGTCGCCATGCTCCTTTTCACAGCGGTCTTCTGCTGCGGCGCCGGCGCGCAAAGCTGCTCGACCGAAGATGTCGACAAGGTGTTCTCCCCGGAAAATCTCGACACATCCAACCGTCCGCTCGAAGGCATCATTGAGATCCAGGAGATCATCCTGCTGCGCCGCGGCGCCGACAAGGAGGTCATGGGCCCCACGATGTTCGGCGACGACATCTGCCTGAACAAGACCATCCTGCTGGACTCCGCCGACATCAAGTCGATCAAGGCCATCCCGATTGAAAAACAGCCGCCCTACTGCAGCCTTGAACTGAAGCTGAATGAACGCGGCCGGCGCCACTGGATCGGACTCAGCCTCCCGAACAAGGCCAAGCATGTCGCATTCATCATCGACGGCATCGTCTACCGCACGTTCGTCCCGCGCCTCCTCTACGACGATGTCACGGACTCCGTCATCGTGGACGGCCCGTTCGACCCCGCCACCGCAAAGAAACTTGAAGAGAACTCCGCACGGAACTATTTCCGGCTCCAATAACGAACTATGACGACATCAAATCACATCCGGCATCTCGCACCCCGTTCATACCGGGCCGACTTCCGCTTCGCGGCGCTCTGCCTCGCCGCCTCCTGCCTGATCTCCTGCGGCGGGACCAATGTCCTCGACCCGCTCAACGTCGACAAAAAGGAGGAGGCCTACAGGCCCGTCGTCGGGGAGCCCGGCGAAGTCGGCGTCGTTTCCATCCACGAGATCGTCCGCCACAAGCGCGGCAGCGACAGGGAATACGAGATCAGCTCCATGTTCGGGGACGAATTCGTCATCGACAAAAACCAGCTTCTGGACTCCTCCGACATCATTTCCATCGAGGCCATCGCAATCAACGACCTGCCCGGTTTTTACAAACTCCGTCTCCATCTGACCCAGGAGGGCGGCAAAAGCTGGCGCAAACTCTGCATCGAAGGACGCGATCTGTCTCCCACGCTCGCATTCGTCATCGACAACGTGCTTTACCGCACCTTCAAACCGCGCTTCCTCTATTCCAACGAGGACACCGTGGTCGTAGACGGCCCGTTCGACGAACCCGCCGCCCTGAATCTTGAAGCGAATGCCATTCGCAATTTCATGTACTTTTCCCAGCAATAAAAGCCCAACGGCAGAAAGGACGCCTGCATGAAACTTCTGTCCAACATCAAAACCGCCGCCATCCTGTTCGCTGCCACGGCGCTGATCCCGTCTCTTTTCGCGGTTTCCGAAACATACATCCCGTCGAACGCGAAGTTCGCGCTATTCGTGAACGCGAAAAAGGCACTCGACTCGTCCGCGCTCAAAACGATCCTCTCCAGGGATGGCGTCAACCTCGAAAAAAGCCTTGACGAGATCGCCATGATCACCGAGGACCTCACCGGCGACGTCTCCTTCTTCCTGACCGAGATCGACCCCGGCAACTTCGAAAAGTCCCTCATGGACGTCGTCCTCTACGCACCGGGACGCGTCAACGAGATCTACAAACGCCTCGCAGCCCGTGACGACATCAAGACCGAGGCGTCCTCCATCCAGGGCGCACGCATCCTGAAGATCCACACGAAAAATGGACAGACCGATGCGCTCGCCATCTTCGAATTCATCTCCGACGACATCATGCAGTGCCGCCTGGCGATCAATCTTCCGGACACCATGCCCTTCATCTGGCCGGTGAACCAGACCACACCCATGATGGTCACCAGCATGAAGACCAAGGGCGCGCTCCTCTCCGCCGCTGTCGACGCCGCGTACGTCCAGGGGAAGATGAAAGCCGAGGAGGAGGCCAATCCGCGCACGGCCGAGGAGAAGAAGACAAAGATCAAGGCCGGAGACGCATCCATTGAGATCGACGAGGAAGACCCCAGCATCGAGGACATCCGCAACAACGTCACCGCCATGTTCGCCCGCATCACCGAAGGATCCCGCGGATCCCTCGACGCCTCGATCACACTCCGGTGCACCAGCTCCGCCATTCGCGACGAAGTCTTCCAGACCGTCGACGGATTCGTGACGCTTTACTCCATGCTTACCAGCGCATCCTTCGAGATCGGCAAGGACGGCAAGCTCATCCAGAAGGGCGGCGGCGCCAACCCGCTCTCCACGCTCAAGCACGAACCGAAAGGAAACGACGCCGTCTTCACGCTGAACCTCTCCGAGGAGTTCCTCGACGACGTCGCGAAAACCGCCGCGCAGAACAACAAGAAAAACGGATCCAAAAAGAAAAAAGACACAAAAGACAAATAAAACGACGTCTCACGGAAGGCGGAAAACGCCCCTGCTTCCGTGCTTCCTTCCATTTTTCGCCGTTTTTCTCCTTTTTTAATCAATTTTTGATTTGAAACCTGAAAAAAACATGCTATCGTATTGTACACGGAGAAGAAAAATGAGACGTCGCACGCACAAAGGCGAATCCGGACAGGCAGTCATGGAGTATACCGTGATGCTCTGCACGGTCGTGTTTGTCGTCACACTCGCGCTTTGCCTTCTCGTGCGGGTTTTCCAGGAATACGGATGGCGGGTACTGACGCTGATCGCCTGGGAACCCCTGATCTGACACAAACGAAAACAAACCCGGAACCAAGGAGTCCTGATATGAAATTCGACAGAAAGCATTACAGAATGAAACGCCGTTCAACCGGCGGACAGGCCATCCTGGAGTACATCATCATCATCGCGCTCGTCGCTGTGGCTGCCCTGACCGTGCTTGGTTTCTTCGGCGGCCGCATCAGGGAGCTGATCTCCGGCGCAACCGGAGCGATCGGCGGCAAGACCGACGAAGTCCAGAGCGGCGACAGCACCAAGGGCGTTCTGATGGGCCTTGATGCCAGCGGCGAAACCAACGAAAGCGACATCAGCTTCTAAGGAAACCGTCTGAACGGACCGTTTCCGCCCGTTGCATTGTGCGGATGCGGCGATGATTCCCATCGTCCGTGTCCGCCATGTTTTCGGGGACAAGGATGTGGATTATGCGTGGCCTGTCCCGACATCCGCTGAGCCGCAGCACAATGAGGTGCCGCGGCATTCAGATTCGCTCCGAGGCGGCGGATTCCGCCGAGGAGTGTGCGGCGCATTGCAGCCGAAAGAATGCGCTCCGGGCAGAGTCCTCCGTCCAAAAAGCAGGAAGGGGAGGACTCATGCCGTATGCACACAGAAAAGGGGAACACGGGGCCGCGATCCTGGAAACATTCCTGGCGATGGTCCTGCTCGGGATGATCCTGTTCGGCATCCTTCAGATCTTTCAGCTCGCACTCGCCGACCTGGTGACCGACTACGCGGCTTTCCGCGGCGCGCGCTCCGCGGCCGTCGGCTTCAAGGAGCAATATGTCAGACGCGAAGTCTTTGTCAAGGCGGCTCCCGTCGCCGGACACCTGCTCGAACCGGACCAGCAGGGTTATCCCGACTGGAACAGGACGGAAACGGAAAAGGCGCTTCTGGAGGACTATATGAATGCCAGACCGCGCCGGATAGAATATGCGTACTGGAATAAAGGGGATGTCAATTACCACACGAGCTACTACTGCCCGCACTACGGGCAAACGCTGTCCAGCGGAGAAACCTGCGACATCTGCTCCTATGACATGGAGCCGCCGGAAAGGGCCGACCAGAAGAACAACTGGCTGACCTCGACGTTTCAGCTTTTCAGCCCCAAGCAAAAAACGCGAAGGAAAACCTATATCGGCACGTCTTTGAATCCCGGAAAGTCGGATGTGTCCTTCTCGATGACGTTCCACAACTATCCGCTTGACATCCCCCTGCACGACTTGATCACAGGCCAGGAATACATCGACATTTCGGGCGATGCCTCGCTCACGAACCATTCCTCCGCATTTCTGGAGTGACGGCGCATGAAACGGTTCGGGACTGCATCGCGAAGGGGGGGAAACGGCGAACACGGCCAGGTGCTGATGCTGGCGGTCGTCGCGCTTGTCCTCGTCGTCATCGCCATCCTGCTGCTCTTCGACGTCCAGAACGTGATCAGCGGCAAAATCAAGGGGCAGAACGGCGTGGACGCAGCCGCCCTGACCGGGGCGGAATGGCAGAGGCACTCGCTGAACCTGATCGGCGAACTCAATCTGATCCGCGCGACCGGGGTGCTGGTCTCCGAGCCGTTCCTGGCTCCGGGTGTCGAAAGCATCGTTTACGAGGTGAACGTGGAAGGACTGGACATCGAGATCCCCGACTACAGGCCCGGCCCGACCCGGCCGGAAGATTTCACACGTTTCCCCGAGCGGAAGGAGTTCGAGGATGAGGACGGCAATATAGACATGGCGAAACTGATCACGGAAATCATCCGCGTGGAAAAGGAGATCAAGTATCTTGCAAATCTGGACGACCTTGTCTCCCAGCTCCAGACGCGCATTTCGTTCGTCGGCCCCCTGATCGGGTTCGGCGCGGCACAGCAGGCGGCGAAAAACAACGGCCTGATGTTCAGGGAAGCACAGAACGATATGAACGCCATGTTCTTCGAATACCTGAAACTCCTCAGGGAAAACGGGGAGATCCACGAGAATGAAAACCTGCGGTACATCAACGGCTACGACTGGCCGGACCGCTATCTCGAGATGCTTTATTCCATCGTGGGCTATGACGGCTCCGGCGGGATCGCGGCAGGAACCAAGTTCAAGTTCATCGGCATGCCGGTTTTTGTTTCCGATCCCCCGTCGGAGCTCTCCGGATATCTCGGAAGCAGGTATTTCTATCAGCAGGTCCTCGGACGCAACTGGTGCGAGCTTGATCCCGTTCTCGGCCTTGATTTCAACGGGAACTGGTGGAATGATTTCAAAAAGGTCGACAACAATGATTTCTCCAAACAATCCGAAATCCTTCCCGTTCATATCTCGTTCTCCTACGGATACCATGAAGAAGGCCGCGTCTCATCGGATTACGATCCGTCCACGCCTTATGCCATGGCGCTTGATGCCGGAGCGTTCCAGGACACCAGGGTCATCGACGCGCTCAAAGCGGTTGCCGGAAGCAACTACGACCTCTTCTCGTCGTCCTTCAACACGGAGGTCCCGTTCGATTATGACGTGGATTACTCGGAAGAATACGATTCCCCGGAGGAGAACACAAGGAGAAAGAACTACAACAGCCGGATCAATTCACTCGGGACTTTCAACGACGAGGACTCGGACCGCCGCTACAATCTCCTGCCGCTCCTCTCCTGGGCCACCTACGACACGGAATGGAGAAGATACAGCGACTACCAGAAGGAATGGGCGGAAGACTGTCTGCGGACCCCGCTTCAGGAGGGGATGGACTACCAGTCCGGCGCCCTTTCCTATTTCGTGGCGAAACAGTCGGTCCGCACGTATTCCAGCCAAGGTTCGCCCATGGGGCCCCGCACGGGTTCCGGCAAGGATTCCATCAATCTTATGTTCAATGCCGATGTCGGACACCCCCGTGATTCCTACTTGGACCAGATCAAGATGGACGCCCGTGCCAAGCCGATCGGACGGATCGAAACGGAAAAAGGATGGGTGGCCCCGTTCGAGGCCGGACGGCTGGTCCTGCCCGTTTTCACGGATACCGCGCTCATCCCGGTTTCCCTGGAAGATGATGCCGGCAGCATTTCCATGGGGGACATCGACTGGTTCTACTATCTGACCGAATTCGTGCCGCTCCTCTCCGAAAGCTCGTCGATCGACGAAGCCTGGGAGCGCGCGACGAGTATGAATGACAATCACTGCTGGTATTACGAATCCTACAAAAACGCATTGAAACTGCTGGATGACCCGGATTTCCGCAAAAGAGGACTGGACTGGCTGGATACGCCCGTGGAATGGTACACGGACGGGAACGGGAACCGGCATCCGCTCCGGATCCGCCGCGACAACTGCCACCTGACAGGCGGCCATATCCAGGGGACATCCAGCCTGCATTGAACAGGACCTGTCTCAAAAAACGCAAAGGAGCATCGAATATCATGCCTGATCTTCCGTTCAAACCTGTCACCGTCGGGCTTCTGGAGGTCAACTGCTGCCTGGTCCAGCTTCCCGGCTCACGCACGCTCTACATCATCGATCCGGGCGGCGACTGGAAGCTCATAGAAGCCGAAGCGAGATCGTTTGATTACGACGAGGCGGTCATCCTTTTCACACACGCCCACGTCGACCACATTTCCGCCGCGGGCGCCGTCGCAGACGCGCTGAACGTCAAACGCGTCTACCTCAACCCTGCCGACAAGCCCATCTACTACAGCCCCGGCAACACTGTCGGAAACTACATCCCCGCCGCGGAGGATCTTCCCGACACAGTCTGGCCGCCCGAGGATCCGCGCATGCGCGTCCTCCCCTGCCCCGGCCACTCGCCCGGCGGCGTGTCCTACTACTTCCCCGAACTCGCCACCGTCTTCTCCGGCGACACGCTCTTCTTCAGCTCCATCGGCAGGGCCGACCTGCCCGGCGGCAGCGAGAAACAGCTCGTCGACTCGGTCCACACGCAGCTTTTCAAGCTCCCGGACGACACGCGCGTCGTCCCCGGGCACGGACCGTTCACGTCCATCGGATACGAGAAGAAAAACAACCCCTACGTCTGACAGGCGGTTCCATCGCCCGTTTTTTTCGAGGCGGTCTGCTGCTTATTCGGGGCTGGCGTACTTCTTGCGCCAGGCGGCCGCCCGCTGCACCATGTTGTCGCGGAGGAACCCGGCGAAAAAGAAGATGTCGTTGGCGTGGAAGATGCCCTCGCCCATCTGCGCGCTCGCATCATACTCGCTGTCGCCCGGAAGGCTCACGATCAGGGCGCCGCGCTCCGGATCAGCGTAAACCCCGTCCAGCCGCGATGCCTTGAACGTGCCTGCCGGGTCTTTCTCGGAGACGTAAAAATACGCCGTCTCGAACGATTCGGACAGGTCCGCCGGAGAACCGTCCGTTTTCCAGTTCACCGGATTGATGACGAAGCCATCGGGCACGGTGAAGATGTTGTCCCCCGCATCCGCGGCGATCGTATTCCAGACCAGGATCGCCCCCGTATCGCCCGCGCTTTTCCCGCGCCGGATGTCGCGCCCCTCGAAATCCCGGTCGATCTCAGCCGCCGTCTTCTTCGGAAGTCCGGCAAGGTAAGCCGCGGCGAATCCGGACTCCGGCGTGATCTCCGGCGTGGAGCGGAGGAGTTCATACAGGTCGGAGGCACCCTGGCTGTGCCCGATCAGGATGTACGGCATGCCCGGCTTGTGGAAATACTCCATGAAATGCAGAAAAGCGGTCTTCGTGTCCTCGATGCCGTATCGAAGAAGCGTCCCGCCCAGGTCGGCGGTAAAATCGGTCTCCAGCGCGGTCGAGTAGTCCGCCTGCCGCACGAACGGCGCATACAGCTTCAGCGGGTGCACGGGATCGTTCAGCAGCCCGAATGTAAGGTCGATGTACTTCGAGGCTTTCGTGCGGATGCTTTCGAACCGGTGGTCCATCACCGGACGCAGTTTGTTCCGGAAGAGCGTCGGGTAGATGTAAAAGACCTCGAATTCAGGCAGGACGGAGTCCACCGTCCCCATCCGCACCCAGCTGGCGGGATTGGCATAGTCCGGCGCGGGCGGGATGACCAGCGGAGCGCTGATCTCGATGGCGGGTTTCGCCTCTTCCGAGGCCGCCGGTTCCGCGTCCGATCCGGTTTCGGCGGACTCCGCGGGCGGTTCCTGTTCGCCATCCCCGTAAAACGAGCAGGAGCAGAATGCGGAAGACGCAAAAACGAGCAGGGAAACGAATGTCGGCCGCACAAGCCGGAGGAATGGTAAGGCGGGGTTCATGGCAGGACTCTCCCGAAAACGGAAAAACAAAAACGATCGTATTTCAACGGAACAGGACAAATAATTTACTCCCGCAGGAACAAAAAAACAAGGTGGAAAGACTTTTTTTCATTTTTTTTCAGTTTTCGGTTTTCATTTTCGCGTTCTCTTGCTATATTTTAATGGCACAAGTTATTTTCAACGCTTTTTCCCGAAAGGAGTTCTTTTTATGAAGGCCATTCGTTTGATCCCCGCCGCAGCGCTCGCCGCATGCATTGTCTTCACCGCGTGTTCCGACTATGTCGGCAAGGAAGCCACGCATCCGCTGTACGCGAAAGCCACAAGCGCCAAGGCCTCGAAATCCTACCGGGAAGCCGCGGAAAGCCTGGAGGAGTTCCTCTCGATCTGCCCGAAGTCGCCGAAGGCGCATTACGACGTGGCGCTGATCTACAAGGAAAACCTTGAGAACTATCCCTCCGCGATCTACCATCTGACGAAGTATCTTGACCTCAGCGGCGAAACCCTCTCCAAACAGGACCAGGCGGCCATCCGCGGCTACATCCAGGACTGCGAACGCCGCATGTTCGAGACCTACCGCGTCCGCAACGACATCAAGCTGGCCGACGATGTCCCGCAGCTCGATCCGGCCAAGCTCGCCGCCAAGAACGCCGAAAATGCCGCCCTCCGCGAGAAGATCCAGAAGTACATCGAAAACGAGAATGTCATTCTGGCGCAGAACAAGGAGCTCAAAAACTACATCGCACGCATCTCCTCCGGCAAACCGGCCGCCACCGCGACCCCCCGCGACGCGGTTCAGCCCTCCACAGCCGGAAGCACGTCCTCCGCTTCGCGCGGCGTCCCGTCCTCCACGACCGGCACGCCGGGCACTTCGGTCGTCGATGAAAACGGCGTGCGCTACTACTACGTCGGCAGAGGGGAAGGCCTCCAGGCCATCGCCCTGAAGATGTACGGCAAGTCCTCCATGTGGAAGATCATCCAGGACGCCAACAAGGATTCGATCGGCGAACGCGGCATCCTGAAGCTCGGACAGAAGCTCATCATCCCCGCCGTCCAGCAGTAACCGCATTCATCTTCCGGGAGACATCCGCCTTATGAAACGATTCCAGCTCTGGTGTGCGGCCGCGCTTCTCCCGTTCCTCGCGGCATGCAGCTTCAGCCTCTTCCCGAAAACCGACTTCACGGAAACGAGGATATTTGACCTCGCCTCGCCCGAACCGCTCTCCTCCCTGCCGTTCCTCGTCGACGTCGAATCGTTCTCCACCGAGTGTTCCGGCCGCTATAAAATGGTCTTCCGGGAGGACACCACCCGGATCAGCGTCGATGAGTACAACCGCTGGGCGATGCCGCCCGGAGCAATGCTCACCAGGTACCTCGCAGTCCGTTTCGCCGCGCAGGCCGACAAACAGGAACATGTCGAGAAACCGGCGTTCGTACTCGACGGTTCCGTGCTGAACTGGGAACTGGACAAATCCAAAAAGCAGGTCGACATGGTCGTGCGTTTCGTCATCTTCGATCCGAACAACGACCTGTTCAGGATCACGGGATCCGAAGACTACTCCATCCCGATCAAGGATACCACCGCAGAGGCGTTCGCGGACGGCATGAACAAAGCCGCATCGAAATTCGCCGACCATGTGACCGCACTCCTGAACGGGGAACTCAAGAACCGGACCGCCAGGGCGAAAGACGCCGCGACAGGGAAATAACAGTCCCCGACGCCGCACATCCCCGGTCCAACTGGCTCCGCACGGCTTGACCATGATCGCCCCCGACGCCATCATCACGCATTTCTACCCGGAGGACACCCCTCTCCGGCGGCTTCTCCTGCATCACAGCACGCAGGTCCGCGACAAAGCCCTCGCGATCCTCTCGAATCCGTCGCGCCCGCCGATGGACTTGGATACGGGACTTGTCTCCGCCGGCGCCATGCTCCATGACATCGGCATCCTCCAGTGCCATGCTCCGTCCATTCTCTGCACGGGGACGCGCCCATACATCGCCCACGGCGTCATCGGCGCGGAAATGCTCCGCGACTACGGCATGGTGCATGGGATCGACCTGGAGCCATACGCCCGCATCTGCGAACGCCATACGGGAACCGGCCTTACTGCCCGGGAGATCCGTGACCAGAGGCTGCCCATCCCCGAACGCGACTACCTGCCGGAAACACCGGAGGAAAAACTCATCTGCCTGGCGGACAAGTTCTTCTCGAAGTCCGGCGACATGAAGGAAAAATCCATGGAATCCGTCCGGCGTTCCCTGGAGAAATTCGGCACGGACACGATGGAACGGTTCAACGCGTTCCTGCGGCTTTTCGGGCTGCTCTGACCGGGCACGGCGAAGGCCGTCCCGAGGTGAAAATCCATCCGGGCTGCCGTCCGGACCCGCTTTTTTTCGGTTTTCTCCAAAAAAACACACGTTTTTTTGGAAAAACCATTCGATTTTTTTAAAAAGTGTGGTAATGTTTTATGACAACTCCGCCAAGCTAACGACTCGCATGCAGCAGAAGGGAATGAAATGGCTTCGTCAGGACAAACAATCATAACCGGCATTGAATTCGGCACGGACAAGATCTGTGTCATTCACGGCAGGCCGGACCAGAACGGGAACATCGAGGTGCTTTCCTTTGCCTCTCTCCCCAGCAGGAACTCCGTCGTCAAGGGCACGATCATCGACCAGAACGCCGTCCTGAACATCCTCAAATCCGTGCTCGACGAATCGGAAAAGGGACTCGGCTGGAAATTCAGCCGCGCGGAACAGCAGGTCTACTTCCTGGTCAATGGGATGCACGTCAGTTCGCAGTTCGGCGAAGGAAGCGTGCTGAACTACAGCGACGACAAGAAGATCACGGCGACCCATGTGATGAAGGCGATCGAAAGCGCAAAGAACCTGGCGGTCTCGACCGACCTCGTGAACATCCAGGTCTACGACTCATCCTTCCTGCTCGACGATTCGAAACGCACGTTCAACCCCATCGGAAGCCTCGCAGAGAAACTCACCGCCGTCATCCATATCGTCTTCGCGGACAAGAAGCGCATCGACATGGTGCAGACCATCCTCCGCGAGCTCGGATTCGAATCCGGCTACCCGATCTTCGTCCCG
>Ga0265298_10003819_pt1 | contig 19648 bp, 16 predicted proteins | sample AusTroGonzalo_MG_3_FD_193486 | JGI IMG/M metagenome (GOLD analysis project Ga0265298, IMG submission 193486) | Bovine rumen microbial communities from tropical cattle in Woodstock, Queensland, Australia - Gonzalo_01 | ecosystem: Host-associated > Mammals > Digestive system > Stomach > Rumen ... | reverse complement strand
AGGTCGGCAGGGGAGACACCGCTTAAAATACGCTGGGCCATCTTGGGGCCTACGCCGTTCACGTCCAGGAGCATCAGGAACAAGTCTTTTTCCGCCTGGTCCGCAAAGCCGAACAGGGTAAGGGAATCTTCACGGACCACCAGGTTGGTCAACAACAGGATGTCGCTGCCCACTTCGCCGATTTTCCCGGCGGTGTAGGCGGAAATGTTCACGCCGTAGCCTATGCCACCCACTTCCACCACCACGAAGGTGGGGCTTTTTTGAATCAGTTTTCCATGAATTTGTTCAATCATTTTTTCGCCCCGTTGGAGGTGGATCTTTGCTTAATGGCTTGGTATTCGGGATCTTCTTCCCGCCGTGCTTCCAGACGGCGCTGCATTTCCTTGGTCAGTGCGGTCACCTGTGCGCTTTGTGGCCCTTCCAGGTAAGGCTCCACGGAAATGGGTTCTAGAACATCCAAATAGAACTTGTAGATTTCCCTGGGGTTGTAACTCAGCAACTTTTCGTGCTTGCCCAGGCCAATAATCTCGTTTCCGCCAAAATAGATGGGGATCACTTCGCTCTGGTTGCCTATAGCAAAACGGGCGGCTCCCTTCTTGAAGGACCAGGGTTTCCCCCGGGTGGAACGGGTTCCTTCAGGGAATATGATCAGGTTGTTCCCGTCATCCAAAGACTTTCTCACATCAGCCATCTGCTGTTCGAAGGATTCGGAATTCAGAATGTAGATGGAATTCACGATTCCCGAAACAAAACGGTTTTTGCCCAAACTGCCTTTTACAATGCAGTCGGCGTTGGGAATAATGGTAAACAGTAGCACCACGTCCAGTAGGGAAGGGTGGTTGGCGATGATGATTCTTGATTTTAAACCTTTAAGCCGTTCCTTGTGCTGTACCTTGAAGTCTGCACCCCTGAAAAAAGTCAACTGGAAAATCAGGAGCCTAAGCCCCAGGTGTATGGCCAGACGGGCCCACCTTTTGAACCTTTTTCTGGAAAATCCTGAAAAAAGGAACAGGGTGGGAAAAACCACAAACGCCTGGACAAGACTCCCCAATCCAAAAAAGAAGAAAGTCTGCACTTTGGCGTAAATGCGCCAGATATAACGAATCCGCCCAATAAAGGTCATAACAATTTCAAAGACAATATGGGGCAAAAAATAAAAAAAATGGGGAAACAAACTATATTTGCTTGCAAAAAAGGCACCTATGTCAAGGTTTTTCAAAGCCACTCTGTTTTTGCTGCTGTTAGCCTGCGCCCAACCTTTTGCAGGCGTTTTTGACCATCCCCTGAAAAAGGAGGACTCCGCCGGTTTGGAACAGGTCCTTTCTTCTATGCGGAAAACTCCCGTTGTCCGTGGAGCGTTCAAGCAGGTCAAAACCGTGAAGAAAATCAACAGGGAGTTTATTTCTACGGGTAGCTTTACCATTGCGGGTTCCGACGGCATTATATGGAACATGGAAAAGCCCTTTGCGAACCAGACCGCCATCACCAAGAAAAAAATGGTGCAAAGGAACACCTCTGGTAGCGTTTCCGAGATGAATGTGGCGGAGAATGCCGTGTTCAACAAGATTTCCCAGACCATCCAGGGAATTTTCTCGGGAGATTTTCAACTTATCCAGTCCCAGTTCCAGGTTTATTACGAGCCGGTGAAGGGCGACAAGTCCCGTTGGGTGGTGGGCCTTGTCCCCAAGGAAACCACAATCAAGAAGCAGATTGCCTCGGTGGAACTCCAAGGCGGTACCTGGCTCCAACGTAAAGATTGTAGACGGCGACGGAAATCCCGTAACCTATGAATTTTCCAAGGTAGAGGGTAGCGAAGCCCTGACTCCCGAAGAATCCGCCCTGCTCAAGTGATATTTAGGTGAAAATGGAACCGGTGAAGCCAAGCAGACTTTCCAGGAAAAAAGGAATCGCCCTTTGGGTTTTGTTCCATGCGGTGGTGCTTGCGTTAGGGCTGTGCGCCGCCCCCTGGACCGTGGATTCCAACCTGTATTCCGTGCTACCGGCATCGGACAACCTTAAGGACGTGGGCGAGGCGGAGGCCCTGCTTTCGGGCAGGACCATGAACCATTTGACCCTGCTCTTTGGGCACAGCGACTTTGCGGTGGCTAAGGGTGCCGCCGACGAATTCCATGCCGCTTTGCAGGGCCACCCCCAGCTTTCCAAGGTGGATTATGGGGTGTCGGAAAAATCCATGGACCAGGCCCGCGCCTTCGCCCACCAATACCGCTATACCTTGCAGAACGAAAAGTTCGTGGAGAAGGTTCGGGAAGGGGGCGGCGCATTCCTGAAACAGAACGCCCTGGAAAAGGTCTATGGCGGTTTTTCCATGGCCTGCCTGGACCGCATTGACGAGGATCCCTTCTTGCTGTCAGGCCAGGTGTTCGAGGACATGATGAAGGACCTGTCCTTCATGAGCAGGAACGTGGCAGTGGAAGACGGACAGTTGGTGGTCCGGGATTCTTCCAAGGTCTATGTGATGTGGTCTGCGGACCTTGTGGGTGGGAGTATTTCTGACGGGTCAGCTTCTGCACTATATGCCATCCACGAAAAGATTGACGCGTTAAAGAAGGCAGACCCCGGCCTTGTGGTGGTGACTTCGGGAGTGCCTTTCCACAGTTACGAAAGTGCCTCCAAGGCCAAAGCCGAGGTGGCCATTATCTCGGGCATTTCCATCGCCCTGGTGGTCCTCTTGATTCTTGCGGTTTACCGTTCCCCCGCACCTTTGCTGTTGACGCTATTCTCCATTTCCATGGCGGTGGTGACGGCCCTTTCTGTCACTTGGACCCTATTCGGTTCCATCCACGTGTTCACCTTCGTGTTTGGCACCAGCGTTATCGGCGTGAGTATCGATTACGCCATCCACTTCTTTACCAGTTGGAAACTTGCACGGGCAGGGCAGGGTCACGATGGCTTCCAGGTCCGCAGCCTCATTTTGAAGGGACTCCTGCTGGGGTTCATGACCACGGAACTGTCCTACCTGGCCTTGACATTTGCTCCATTCCCCTTGCTTAGGCAGATGGCGGTGTTTTCGGCGGCGGGGCTTCTCAGTTCCGTGTTGACTATTACCCTATTGTTTGCGGCTTTGCCAAAGACTTCTAAACCTGCCTTGGCGCAAGTGCCCTTGAAGGTTGTGGATTTGCTGCTGGGCTCTTGCCGGAAGGCTTTTGGCGTTAGCGGTGCCAAGAAATGGGTTATCCTTACCATAGCCTTGTTGGTGATGGCGGTGGGAATATCCCAGGTGCAGTGGGGGACTGACCTGCGTTCCCTCTATTCCATGTCGCCTGCCCTTCTGGAATCGGAAAAACGGGCCATGGAACTTTTGGACTTTGGTTCCACCGGCAGTTACTTTATTGTTAAGGGCAACTCTGCCGAAGAAGTCTTGCAAAACGAGGAAACCTTCTGCAAGAAGATGCAACAGGCGGAGTCCGAGGGAGTTGTGGGTAACTACCTGGCCCTTTCCCGCTATATTCCCTCTCGCGAGGTGCAGGAAAAACGGTTTGCAGAAATCTCTGCGGCATTGGACAGCACTACCGTGGCAGAGATGTTGCAGTCTTTGGGAATGACTTCGGATTCCGCTTTCCGTGCATCCCTTGCGGAACAACCCAAGTTCATTACTCCCGAAGGCGAACTCCCCGAGAGCCTTGGCAAGTTGCTGAATTCTCTTTGGATAGGGAAGGTGGGTGACCGGTATTATAGTGCAGTTTTGCCTCTCCACGTTCCTGATGCTTCCCGTCTGCAGGAACTGGCGAAGGGTTTGGATGCCGTCACCTACGTGAACAAGGTGGGGCAGATAAATGACTCCCTGACTAGGCTCTCTTGGATTGCGGTTGTGTTGGTGGCAGTGGCCTATGCTCTGGTATTCATCGTGCTTCTGGTGGTGTATGGACCTTTGGGGGCCTTTACCGTCATGCGGATTCCCGTGGCATCTTGCTTGGCGATGGTGGCAGTACTTGGCTATTTGGGAATTCCCTTTAACTTCTTTGCCACCGTGGGCCTTGTGTTGACTCTTGGCATAGGCATTGACTACTCCCTGTTCTTCAAGGAACGGGGCGTGCAGTCGGGAACGGCCTTGGCTATCAGCCTTTCGGCGGCAACCACCATCCTTTCTTTTGGAAGCCTTGCTTTTAGCGGTTTTGTTCCTGTTTCCACTTTCGGTCTGGCAGTTTTCCTGGGAATCCTGTGCAACTTTCTGCTTTCTTTTTCTATAATTGTCCCCAAAAATAAGGAGATTCTATGAACGAGTCAAGGCAAGTCCTTGTGACAGGCGCAAGCGGCGGAATCGGTTCTGCCATTGCGGAAGCCGTGGCCCAGGCGGGTTACTCTGTGGTGGCCAACTACAACCGTGGCGAAGCCGCTGCCAAGGCCCTTGCGGAACGTGTGCAGGCTGCCGGCGGGAAAATCCGTCTTTTGCAGTTCGACATTACCAATCGGGAACAGTGCAAGGAAGTGTTGACTCGGGATATAGAAGAAAACGGAACTTATTACGGCGTGATTCTGAACGCCGGCGTATGTGCCGATATGACCTTTGCTGGTATGAGCGGGGAGTCTTGGGACAAGGTGGTGAACACCAACCTGGGCGGCTTTTACAATGTGGTGCAGCCTTTGGTAATGCCTATGTGCCGCAAGCGTATTGGACGCATTATTACCATCTCTTCCGTTTCTGGAATTATCGGCAACCGTGGTCAGGTAAACTACAGTGCCTCCAAGTCGGGAATTATCGGTGCCACCAAGGCTTTGGCCACGGAACTGGCCAGCCGTAACATTACGGTGAACAGCATTGCCCCTGGTGTGATTGAAACAGAAATGATCAAGGACGCTCCTCTGGATATTATTTTGCAGGCGGTTCCCATGAAGCGCGTGGGTAAGCCCAGTGAAGTGGCCGCTACGGCGGTATTCCTGCTTTCGGAAGGGGCTGCCTACATCACCCGCCAGGTGATTTCCGTGAACGGAGGTCTCGCATGACCCGTAGGGTGGTGGTTACCGGAGGTTCCTGCATCTCGGCATTGGGTTCCGAGGTAGATGAAGTTTTTGAAAGCCTGCACAAGCTGGAGAATAAGGTGGTCCGCATGGACGAATGGGACAAGTATGTCCAGATGAATACTCGCCTTGCCGCTCCAGTAAATTACGAGTTTCCTGATTTACCCCGCCGGAAAATCCGCGGGATGGGCCGCGTGGCCATGTTGGCTACGGCAGGTGCCTCTAAGGCTTTGGAATGTGCCGGCCTTCGGGACGACGAAGCCTTTTTACGTTCGGGCCGCATAGGCGTTGCCTACGGTTCCTCTATGGGAAGCGTCCTCCCGCTGGTGGATTTTTTCTCCATGATTGCCACCAACGACTGCTCCAAGATTACGGCTACTACCTACATCAAGTCCATGCCCCAGACCTGCGCCGTGAACATTGGCGTGTACTTTGGTCTTACGGGGCGCATGATTACCACCAACACGGCTTGCACTTCGGGTAGCCTTGCCATCGGAAACGCCTACGAAGCCATCAAGTACGGCAAACAGGACGCCATGGTGGCTGGCGGTGCCGACGAGTTGGACCCTACGGAATCTGCCGTGTTTGACACCCTCTTTGCCACCTCGGTAAAGAACGAGACGCCAAAACTCACTCCCGCAAGTTACGACAAGGACCGCGACGGTCTGGTCATCGGTGAAGGTAGCGGTACCCTGATTCTGGAAGAATACGAGCACGCCCGGGCCCGTGGCGCCAAGATTTATGCGGAACTGGTGGGATTCGGAAACAACACCGATGGCGACCACCTGACTTCGCCCAAGCAAGAAACTATGCAGCAGGCTTTGGAACTGGCCCTGGAAGACGCCGGGCTCAGTCCCGACGCCATCGGCTACGTGAACGGTCACGGTACCGCCACCCGCCATGGAGACCGGGCAGAAAGTTGGGCCACCTACAACGCCCTGAAGAACCGTAGCGTTCCCATCAGCAGCCTCAAGAGCTACATCGGGCACACTTTAGGTGCCTGCGGTGGAATTGAGGCTTGGACGTCCATCCACATGATGAACCGCGGTTGGTTCAGCCCCAACCTAAACTTGAAAACGGTGGATCCGGAATGTGCCCCACTGGACTACATTACCGGAAGCGGTCGGGAAATGGACGTGGAATACATCATGAGCAACAATTTCGCCTTTGGCGGAATCAACACTTCGCTCATTTTCAAGAAAGTCTAAATACTAGAAGTTGATGCGGAGCCCCATGCGGTGCTCCATGCCCATTCCTTGGGCCAAGTAAGAGAACCCGTAATCCAGGGCGAACAGGTCTGCACTGTAGCCCAGACCAACGCTTAACAGGCGGGCCTCGTTGGATTCGTCGGGCCTGTCTCGGGACTGGATAAGTTCCAAGGCATCCCGCTTCAGGTCCAGCCAGGTGCGGGTAAAGCCGGCGCGGATGGCGAAACTTTTCCCCAGCAGGTATTCTGCACCCAGGTTCAGCCGGGCCTCCGCATATCGCGGGAAGTTGGTCTCGCCAAACAGGGTGAACCTGGGCAGGCTCTTGAAACGCTTGAATCCGGAAAGGGCGAACACCTGCCCCATGGGGTAGAATTCGTCATCGCCGTCGTCCACGTAGTCCCGCAAAAGGCATCCGAAGTCCCGTGCCACAAGGGCGAATCCCCAAAGCCTGTTGGCAGCCTGCCAGGATATACCCCAGTCAAAGGCGGCACCCCAGGCAGTGCGGTCGCCCTCCTCTTCAGCAAGCCTATCGCTTGCGAACTTGAGGGTGGTTCCGAACTGAAAATGTTTTAATGGGAAGGCAAAGGTGGCGGTAATCAGCTGGCTCAGGGGTTCGTAAGTTTTTCCCGTCTCGTTGCCGTATTCGTCATATCCGTCAATGGAACCGTAGTCCAGCCAGTTGTACGAAACCTGGTACAAAAGGTCGCGGAATCGGGTGGTGTAGTGGATGGTCCCCTGGTTTTCTGCAAACTCGCCGGTTTGCCAATGCATGCCCACCATCCGCTGTTTGCCTTTGGGCATACGGAGGGCGGCAGGGTTCAGTTGTGCAATGCTTGGGTCCGTGGAAGGCCCTGCTGCTGCGGACTTTTCTAGTGCCGCGTTCCTAGGACTGTCAAAGGTGGACAAGAAGGAGAACACCTCCTGGCCCGCATCGCCTTGGGAAAAATAGGCGTTGGCCTGGAATGCGGCGACCAGCACGAGAAGTGCCGCCGTCAAGATGTTCACACTGGTTCGCATGGCTCAAATTTACAAAATTCGGCCTGTCCGCCTTTACAAAAAAGCATATTTTTCGTATATTTGGGTCGCTCGGGCTACTAGCTCAGTTGGTAGAGCAACGCCCTTTTAAGGCGTGGGTCGAAGGTTCGAGCCCTTCGTAGCTCAGTGAAAAGCCGGTTTCGATATTTCGGGACCGGTTTTTCTTTTTATATTGCGAAAAAGCAAGGAGGGTGAAATGGATTGTCGCGTTTTGGTTCGTTTTATAGGGGAAGGTTCGGACCTGGCCTTGTTGTGGCAGTCTTTTTTGGAAAAATTCCCGGAGGCGGAACTGCCGGGGGAGGATTCCGGCGAGTGGTATTCCGTGGACGAAGTGGTATCTGACGAATACGAATGCCGGTTCGAGGAAATCCCGGAGACGGAACTGTTGGCCATGGACGGGAACTTCATGGTGGAGGGGGAACCTCCCGAAGACATTCTGGACGGGCTTTTGGAAATGTTCCCCAAGGTTTTTTGCGTGTTCAAGTGGTCCACCGTAGAGGTGGGCGTAGGTTGCGGGGTGAGCGAGGGTTGGGGAGAGTTTAATCCGGACTACGCCGACGATTATTCCGACGAGGCCAACGAGATTTCCGAAGCGGTACTGGGATTTTAAAAATGTGAAATGTGTAATGTGGAGTGTGAAATTACACATCTCACATTACACATTGCACATTAATTCTTTGAAGGCCTGCTTAAGTTCCCGGGTTGCGGCCTCCGGGTCCTCAGCCTTCATAATGGCGGAAACGGCGCAGATGCCTGCGATTCCGGAACCTTTCAGCACAAAGATGTTGCTTTTGTTGAGCCCGCCAATGGCGTTGACGGGAATGGGCACTGCTTTCACCACGTCTTTTAAGGTTTCTACGGGGGTGATGACTGTTTTTACATGGGTGGTGGTGGGGTATATGGCCCCACAGCCCAGGTAGTCTGCACCCTGCTCATAGGCTTCCAGGGCCTGGGGTACCGTCTTGGTGGTGGCACCTATGATCTTGCTGTTCCCCATGAGCGAACGGGCAAGCCGCACCGGCATGTCCGATTGACCCACGTGAACACCCTCGGCACCCACGGCTAGCGCTACATCCACACGGTCGTCTATAATCAGCGGGATTCCGTAGCGGGCGGTAATTTCGTGTGTCGCTGTGGCCAGCTCCATGTATTCTCGAGTGGAGCGGTCTTTTTCCCGCAATTGGAGTATGGTGGCTCCACCCTTGCAGGCGGCTTCCATAACGGGCAAAAAACGCTCCGGCGCAACGCTGGTACTATCGGTGATAAAGTACAGGGTGGTGTCCAATTTGACCATGCGAAAAAAGGTAGAAAAACAACGAAATTTTGTCATATTTATGATATTTTTGGCCAGCAAGGTCAAAAAAAACATATATTTGGGTTAGAGAGTTTGGATATATGAAAAACAAAGCGAAGCGTTTTAATCGTGGCTTTACCCTTATTGAGGTGATGATCGTCATCGTCATTATGGGCTTCCTTGCAGCTATAGCTGTTCCTAAAATTTACGGCATAATCGAACGGTCCAGAGAGAATATTGACCGTCTAAAATTATTCTATTTGCGAGATGCGTTGAATAGGGCCTTGGTGGAAAATGAAGACGCCCTGTACAATAGTGCTTTTGTGTCTTCCGGAAAAGATGCCGCAGCGAATCTCACAAAATTGCAGAATGCCTTAAAATCGGAATCTGGGGTGCAATTGTTCATCGTAGAAGTGCGTCCGGATCTCCCTAACAATGTGCAAGGAAAGCATTCTAGCGTCACTGCTAACTCGGAAATGAGTTCGTTGGTCGGGACCAGTGGAACATGGTATGATGCTCTAAAAGAATCTGGATTTAATGGTGTCGCTGAAATTCTTATGGCGAGAGCTACTAAAGACGACTGGAAAAAAGATGGTGAGACTTTCTATTCTGTCCCCTATAATAACGGATCAGATTATCGGACCTTCCCCAAAGAACCGATGTTTATCAGCAGGGAGTTAAATAATGGAAAGTCGGTTGGTTTGTCAGGGATATCGTCACAAGGCAAAAATAAAACTAATTATCGCTTGACTATGAGTTTTCAGTGGACTGGAAGAGATCCCACCAGTCATTCTGTAGAGGTTGGGTTGCTTCCTAACGGTGCAAAGCTGAGTACCGCCGGGAGTGGAACGGGTGGAGCCCTTCTCACAGAGCACGGAGTCTGCTTCTCGACCTATGGGCCTATTGGCTGTGCTGATTACCATTACTAGTTCTTACACGTACAGGTAATCGTTTAATACGGGCTGCAGACCTTCGCCCGAGATGTCGCTGTACATGGCGTTAAAGCTGCGTCCATCGTTGATTTCGAACTGTTCGTCACCGCCCTCGCCATCGTCCTTGCCGCTGTACTTGCTTTCGTGGTCGCCAATGCCGGTTGAAACGCCGGCGGAGACCTTTGTGGCGGCAATCTTCACGATGCCGTTGCGGAATTCCTTGCTTTCGCGGCTAGAGACCGTGATGCCCACGAAGGGGAGGAAAATGCGGTAGGCGCAGAGCACCTGGCAGAGTTCCTTCTCGTGCACGTCCAGTGGGTCAATCTTGTCGTTGTTTATAATCGGACGCAGTCTCGGGCAACTGAGGCTCATTTCGGCATGGGGATACTTTTTTTGCAGGTAGTAAACGTGCAGTGCGCTGGCCAGGGCGTCTCGGCGGAAGTCGGAAAGGCCGAGGAGAGCGGAGAACGCCACACCCCGCATGCCCGCCATCAGGGCACGTTCCTGGGAGTCGAAGCGGTACGGGAAAACGCGCTTGTGACCCAGCAGGTGGAGTTTTTCAAAACGCACCTTGTCGTAGGTTTCCTGGAAGACGGTCACGTAGTCCACGCCGCACTCGTGTAGGTAGCGGTATTCGTCTACGTTGACCGGGTAGACTTCCACGCCCACCATGCGGAAATACTTGCGGGCCAATTTGCAGGCTTCGCCGATGTATTCCACGCTGCTCTTCGCGCGGCTTTCACCAGTAAGAATCAAGATTTCTTCCATGCCGCTGTCGGCAATCACCTTCATCTCGTGTTCAATCTGCTCCATGGTAAGTTGCATGCGTTTGATATGGTTATAGCAGTTGAACCCGCAATAAACGCAGTAGTTTTCGCAGTAGTTGGCGATGTAGAGCGGCGTGAAGAAATAGACATTATTACCGAAATGCTTACTGGTCTCGATTTTTGCCTTGGCGGCCATCTGTTCCAGGTAAGGGGCGGCGGCAGGGGAGAGCAATGCCTTGAAATCTTCCAGCGTGCAGCGGTCGTGTTCCAGGGCCCGCTTCACATCCTTGCCGGTGTATTTGGAGTAATCGAAATTTTCGGATTCTGCCAGCACCTTGTCGCAGATGTCCGACTGGATGATTTCCATGCCGGGCAGGTAATCCATGATGTTGGTGCGGGCGCTGGGGTCGTTCTCAATGCGGTGCTTCTTGGCAAGCGCCCCTTCCGAAAGGTTTCCGGAATCAAACAGGTAGTTGTTGTCTTTTCTTTCGCTTTCCATTTTGGACGCTGCAATGCTCGGCTTGACCGGGCGTCTCCATTTTCGCACAGGAATATAAAAAAATTAAATGCGCTCGGCCAGCAAGGCAATCTTTTCGCCGGCGGCCCTGGTGTAAAACAGGATGGCGGAATTCTTTCCCTTGGGTTTTAGCCGCTTGATTTCGGCATCGGGGTCCAGCTTGACGCCACGCAACTTCAATGTGATTTTTCCTATATCGTGTTCCTTGAGCATGGAACGCACAGCACTTGCAGAAATCTCGCTGTGGGCAATGATTTTGTAGCAGGAAAATCCCGGTGCAGGTAACGGGCAATCGCTGGCCACGTAGGCGATGCCTTCCGAAATCAAGTGGGCACTTGAATCCTGTGCCAGGGCCGCCGCGTTGAACAGGTGGCTGCGGATAAGTACCGGTGCCGGTTCCGAGAGGTAGCTTGCGATTCCCCCTAGGGGAAGGTCACCCTTACTGGTAGCGGTACGGTAGGTACGGTCCTTGCCCTCTAGGGAATCGTTCTTGTCCAGTTTCTCCTGGAGGTCTTCGTCCAGAGTCTCAAAAGAACGGTCCCGCCCGCGGCTCCATTCGGCAAGAGCATTGCCGTCTTTGTCTACAATGACTGCCCGGACGGTGTCGGGATGTTTTGCCAAGGTACCAAACAGCACCAGGCATTCGCGGCAGTCTGTGCGCCCTCCTAAGTACAGGATTTCCGTACCGTCGGGGATTTCTGCAGGCGGGTACCCTGGCGGGAGCTTTGCCATACCGCCCTTGTAATGCTTGCTGATTTCTACTACTTCTTTCAGGGAGGGCGTCAGGTGCCGCAAGTCCCGCTGGTTTTCGCCTTCCATGGAGCGGCGGGCAGGGTCGATGGTAAAGTATTCCGCTGCGGTCTGTGCCTCATTGCCTTGTGCCACCGCCCGCACGTCGGCACAGGTGGCCTCCGCGGTTTTCCCGAAGGCGGCCATATTGTGGCGGTACATAGCAAGGCGGTTTTCGTCCAGGTCTACGCCCACGACCTTCAAACCTTGGGGCAAAAAGAGGCTGTCGCCCCCCATGCCGCAACATAAATCGTGGACGGTCTTTCCGCAGGCTTCGCTACCGGCTGGCCACAGGTTCGCCTTCCATTTTCCGATGTCCTGGGCGGTGCTTTGCTCCAACGCCAGTTTGTCGCATAGCAAAAAATCTGCGCTGCTTTTAGTGGAGGGTGCGACTCCGAACTTTTCCTGAATCTTGGAAAGCAACGCCATGTAGTCCATGATTGCTGCACGGTCTTCATTGCTGTAGCCCAACTTGTTCAGTGCGGTGGAAACCTGCAAAGGGTCCATTTTGCGTTTGAACGCATCTTGAATGAAATTCTGGACGGCAGCAGATGTCAAAAGCTGGGCGGCAAACATGGCTCAATCCTAGGAATCATCCTTGAGGCAGCGGACAGACAGTCCGTAATCGCGGTTAGATGTTCCGATGTACACAGAGTCTTTGTCGTTGAAGAATCGGAACGTGTAAACCATAATGTGGCGGTCTTCCTCTTTGTCTCTGTATTTGTCTTCCAGTTCAGTGGAGGACCATATGGAGGCGTAATAGTTTCCTTCTCCAAAGTGTTCAGAATAAGGCCTGTACCATCCGCCGCTTACGGCAGCGAACTGGTAGTCGTCGGTACCGACACACCCGTTCCATGCGGGATCCCAGTTTTCTTTTGACTTTAACCTGGCGCCTGCAACCGCATAGCCGCCGACGGTTTCAATTAGCGTTTCGAATTCTTCCTTGCTGGGAATGTGCCAGCCTTCGGGGCAGATTCCCTGTACGGGGAATGTCAGGGAGCAGGCCTTCTGGTACCCGCATTCTTCGGCAGTCCTGTTGATGGCGGCCATCCATGAATACATCCGCCCTTTCTTTTGGCAGTTGGTGGGGTCGTTGTCGTAGCACCAACTTTCGTTCAGAGTGTCCTGGGCGTAATTCAGGTTTTCTGCCATCCAGGTCTGGTTTCCGATTTTTACTGTCTTGTAGGTCCTGTTGTCTCGAATATCCTTGAATTCTCCTGAAACTATGGAATTAGGATCCAGGCCCGTAAAAGAAGAGGATGACTGGTTTTCAGAATTTGCATAAGACAGGTTGTCGAAATAATCCTTCAGGGAATCTGTGGAGGATTCACTCTCGGAACAGGCGAAAGTGAACGTTATAATAAATATGATTCCGCAGTTTAGGAAAAATCTCGATTTCATGGTATAAATTTAATTTTTTTGTTTTTGGCCAAACCGGATTTAGTGTAGATTTAGGTTATGATTGTCCTGTTGGCGTTGCTTATAGTGTTTGTGGGCTGCAGCCATGATTCTGGCGTGTCGTCAGATAAAGAGTCTCTAGTGATAGAGTCGTCGGAAACTTTTTTTGAAGAATCTTCCTCTTCCGTAGTCGAATCACTAATTTCTTCGGCTATGGAACAGCCTATTTCTTCAGCAACGCAGGAAGTTTCCTCAAACTCTCAACCTGTAGTTTCTTCATCCTCCCAAACGCAAACGTTCCTGTCTTCTTCCGATTCATTCGCTCCTCCTTCTTCGGAATCAAAACCGCATTTGGACTTTGGTTTTTATACCGGAGCCGATATTTCCACCGTGCAGGAGTATGAAAGGTTTGGTGCGAAGTTTTATGACGTAGATGGTACGGAAACGGACATATTTTCCTTACTTAAAAGGCATGGCTTTAACGCCATTCGCTTAAGGACCTTCGTGAGCCCGGTGGCTCAGTACGGATATGCGGCAAAGGGTTGCGATCACGATGCCGAAGCCTATGGCGACAAAGAACATGTTATTGCCTATGCCAAAAAAGTCAAGGCCGCCGGGATGGCATTCCTTTTGGATATCCATTATAGCGACAACTGGGCGGATCCGGGAAAGCAGATTATTCCCAGCCGCTGGCGTGGCGTGCAAAGTTCCGATGCCCTTGCGGATTCCGTTTATGAATATACCTACGACTTGGTTTCGGCCCTTAAACAGGCGGATGCTTCGCCTGACATGGTGCAAATCGGCAATGAAACGACTCCAGGTATTTTGGTTCATGTACCCAATGGCAGCACAAATTGCTGGGGCGATGGGGTGGACAAGGCTCCCGCTTCCGTTAGCGGTGATATGGGAACTTCGGCAGGTGTGGCGAATGCCGCCAAGTACTTCAATGCGGGAATCCGTGCGGTCAAGAAGGTGTCGCAAAGTATCAAGACGGTGCTGCATATTGAACGTATCCGCAATTCCCAGACGGTAAGCTGGTGGATGACGGAAATCTTCAAGAACCAGAAGGTTCCTGCCGATGTCATGGGCTTTTCGGCCTACACGGCGTATGGCGACGGTTCTCCCGACAGTTGGTTGAATTTGTTCCAGTCCTTGTCGGCATCTTACCCCGATCTGGAATTCATTGTGGCGGAATACAATGGTGGCGATGCCAAGAACCATTATCCTTTCGATGGTTCTCGCAAGCGCACCAACGAGGTGGTGCGTGGTCTTGACCGCTGGATAGGTTCTTTTTTCTGGGAACCCACCATGAGCGGAGAATGGGGTGCTGCCTTGTTTGATTGGGAGGGGAGTAACCTTAAGGCCAATAAGGAGGCCTTCGAGGAATTTGTCCCGCCGGAATCTACTTCGCCCTTTTCAGCTCCAGAAGGTAGTCGGCAGCCTTGATAAAGTCCTGGGCGTGCTCGATGGCGATGACAGTGTGGCCCGCCTTGCAAAGGTCCTGAATCAGGGCCAGCAGGTGTTCCATATCCTTCTGGTGTAACCCGCGGGCGGGTTCGTCGAACAGGAACAGTGTCCGTGGGGCCTTTGCCTTTGAAAGGGCGATGGAAAGCCTGAGCCTGGAACGCTCCCCGCCGGAAAGGTGGGCGGTAATTTGCCCAAGCCGCAAGTAGTCCAGCCCCGTATCTACCAGGGGCTTCAGTTTTTCGGCGAAGGGCTTCAGGTTGGCGAACAGCTTGTAGGCGGCACCAACTTCCAAATCCAGAATGTCGGCAATGGAAAGGCTCTTGAAGCGGACTTCCAGGATTTCATCCCGGAAACGCCTACCTTGGCACACGGGACATTCCGCTTCCTCGTAGCCGCTGTTGTCCCAGATGTAGCCTTCGCCCTTGCAGTTTTCGCAACGGCCTCCCGGTGTATGGGTGCTGAACCTAGAGGCGTTGTAGCCCCGCATCTTGCTTTCGGGCATTTTGGCGAACAGGTCTCGCAGTTGTGCGGTAAGGCCTATGGCACTAAGGACGGTGCTCCTCCTGCTTCCATGGAAATCCCCGGTGGAGAGTACGGACAAGCTTTCGATGCCCAATTTTTGGTAGTTGCCTTTTTCGGCATCCTTGGCAATGCCTTGGAACAGCAGTGTAGATTTGCCGCTTCCGCTTTGTCCGGTAATGACGCTGAACTTTTGCACGGGGAACTGGGCTGAGATGCTCTCCATGTCGTACAGGGCGAAGTTCTTTACCTGGATGGTGGGATGGGATTTCGGGTCTGGATCCTTCGCGGAGTCTACCCCGGACTTGTTGCGGGGCCCAGGATGATGTAATGCGTGAATCCACTGTCCTGTGGGCGAGTCGGGGTTATCCAACACTTCGTCGCGAGGACCTTGGAACAATATTTCGCCGCCTTTTTCGCCGGCTCCCGGTCCCATTTCCACTACCCAGTCTGCATTCTTGATAACCCAGGGGTGGTGTTCGATAAGTACAAGGGTGTTTCCCCGTTTCTGGATTTGCTTCAGTACGGTCCAGAGTTTTTCCACGTCGGCGGTATGGAGGCCACTGGCAGGTTCGTCTAGGCAGATGAGCAGTCCGTTCAGGAGCCCTGTAGAAAGGCTAGAAAGCCTTAACCGCTGAATTTCGCCTCCCGAAAGGGTGGCACCGGAGCGTCCCGGAGTCAGGTAACCGATTCCCAGTTGGTTGATGGCGTCTATCCGTTCCAGCAGGGAATTCAACACGGGTTCCTTGTTCTTGGAAATCCTGCTTTCAAAAGTGTCGCGGAGGAGTTTGCCTAATGCGCTAAAAGGGGTTTCCAAGATTCGTTTCCAGGATACGAATTCCCGGGCAACGATGCCTGAATTTAACAGGAATTTTTGGAGCCGTAGCCCCTCGCAGTGGGGGCAAGTTTCGCTTTCGTCATTAATGCCGGTCCCTTTGCACTGGGGGCAGGCCCCCTCCTTGGAGTAGGGGGAGAACATCCTTTCGTGGAGGACGGGAACTTCCATACCGCTGTCCCCGTCTTCACAGCGGGGGACGGTGCTGTATTCCACAGGGCCTTTTTCGGTAAGGACGATTACCTTGTGGTGGGTCAATTTCAGGGCCGCATCTACGGCTTCGGCTATTCTGGTGCGGGAATTTTCCCTGAGGATAACGCGGTCCACCACAATCTGGAAGTCCTTGGGCCGCACCTTCTTTTGTTCCTCGGTCAAATCCCCTAGGGAAACAGTTTCGCCGTCTGCCATCCCACGGGTAAAGCCTTGGGACAAGAATAGTGCCGAGAGCTTGTCTAGACTCTGTTTCTTGGTTTCTATGGGGGCTAGGAACTGTATCTTGGAACTTAGTGGCATCTGGGCCACTTCCCGTATAATCTGTTCCCGCGGGGTCATGACCATGGGCTTGCCGCAAACGGGGCAGGCGGGCATGGCCAGCGGTGCGAACAGTGCCCGTAGGGGGGCATCACATTCTGCAAGGGAAAGGGCGTAGGACTTGGTGGAGGCTTCGCCGTGGCTTGCGCCTATGGCGATACTGGTGGGGAGGTTTTCTGCCGATTCCAGGGGAATCACCCTGCGCCCGCCCAGAAGGTCTGCGGCAAAGGGGGAAAGGGTTTCTAGGTACCGCCGCTTGCTTTCGCCATGGAGGGTGTCCAGGGCGAGGGTGGACTTCCCACAACCCGATGGACCGCATACCACGGAAATCTTCCCCAGGGGGAAACGGACACTAATGTCTTTCAGGTTGTGTAGGCGGCAACCCGCCAGCTCGATGAATCGCTCCATCACATGTCATCCGAGTAGGCTTTCCAGTTCCAGGTTTTTTGTTGGGCCTCGGGCCAATGACAGATGGTCCAGACCAGACTGTTACCGCAAAGGATAATGGACCAGACTCCAAAAATCAAGAAGAGCATCAAGGGCAAGAATGCCAGCGACCCGTAGAAAATGGACATGCGGGTGACCATGGCGGTCTGGATGAGCATCAGGATTTTTACGTAGATGTTGATGGCGAATAGGGATATAACCGTGGAAAGCATGGACGACAGGAACAGCTTGCTACGGGAGTAGGGCCGGTGTCCCTTGGGCCGTGCGGGCAGGGCGTAGAGCATCAGGAAAATGAGGAGCATGGTGCCCCCGTGGAAGGCCACGTACCAGAATGCCGTAATCAGGATTTTCAAAACTTCCGGTGAAAGGTGGAGCCCCTCCACTACGATCATGTTCAGAACCTTCTGGACGTGGTTCATGAATCCGGCGAACATCCCGATAAAACCGGCAAAGAGGACTAGGAAGGGGGTGTAAACCTCGATTTGACGGATCAGGGTCCGGGATACCTTGTTCTCCCACACCACGTTAAAGTTGGATTCCAGGCTTCCGAACGCCAGAATGAAGGTGACAAAAAGGCCGGCGGCACCGATAATTCCCAACCTGCCTATGGGAATGTGTTCCGCATTCTGGACAATCTTCATGATGGGCTCCGTGGGCCAGTCCAGATTCAGCATGTCCAGGAGGATGGGCAGGTAGTCCGACATAAAATTGGCCAGCCCCACCGCCAAGGTTATGGAGGTCAACAAGATAAGCAGGGGAACCACTGCCACTAGGGTGGTATAGGTCAGGGAGGCGGCACGGGTCATTCCATGATAATACAGGAAAGACTTGCCGGTTACGATTATGATTTTGACAAAAGTGGGGGAGCGGTCCGCGATTGCGTCGAACAGCCTCTCCCATGAAAAATCTTTCATCCATTTAGGCATCACTGGTACAATTATAGAAAAAAAACTATATTTGCGCCGTACAAAATCCCAAGGAGTAGCTAAATGCTCAAATCTACACTGCAACAGACCGATCCGGAAATCTACAACATCATTCAGGAAGAAGCCGAACGCCAGGAATACGGCATCGAGCTCATCGCTTCTGAAAACTACACCTCCAAGGCCGTCATGGAAGCCATGGGTTCCGTGCTGACCAACAAGTACAGTGAAGGTTATGTGGGCAAGCGTTACTACGGTGGTAACGAAGTCATCGACAAGATGGAAGCCCTCGCCATCGAACGTTGCAAGAAGCTCTTTGGCTGCGACCACGTGAACATTCAGCCGCTGTCCGGTTCTCCGGCCAACGCCGCCGTTTACTTCGCCGTTCTCAAACCGGGTGACAAGGTCCTGGGCCTCAAGCTCGACCATGGTGGACACCTTTCTCACGGCCATCCGGTGAACTTCTCCGGTATGCTCTACAACTTCGTCCAGTACGAAGTCGACAAGGAAACGGGTCGCATCGACATGGACAAGGTCCGCGAAATCGCCCTCCGCGAAAAGCCGAAGATGATCCTCGCCGGTTTCTCTGCCTACAGCCGTAACCTCGACTGGAAGCGATTCAAGGAAATCGCTGACGAAGTCGGCGCCCTCACCATGGCTGACATTTCTCACGTCGCTGGCCTCATCGCCGGTAAGGCTATCGATTCTCCGGTGCCGTACTTCGACATCGTGACCACCACCACCCACAAGACTCTCCGTGGCCCGCGTTCTGCTATCATCATGTGCAAGGACCGCACCATCCAGAAGATGGTCAAGGGTGAACTGAAGGAAGTTTCCCTCGCCAAGGAAATCGACAAGGGCGTGTTCCCGGGTATGCAGGGTGGTCCGCATGACCACATCAACGCCGGTAAGGCCGTTGCATTCCTCGAAGCTTTGCAGCCGGAATTCCAGACCTACGCCAAGAACGTCATCAAGAACGCTCAGGCTATGGCCGACGAAATGATGAAGCTCGGTTACAAGGTCATCAGCGATGGCACTGACAACCACCTCATCGTGGTGGACATGACCTCCAAGGGCGTTTCCGGTAAGGAAGCTGAAGTGGCCATGGAAAAGGTCGGCATCTCCTGCAGCCGTTCTACCATCCCGTTCGATCCGCGCAAGCCCATGGATCCGTCCGGCGTGCGCCTCGGTACTGCCGCTATTACGACCCGTGGCTTCGACGAAGAAGACACTCGCGAAGTGACCCGCATTATCGACCGCTGCATCAAGGCCAAGGACGACGATGCCGCTCTCGCCAAGATCCGCGAAGAAATCGTGGCTCTCTGCAAGAAGCATCCGTTGTATAAATAACCGTTCGCGCTAGACTCTGGACACAAGTGCAGGGCTGGCGCTCACTCTCGCAACCACGCTCGGTTAATACCGGGCGTTTGTTGCTCACACAAGTGACGCGAAACGTCATCCTGAGGCCACGAAGTGTCCGAAGGATCCAGACCTGAATCCTATTTGCCCGCCACCGTGCGGGCTTTTTTTATTCTAGTTCCAGTTCGTTTTCCACGGCACCTTCCATACAAAGTAACTTTCGCTTTAGGTCGGTGCCAAGGGTATATCCGCCGATGCCCTTGCGGCTGCTGACCACCCGGTGGCAGGGAATGATAATCTGAAGGGGGTTGTTGTGTAGCGTGTTTCCTACGGACCGTTCCGCACGGGGGTGTCCGACGATTTCTGCCAGTTCCTTGTAGGTCTTGGTCTTTCCGTAAGGAATCTTCATGGTGGCTTCCAGGACCTTTGTCTGGAATTCCGTTCCATATATTTTTATGGGAATGCTGAATTTCTTCAGTTTTCCGCTTAGGTACAAGTTTAGTTCCCTCATGGCACTGTGGTAGACCTGTGCGGTTCGACCCCTGACCTTGCCTTCGGCTTCCGGTTCTGCGTAGGCGCATGCCTTTGGGCTGCCGGGGTTGGCCCCGCCTTGGAATTCTAGCCCACAAAGCTTAACCCCTTCGAAGGTG
>Ga0265298_10003817_pt1 | contig 19658 bp, 34 predicted proteins | sample AusTroGonzalo_MG_3_FD_193486 | JGI IMG/M metagenome (GOLD analysis project Ga0265298, IMG submission 193486) | Bovine rumen microbial communities from tropical cattle in Woodstock, Queensland, Australia - Gonzalo_01 | ecosystem: Host-associated > Mammals > Digestive system > Stomach > Rumen ... | reverse complement strand
CATTCCACGCGCGTGCGGAAGCCCCAGTCCGGCCCCACCGACAACAAGGCCTTCCGCACGCGCGTGGAATGGGTCGCCGCGAACGTCGAGAAGGAGCGCATCGCCTTCGTCTCGCACGTCGGCGACATTGTCGACTTCAAGAACGTGCAGCAGTGGTCGCTCGCATCCAACCTTATGTCGAAGCTCGACGGCAAGGTGCCATACGGCATCTCGCCAGGCAACCATGACATCGCCGGATGCTCCACCGACGACTTCAACCGCTGGTTCCCGCGCTCCCGCTACGAGAAGATGCCGTGGTACGCGGGCGGGTTCGACGGCTATGTGCGCGCCGACGGCAAGCGCGTCTGCGCAGGCAACGCCGACAGCTGCCAGCTCTTCGAGGCGGGCGGCATGAAGTTCGTGGTGCTGCACCTGGAGTGCAACGCGCCAAAGCCCGTCCTGGCCTGGGTCGACTCGATGCTCGACCGCTACGCAGACCGCACGGCGATCGTCTGCACCCACATGTACCTCGGCTACCGGACGCAGAAGATCGACATGGCCCGCCGCAAACTCAATGGCGATGCGCCGCGTCCCGACGAGTGGTTCGGCGTGATGGACTGGAAGAAGAACCATGGCGGCGACGGCGTGCCGCCCACCGAGGCGTGGGAGAAATGCTTCTCCCGCCACAGGAATCTCTTCCTCATAGTCTGCGGCGACCAGAGCATGGCCATCTGCTGGCGCGAGACGCAGAAGGGCGTCCACGGCAACGTCGTCCATTCCACACTCCAGGACTACCCTCGCGACAAGGATACTTCGGACTGGTTGCGCCTCTACCGCTTCCGTCCCGACGTGGGGAAGGTGGAGGTATGGACATATTCGCCCGCTCAGGACCAGGTTTGCGAAAGCGTCGGCTTCCGCAAGGGACGCTCTTGGCACGAGTTCGAGCTCGACCTGCCGCAGAAGAAAGGAAAATGAGACATGGCCATTACGAGAAGAGGCTTTTTCGGCACGTCGCTCGCGGCGGGCGCGCTTACGGGCGTTCGCGTTTCGGACGCGCATGCGAAGGACGCCTTCGCGGAGCCCGCGCGAGCGATTCCCGTGGACAGTTGGGCTGATGTGATCGTCGTGGGCGGCGGCCCGGCGGGCGTGTCGGCGGCCGTGGCAGCGGCGCGCGGCGGCAAGAAGGTGCGCCTCCTCGAGCTGCAGGGATGCCTCGGCGGCATCTGGACCGCGGGGTTGCTTACCTACATCTTCGACTTCAACAAGTCCGACATCGGGTGGGAGATCATCCGCCGCCTGGACGCCTACGGCGCGCGCGCCGTTGACAGGCCCGGCGAAGAAGGCATGCGGCACTACAAGGACGGCATCGACAAGGACTGGGTCTACGCCCCCGAGTACATGAAGGCCGTCTGCGAGGACATGTGCGCGGAGGCGGGAGTGCGCGTCACTCTCCAGTGCCCGGTGGTGGCGGCATACCGCGACGCGTCCGGCCGCAATATCGAGACCGTCGTCACGGAGTCGAAGAGCGGACGGCAGGCATGGCGCGCGCGCACGTTCGTCGACTGCTCCGGCGACGGCGACCTCGGCGCGCTCGCTGGCTGCGGCTTCGACATCGGCTTCGGCGCCGCCGGCTGGGGCCAGCCGGCCACCCTCAACGCGCTCGCGGTAGTGGACGACGGCGACGCCCTGGCTGCGAACGACTTCGTCTCGAACGAGCCGGCCATGTGGACGCGCCCCGTCAACCCCGAGACGGGCAAGCCCTCCAGCCACCACATCGTCGCCAGCCACAAGCTCAAGGCCGAGCTGCACCGCGCAGGGCTTGAGCCGAGCTATGGCGATCCCACGCTCTTTCGCATCCACCGCAACCTCTTCTGCTTCATGGCCAACCACGAGTACAAGCTCCGCCTCGACGACGCGCAGGCTATCTCCGACGCGACCGTCCGAGCCCGCAAGGAGGTGCTGACGCTTGCCGCCGGGCTCGCCAAGCTGGGCGGGCCGTGGAAGGGATTCCGCGTCGCGGCCACGGCAGAGCAGATCGGCCATCGCGACGCGCGCCGCATCCACGGCCGCTACACGGTCACGCGCGACGACGTGACGGCCGGCGCCAAGTTCCCCGACGCCGTCACCACGTCCCGCTTCGGGATCGACATCCACGGCCTCGACAAGAAGGCGAACGACGTGCGCGCGGCAGGCCAGAACTTCGGCGTGAAGTTCCGTCCGTTCCAGATACCGCTGCGCGCGTGCCGCGCGAAGGACCTCGACAACCTCTACATGGCAGGCCGCTGCATCTCAGGCGACTTCTACGCGCACGCCAGCTACCGCGTGACCGGCAGTTCGGTGGCGATCGGCGAGGCGGTCGGCAAAGCAATCGCCGCAAGCTGAAAAAACTGCGATTTACCCCCTTGCGCATAACCGCGGCATGTGCTATACTACTCGCCGTTTTCCGATTAGGGCCTGTAGCTCAACTGGATAGAGCATCAGACTACGAATCTGAGGGTTGTAGGTTCGACTCCTGTCAGGCCCGCCATTTCGGAAGGCGCCAGATTGCGGGGTGGAGCAGCCTGGTAGCTCGTCAGGCTCATAACCTGAAGGTCGTTGGTTCAAATCCAGCCCCCGCTACCAATCAGAAAGGCCAATGTTTACTGGACATTGGCTCTTTTTGTGGGGTGGGGTGGGGACGGACATGGGGACGAGAAAAACGAAAGGAAGCACGATGAGTTTATTCAAGAAACCTGGCAGCGACTACTGGCACATGGACATATACCGTGGCGCCGGACGCAAGCGCATCAAGCGATCCACCGGCACGAAGGATCTGAGCGAGGCACGCATCATCGAGCAGGGCTTCATGCGCGTGAACCGCGGCGAGACGACGCGCGAGAAGATGGTGCAGCTCCTGGATGCGATCCTCGGCCCGGAAGAGAAGGGGCTCCCCATCGAGGACGTGGGGCAGTTCTACAGGGCGTGCGTCGAGGACGAGAAGCGCAAGCTCGGCGCAAAGACGCTCAAGACGCGCGTAAACCTCGCAGGACGCTTCGCCGTGTGGGCGCGCAGGGAGACAAGGGTGCGCACCGCCGACGACGTGACGGTGGCCGTAGCGTGGCAATTCAGCGAATACATCGGCAAGCAGGCGGACGTCACCAACAAGACCCGCAACGCCTACATGAGCGAGCTTGGCACGGTATGGCAGATGCTCATAAAGAGATCCAGGGCGAAGGAGAACCCGTGGACGGTTCCGCGCGTCCAGCGCGACCGCGACCAGGAGCAGACCGGACGCGCCTTCACCCGCGAGGAGGAGCGGCGGATCTTCGAGACCGCCGAGAAGGTGGGCCACGAGTGGTTCGAGATGTGCGTGATCGCGCGGTACACCGGGCTGCGCATGACCGACGTGAAGGGGCTGAGGTGGAGCCAGGTGGATCTCGAGAACCGGCGGGTCGTCGTCGTGCCGGTGAAGACGGCCAGGCACGGGATCGAGGTGGGGCTTCCGATGCACCCGAAGCTGGCGGCAGTGCTGGCCGCGCGCAGCGCGGCCATCGGGACAGGAGGGCCGGATGCGGAATTCGTGCTCCCGGAGAGGGCGAGGCACGACGGGAAGAAATACTTCAAGGGCGACATGCCGTTCTCCAAGATCCTGAAGCTCGCGGGAGTGACGGACGACGGCGACGGACGGTACAAGCTCAGCTTCCACTGCTGGCGGCACACGTTCGCCACGAGGCTGAGCGAGGCCGGGATCGACAAGGACACGCGCATGGCCCTCGGCGGATGGACGGTCAACGAGACCGAGCGGATCTACAACCACGACTGGGCGAGCCTCAAGTCCGCCGTGGACGCGATGGAATAGACCGCGCCAGGAACGGCGCGGCGCGGGACGGACCGGTCAGAACTCCGACTCGGGAATGCCCGACTGCCGGGCGATGCTCTTGAGCGTGCCGACCTTGATCATCGTGTTGCGGCCATGATACGGCACGGTCACGATCATCACCTTGCCGGGCTTGTGGAAGTTCCGATGCGAGCCGACGGCGCGGATGAACTGCCATCCGTTCGCCCGGAGCACGGCGGACACGCGAGAGTACGGCTTCGCCTTCACGCAAACACCGGCTCCATGATGTCGCCCTTTGCAAGCTCGGGCTTCCGGTCGCGCATGGCAAGCTCCCACGCGCAGGCGAACCAGCCAGTCACGGCGTCGCGTATCATGGCGCGCACCTCGTCGAGCGTCTCGCCCTGCGTCACGCAGCCGGGAAGCGAAGGAACTTCAGCCCAGTAGCCGGTTTCTGGGGCTTCGCACTTGTGGATTATGGCCTGTATGTTTCCCATGGCGCGTATTATAGCACATCGGGCGAAACGGCGGGGCAGAAAAATCAAATAATATTCGCGGCGTGGTCAAAGGGCTGGCGCGGCTTTTGAGCGAAATCCTGCAACAAGCAACGGCGGCCATGAATGCCGCCGGATGCAGGGTCGCTATTTCTGCATACTGTCTTACAGAGACGCGGGAAGTATACACCACTTCTTGTGCGCCTGTCAACGGGGCATGGAGGAAAAAATGAAAAAAGTTGCTGATCGTTTAAAAGAGCTACGCGGCACGCGCACCCAAGCAGATGTTGCTAAAATGCTTGGCTGGCCTTATCAGACTTGGGGAAAGTACGAGTCTGGAGCCATGGAGCCTAACGCAAAAACCATCAGAAAAATATGTGCGGTGTTCCACACAACTTCTGATTGGCTGCTCGGCCTCTCTGGCGAGTCTGCCGACGCGAAGGCGGCCGTAGTGGCCTCATCGCGCATCGCGGAGCTGGAGGCGGAGAACGCCCGCTTGCGCGGCGAGGTTCAAGGTTTGCGTTTCGCGCTCGAGGCCGTCTCAAAAGGGGTGCCGCCTGTCCCGGCTTCCGCGCTCCGTTCGCGCCCTGCCTCATCCGTCGCCTAGTCGGCTGAAAGGAGTACCGCATGAAAGTAATTCAAATCATATTGGGTCTGATTGGCTTTGTCTTGCTGACCGTCTATCAATGGCTTCCTTTCTTTGGAGTGCTGTCAATAATTGGAGGCGTTGTCGGATTTGTTACTGGTTGGGAAATAGCAGGCAGGGCGTTGCTGTTAGGCATCATTCTTCTGTCAGTTCGTTATGCGATTGCATTGTTATTTCAATGGATTTTAACACGGAGTTCAAAGTGAAAATGAAGTACATTCTATGCGCGATGTCAGTGGGCTTGGTAATCATGGCCGTGCATGACCACGATTTCTACTATGCCGTGATGGGATGCTTCTGCCTGTTGGGGTCTGCGTATTACGATGGATAAGGTTCTTTTTTCGGAACGCAAACGGCTTGAAATAATTGCCGAATCTGACATCAAGGAGGCAATCGACCGCGCGATCGAGAGCGCTCCTGGTGCCGTGGCATTATCCGATGCCACGATCGAGCGCGGCTTCTGGTACATTCCTTACGTCTACGGCGAGGGCTGGATTGCGGTTGAAGGCAATCCTGTTTTTGAGTGACGTTGCCCTGCTTGCCTCCCGCTTCAGTGTGCCATTTCTCAGCTCTGTAAGACAGAGCAGGTGAATAGTACAGGAAACAAACAGGAAGGTCAAGTGAAATGGACATGACGCTGAAGATGCAGACGCCTGGCTGGAGGCCGGAAACGGGAGACGAGCGCCTGGCGGTGGTCGAGCACTGCCGGACGCTCGGGATGAGCCGGGACGAGGCGGAGAAGTTCGTCCGCTACAACGCAATCCGAAGGTGGAAGTGCTGCGAGCTTGGCTCGGTGGCCGACGCGGCGAAGGAGTGGATCGCGGCGGCCAAGAAGTCGGGCGAGCTACCGTGCGCAGATGACCGGCTCAAGGAACTCTCGAAGGAGGTGCGCGAGCTGCGCCAGACGACTGAGAAGATCGCGATCCTTCTCAGCCTCGTCTACGGCAAGTGCGGCGAGACGGACATCGGGCGGGTAGTCGCCGAGATGATCGAAGAGAGGAACGCCTTTCACGATTTCGTCTTGCGCCGCCACGAGTTCCTCAAAACGTGTGCGCGCCGCGGCGGCCTTCAGCGAGAGGACATCGAGGAGCTCGAGGGTCTCGAGCCCGGCGGCGAGCGCGACGGGAGAGAGGGCGTCTGAGGAGTAGTTCTTCATGGCACGGATTATACCACAGGAAACGGAGGATCGGAAGATGGGAGAGCAGCTGAGGGTGATAAGGCGCAAGGAGCCGTTCGCGATGATATCGCTGCGGGTCGCGCCGGAAGACAAGGCGAGGATCGAGAAGGTCGCCGCCGAGAACGAGGCCACGGTCACGGACATCGTGATCAGCGCGCTGATACAGACGGGCGTGCTGCCGGAGGAAGGGGCGGCGGCATGATGAAGGAAATCATATTCGGCATCGCGAGGATCGGGCTAATCGCGACGCTCGCCTACGGCCAGTGCCGTTCGTCCTCGCGGATCGACGCACTCGAGGCGCGAGTAGCTGACATGGCCGCGCACCTCGAGGCGAAGCCTGCCGAAGGGCGGGACGACGCCGCAGCCCTGCGCGAGGTCGCACTCGTCCTCGCCGGGCGCGTCCGTGCGGACGACAAGCGACACGACGCGCAGGGGGCGCGGGCCGTCGTTCTCGACGACAAGGACGGACGCGCGCCGGCCGGTCAGCTGTCCGACGACGAGGCGGACATGCGGCGCATGGCGCTCCCGGATCCGCTGAAGGACTTCGTAGCCGACCCCGAAGGCGGAGACGGCGGAAAAGGCGAGCGTGAGTGCTTCAAAGGCGTTCATGGCGGGCATTATACCAAATAACCGAAACGCGAAGGAGAGACCGATGAGGCTTGAAGAATGGTACAGGCGGACGGAGCGGCCGGAGGAGCGCGAGCTCAGGCGGAAGCTGAGGCGCAGGAAGTGGCGCGGCGCGGTGGCGGCGGCGGTGGCGGCGCCGCTCCTCGCGGCGCTGGTGCTCCTGCTGTTCCTCATGGCGGCGGCGGCGACGACGCCGGAAACGGACTGGCTCGGCGATCCGGACACCACGGAACGGACGGAGGACGGAAGGTGAAGAGGAAGAGGAGCAAGGGCGCGCGGGCGAGCCACGTGAAGGCCGTGCGGATCAGGACGACCGAGAAGCTGAAGGCGTGGCACTTCAAGCACAAGGACGACGAGGCGTACCGCGCGAAGCGGGCGGAAGGCTCGCGGCGGCACCTGGAGCAGGTGTACCGCGACGCGGAGCTGGGCCGCATGGCGCGCGAGGCGCTCAGCGGCCTCGGCGAGCTGCTGACGCGGCTCGCCGCGCTGAAGAGCGCGGCGGAGAGGGCGGGGGCACCGCACCGCGCCATGAATGGCGCGGCACAGGACAGGGGAGGCGGGGAATGAACACTAACGAACAGATGCGCGCCGCGCTGGAGAAAATACGCGAGAAGTGCGTGATCTACAACAACGACCTTGCAGAAGAGATTGACGCCATCTGCGGAAACGCCCTCGCCCTGCCGCGCCGCAACTGCGACGTCGGCACGGCCAAGGAGCAGGAGGTGCGATTCAAGATATTCTGCGAATCGCATTACAACTTAAACAACCCTGATTCGGAGTGTGCAGGATGCCCCCTCGATGAGAGGGTGGGGACAGAGTGTGAGTTTACGTGGGCGCAGATGCCATACGACGAAAGCGAGGCACGCAAATGAGAGGCGGAGCCGCAATCAGACGCGCCATCCCGCTCATGTCGGAGAGGGAACTTTGGCTCGTGGAGCTGGACAGCCACAGGGCGGCGAATACTGCGGCCATTGGCGGCGCGAGCAATGCGCAGTGGCAAGAATACGTGACAATGGAGAACGACGTCAAGAAGGAACGCGAGCGAAGATTCCCTGATTCAAGCTGTCCGTTCCCACGCGCTCGCGTCGATGGATGGACCGACAAGGAACTTGACGAGATGAAGCAGCTGTACAAGCGCATCTTCAGCGGAAGTCCTGCGGGAGGCAAGGCAAAGCCATGACAAGCGAAGACATACTCGACCGGCTGCGGAAGATGAAGGCGCTCGCGGATCGCGGAGTCGGCGGCGAACGCGCGAACGCGCAGCGCCTACTCGCCGCAATAGCGGCGGAGCACGGCATAAGCCTCGACCGGCTCGACGACGACCTCCTGAAGACCTTTCGGATCACGCTGTCACACGTCTTCAAGCGCAAGCTCCTGAATCAGCTCTGCGCGCTGAAGCGGCAGGAACTCAAACTGAACGGAGCGCTGACCTCGGACGAGAGGCTGACGATGTGGACCTGCCACAAGAAGAACCTGTACGCGATCAAGGACTGCACGGACGCGGAGTGGGTGGAGCTGACGGCGAAGCTCGAAATCCTGGCGAGGGCCTACAAGAGGCAGGAGGACGAGTTCTACAGCGCGTTCCTCTTCGCGAACAACCTGCTTGTCGAAGCGGAAGGCCCGGAACCGGAACTGTCGCTCGCGGAAAGACAGCGTCTCCGCAGGGTCGCCCAAATGTCGATGGGAATTGAAAGGACGCACATTGCGCCCATGATAGGGTACGGGGGATGAAATGCGAATACATAATCTGCGACAGGTGCGCAACTTCGATGCCGGAAGCCACCGGCGCGCTCGTGTTGAGGTATGGCGGCCACCCGCAGATGCACCTCTGCGAGAAGTGCGTCGAGGAGGTGTTCAAGAAAGGGGACGAGACCGTGCGAAAGCTGAAAGGCGAAAGCGAGGGTGCGGAGTGAGGCCGGAGTATGTGTTTCCGGTCGTGCTGATCGCGCTCGACGTGCTGGCTGCGGTGCCGTACGCCGTCAAGGGCGACTGGCGCATGGCGATCTACTGGCTCGCTGCGGCCACGCTGACGTCGTGCGTGACATTCACGGGAGGTGCTGAATGAACGAACAGGAGATAATGCAGCTCGCGTTCGAGCGGGCGAAGACGACGGAGTTTGCGGTCGCCGTCGGGAACTTCCTCGTCGAGGCGAGATGGAAGTGCCCCAAGCTGAAGGCGATCGCAGAGACGGCGTTCGACTCCGCTCTCGCCATGATTTCCCACCACACCAACAAAATCAAGCAACTGAAGGAGACCACGAAATGACAGACACGCTGAAGCTGACGCGCAGGGGATGGATCGGCCACCTTGCCGTGGTGCAGGACATGCTCGAGAGCCTGGAGGAGGTCTACCGGATCCCGACGCACAGGTCGGTGATCGGGCCGAAGGACTGCGAGCTCGACCGGCGCAAGAAGATATCCAAGAAGTTCCTGGAACTCCGCGAGCTGCTGTGGGAGACGAGCGCGGTGTCGGAGAAGATACTGCGCGAGCTGGCGGCGCGCGACGGATGCGAGACGGACAAGCTGGAGGGCTTGTGCGTGGAGCCGTGGGCGGGCGACGAGGAGGCGGAGCTTGCGGCGAGAAACGCGTTCGACGAGGCGGCGAAGGAGCTTGAACAGCGGGCGAGGAGCCTCTGGGACAAGGACGCGCCGGAGATCGTGAGTCCCGAGGTCGTCTATCCGGGCGGCGAGGGCGCGGACGACACGCAGCCGCCGCAGCCGTCGAAGGAGGACCCGCGACAGCAGACGTTCGACCTGACCGTGCCGGGCGGCGAGCCGCCGCGCATAAGGCCGGAAGCACTCATCGACTACAAGATGCAGCAAGCGAACGACGACACCAACACACCCGACAAGCCGGAGGACGAGGAATGAGCACGATCGACTACACAAACATCAGCGACGAGGAGTACATCGAGATCTCGTCGCGCGTTCTCGCAAGCTGGGCCAGCAAGACCCTCGAACCCGTCATCTACGGCAGCGGAGCGTCGAGAGCACTGAAAGACCTGAAGAAAAAGGCCGCCGGTTTTTTTGCCGCGATGCGCGACCATTTCTCCAGGGAGCACCTAAACCGAAAGCGCGCGCTCGCGATCGGATTCAAGCCGTGGAGCGAAGACGCCCCGAAACTTCTGCTCATCCCTCTTTGGTACTGCGGAATGCTCAAAGACGGGCAAAAGGTCGTCACCATCGGCGGGAGCATCGAGAAGTACTCCAGGGAAACGACAGACCACGTCATGCGCTTCGGCGTGGTGCCGTTCGGTTTCGAGTTTGAGGACCCGCGCAAGGATGCGCGAGCGCAGAACGGAGGTGAGAAATGTTCATAAGACTGACATACTTCACCGGCAACGGCAAGAAGGTCGAAAAGGACTTCAATGAACCAATGGAGATAATCGGCTACATCTACCGTTGCTGGGAGGCTGCGCGAAGAGCGGCGTCCGGGCGACGGATAAAGGAAATGCTGAACGCAAGGGCGAGTGAATCACTGGAGGAGAAACAATGAGCATTGAGAGGATTGAACTGAAGCCCTGTCCCTTCTGTGGAAGCAAAGCGGTGATAAAACAATTCATCTGCAATGGATGCTATCGGGCTGCATGCACAAACAGACACTGCCCCGGGGATGCGCATTCTACTGTATGTGATACGCCGGAAGCAGCGATGGCTGCATGGAATCAGCGCATCGAACCTGATACGACGAGGAGCCAAGGTGGCTTTATTTCAGATTTCCACAATGTGCTAAAGCGCCTCGAGACGGTCGCCTGGCGAGAGACAGCCTTCTCCGATCTTTCGGTCTATTATGCCGAAAGCCGCGTTTACGCAATGCGCTGCAAGCAGAACAGCCCAAACGAGCACCTCCTAATCATAAAAGCAGGAAGCGAACATGAAGCCATATCACGCGCCGTTTTCGATCTGCACAAGGCAGACGAGCAGATTCCAGCGGTCGCAAGCCATGGCAGGAAGGATAAAAAGGGTGAAGCCAATACTTGACGCATGCTGTGGCTCCAGAATGTTTTGGTTCAATGCGTGGCTTGCGAAGAAGTACGGGAAACTGCCGAAAGACTGGAAGTCACTAATCCACGATGGATTTCACGAGTGCTGGCGCGTCCTGAAGCAAAACGGCACACTGATATTCAAGTGGAATGAACACGAAATCCCCGTTCGCGAGGTGATCGACGCCATAGGCGAACATCCACTATATGGGCACAGGAGCGGGCGAGCCTCCAAGACGCACTGGATGGCATTTGTCAAACTCGCCAAGGAAGGATCGAAAGTATGAATGTCGTGCTGAATCTTCCGCTTGAAAGCAAGAGAAAGGACAAAGAATGAAGATCGATGAGATATGCAAACAGGCTGGAGTCGATTTCGGCCGGCTGAAGACGCTCGGGTTCATGCGCGCGCCGTGCTCCAAGAGCCACCACCTGAACAGGCCGGGCGGACTCGCGGAGCACTCGAGGAACGTCGTGGACTGGCTGCTCAAGCTCACGCCGGCGTTCGGGGTGAAGTGGGACGATCCCCGCTCGCCGTACGTCGTGGGGCTTTTGCACGACTTCGTGAAGCTGTGGAACTACGCCATCGACGGCGAGGGGAAGATCAAGTACCTTCCCGCGCCGGTGCAGGGGCACGGGGCGGCGAGCGCGATGCTGATCCAGACGGAGCTGGGGATCGCGCTCACGAGGCAGGAGGCGCTCGCGATCGCGTGGCACATGGGCGCGTTCAACCTCGCGGGCGACGACCTGAAAGCCTACGACGCGGCGCTCGACGCGGAGCCGGAGGCGATCCTCGCGGCGCACACCGCGGACATGCTGGCCTCGAGGGTGACCGAGCAGGAAACGCGGAGGCCGGCATGAGCTGCGACGCGGAGCGGAGGGACCCCGAGCTAGCCGAGATGGTGGCGGCGCATTGCGCCGACTGCGCCACGATGGCGCAGTGCAAGCACGCGTTCGGCAAGTTCTGGGCGATCAAGAGCCGGGACGGCGTGGGATGCGCCTATCCCTTTCCGCCGCCGTCGTCCGCGCCCCTGCCGCCGCCCGTGCCCTCGGGGCGCGAGCCGTGGCAGGGCAAGGTGTTCGCGACCAGGAGGCGTGAGGACGGGGTGTTCAAGCCCCGCAAGCGCAAGGAAAAGACGATGAGACAAGGAACGCTGCTATGAGCAAGAGACTGCCAAGGGAGCTGCCGCTCGACGTGAGCGGCAAGAAATACCTCGTGGGGTTCTTCTTCCACGTGAGGACGCGGCTGAAGCCGTGCGCGGGGCGCACCGAGCCGCCCAGGCCGCAGAGCGTGTACAAGGTTCTGCGCGACGAGAGGCCGTCGCGCACGCTCCTCGTGAACATCTTCGAGAACTGCCCCGACCTGCTGAAGCATCCGTCGACGAGCGCGGACGTGCAGCGGCTGTACCTGGACTGGACGACGAACGGGCACCGGCTGCCGGAGGCTTACGGCAGGCGCGGGTACACGTGCGCGAGGGACTGCAAATGAGCGGAGGGGCGAGATAGGAGGGAAATGCGGGCAGACCTCGAGAAGATCGTCTGGGCGGTCGCGTGCCATCCGAGAATCAGGAGCTGGAAGTTCACGCTCCTGAACCTCTGCCATCATGCGAACCAGGACGGAGAGGCCTTCCCGGGAGTCGCGACCGTCGCCAGGGAGACCGGCTATTCGGGCAAGGCGGTGAGCGACGCGCTGGCCGGGCTGGAGGCGATGGGGATCATCCGGAGGAAGGGCCACTGCGGGCAGCGGCAGAGGGTGTCCGTCTACGACCTCTCGAAGTTGTCAACCAATGTTCATAACTTGGCCAATAGTGAAGTGAGTTCATGTTTACAACATTTTAATAGTGAACTGAGTTCCGAAAAAGGGCCGTTTAATGGTGAACTGACTTCTCCAAATGGTGAACTGAGTTCCGCTAGAAGTATATTAGGAAATAAAGAAGTTAGTAAGTTAGTATGTGGCGGGGGCAATAGTGAAGTGACTTCACCATTTGTTGACAACTCCCGGAAAGGGGCGGCCTCCGTTGCGCCTTCGGCGCTCAAAGATGAGGGCGGGGAGACGGGCGCGGAGGACTACGGCTGGCTGCTGAAGACGCCTGGATGGAAACCGAGAACGCACAACGACAGAAACGCGTGCATGGCGAGATGCTACGTGCTCGGCGCGAACCGCTACCAGGCGGAGAAGTTCGTGCGGTTCAACGCGATCCGCCGATGGACGTGCTGCGACTACGGGACGGTGAACGACGCGGCGAAGGAATGGGTGGCGAAATGGCGCAAGGATTTTCCCGACGAATACGGCGCGGAGCGCGAGCGCCGCAAGCGGGCGGACGCGACGCGGACGCTGAAATGACGAGGCACTAAAAAATGATAGCAAATGATAGCAACGGCGGCGCGGACAGCGCGAAGGAGGTCATACAGGCGGGCAAGGACCTCGCGCCGCTCTTCGCTTTCGGCGAGACGCAGCCGATCGCGGCGGAACCCAAGCCGATCATCGCGAAGAAAGCGCAGCCGGGATCGGAGCCGCTGAAGAACGAGCGGCACGAGCGCTTCTGCCAGCTTGTCGCGTACGGAGACGGGGAAGGGGGCGCGTACTCGTTCTACGAGGCGTACCAGGAGGCTTTCAAGAAGGGGACGATATCGACGATGACGACGTCGAGCGCGAGGGCGAACGCGTCGCGCCTGAGACGCGACCACCCGGAGATAGACGCGCGCATCGCGTTCCTCGACCGCGAGCTGAAGGAGGAGGTCATGCTGCGCAGGGGATCGGTGTTCGCGAAGACGATCAACCAGGTGCAGGGCGTGGTGGAGGCGATGGCAAGGCAGAAGTCGAACCCGAAGGCCGCGTCGGTGCTCGTGAGCGCGGCGGGGCTGATCCTGAAGGCGACCGGCAACGAGGCGCCGGAGCAGAAGACCGAGACGACGATCGCGATAGCCCAGCAGGACGGGCTAGGCACGCTCAAGGCCGCGCTCGCGAAGGTGGTGAGGACTTCGACGTGATGGGCGATTTGCTGCATACAATTTCAGGCGGGTGCCTGGAAACGCCACGGGCCTCAAGGGGTCTTGGAAAATCGGCTGTTCTATCCCCGGCGGCCCCGTGGCGGTGACTTCTTGGAATAAGCCAGGAACAACACAAGGAGACCAGATGAAAAAGAAAACGAAAGAGACAACGGCGGCGAAAGAGCCGCAGAAGCGCGCCAAGACGCTAGGGCGCACATCGATACGCGTGGCGGCGCACCAGCTCCGGCCCGCGCCGTGGAACCCGAGACCTGAGATCACGAGCGAGAGCGTCGAGGATCTGACGGCGAGCATCGGATCGATAGGGCTCATACAGCCGCTCGTCGTGATGCGCGATCCCGACAAGCCGAGCGTCAAGGGGGTGGACTTCTACCTCATCGTGGCGGGCCACCGGCGGTTCAGGGCGTGCGTGGACGCGGGGCTTGAGCCGATACCGTGCGACCTTCTGGACGTGGATGTCGATACGGCGAAGCGGATGACCATCCTCGAGAACCTGCAGCGCAGGGACGCAGACCCGCTCCTGGAGTCCGAGCTTGTCGCGAGCCTCCTCGACAGCGGCATGTCGCAGGCCGAGATCGCGGCCGAGACGGGACGCGGAGAGAAGTGGGTGGCGCGCCGCGCGAACCTTCGCAAACTCTCGAAGTCCTGGCGCAAGCGCGTCGCGGACGGCGATCAAATAACCATCGACTGCCTGGAGCATATCGCGGCCTACCCAGAGAATATCCAGGAGAAGTGCAAGGATGTGCGCGGCGGCTACTATGGCGAAGCTATGTCATGGTGCAGCATTAGGTACACGTTCAGGCGAGAGAGCCGCGACCTTCGGGATGTGACATTCGACACTTCGCCATGTCTAAAATGTCCAAACAACACCGGATGTTGCCCAGACCTCTTCGATGAGGATTCACGGAACCACCTCGGACAGTGCCTTGACGCGAAATGCTACACAAAGCTGATTGAGGAGGCTGTAGAGAGTGCCATTGCCAAAGCAAAGAAGAAAGGACGAGTGATAGTCAAGGGCGCCCCCTATAAATATGGGATATACGGCGAAACCAAAAGACCAACAAAGACCAATACCACCCTCTATGTTTACGAGGACGGCAGTGGTAATAAAGTCTTGGAGTATGCTGCGCCCCCACCAAAGAAAGATGCAGACGCCGAGAAGGAGGCAAAGGCGGCAAGGCGCGAAGAAAAGAAGCGCGACAAGTTGATTGCGGCGGCGCGGATTGAGGCTCAAGAGAAGTTTGATGAATGGTTCTCGGAGAGGAAGAAGGACGGCAAGTGGCCGAAGTGGATCATCGACATGGCCTTGGATGATTTTTACGCTCACGCCGAAGACGTTATCGACATGTGGGCGACGGAGAATGGCTTCACCGCGAGCGACGAAAACGCGAATGAGGTCTATCGCGAGTATCTCAAAGCGCAGAAAGAAGCCGCAGAGGAAGCCGCGAAGAAACGCAAGGAACACGAGCCGTCCGACGATGCGGAGGACGACGGACTTCCGGCGGAGGCGGACGACATCTGATGGAACTGATCGACGACATCCGGGGACTGAAGCGCGACGACGCGATCGACTTCTACAGGGAAGTCCTCGCGAGCGGCGACAGGGAGGCCGTGCGGTATCTCGCGCGGAACGACCGCTTCTTCCTCCTCGGATGCGTCATGCTCAGGCCGGACGTGCTGGGCGAGGTGACACAGGCGAAAGACCCGCTCCGTCCGACGGATGAGGAACAAGAGGACGCGCGGCGCGTGAGCGAATGGTGCTACGCGCGGTGCAGGGAGGTCGAGGTCGCTCCCGACGGCTACCTCGACCTCTGGAGCCGCTACCACTACAAGAGCACCATCATCACGCTCGCGGGGACGGTGCAGGAGATCCTGAAGAATCCCGACATCACGATCGGGATACTCAGCTACAACAAGCAGATCGCGCACAAGTTCGTCGACCAGATACGCCGCGCGCTCGAGATGCCGGAACTGTACACGCTCTTCCCGGACGTCCTCTTCGCGAAGCCGCCGCGGCTGAACTGGTCGACGCGCGACGGCCTGATCGTGCAGCGCAAGTCGAACCCGAAGGAGCCGACCGTCTCCGGCTCCGGACTAGTCGACGGACAGCCCATCGGCGCGCACTACGCGCTCAGGATCTACGACGACGTGGTGGTGGAGAGCTCCGTGACGAACCCGGAGCAGATAAGGAAGACGACGAAGGCGTGGGAGCTTTCGCAGGCGCTCGGGACGAGCGACGGCGGGCGCGCGTGGTATGTCGGCACGCGCTACCATCCGAACGACACGTATGCCGACATACTGAAGCGCGGGTCGCTGAAGGAGCGGCGGCGGCTCTGCGAAGACGAGGACGGGAGACCGACGATGATGAGCGAGAAGACGCTGAAGGAGAAGCGGCGCGACATGGGCGCGTTCACGTTCTCCGCGCAGATGCTGCAGAACCCCATCGCGGAGGGCGTGAGGACGTTCCGCGACGAATGGCTCGTCGACTGCGTGTACACGACCCCGCCGCCGCGCGAGGCGATGAACGTGTACATCCTCGTGGACGGGGCGAACTCCAAGCGCAAGAGCGCGGACCGCACGACGATGCTCGTGATCGGGCTCAACTCCGACAGGAACTACTACCTCCTCGACGGCGAGTACGGGCGCATGAACCTCGCCGAGCGGACGGACGCGCTCTTCCGCCTGCACCGGAAATGGAATCCGCAGGGCGTCTTCTGGGAGCAGCAGGGGGCGATGAGCGACGTCGCGCACGTCGAGGACGTCATGAACAACCGGGAGAACTACCGGTTCGTGATCACGCGGATCACGCGCGGCCCGAAGGACAACAAGGTGCGCCGGATCACCAACCTCCAGGCGCCGTTCGCGCAGCGGCGGATGTGGATCCCGCAGTACAACAAGCTGCTGCGCACCTACACGGACGAGAACGGCGAGCAGGCGGTGCACGACATCGTGAGGGAGTTCGTCGAGGAGGAGTACCAGACGTTTCCGAACGCGCCGCACGACGACTGCCTCGACACGATGGCGGACATCCTCGACGAGCAGGTGGCGTCGAAGATGCGCTGGCCGAAGGCGCAGGGGCAGAAGACGAGCTACGTGCGCAAGGAAGGCGTGGGCGAGGACGCGGACGGGCTCTTCTCGCGGTAGGGCCGGGCCTGTCCGCCAGACCTTGTCAAGCGGAAAATCGAAAAAAATTCACGAAGGCGCTCCGGCCCCATGCCTGCAAGGGCGAAAGCCGTCTCGAGGCCCGTGCGGCGTGCAAGCGGGACATTATAAGCCCGATTCGATTATTTTCTTGCCGTCAAGAACAGGTTGTATGATGTCCGCGTCCAGACACAAACAACAGGAGGCAAACATGGGCAAGGGAAGTTCAGGAAGCGTGGCGGCGGCACAGCCGGCAGCGGCGGCACAGCCGGCAGCGACGTCAACGGCAACGGTGACGGCGACGGACGAGCCGGTGACTCCGGCCATCGCCAAGTCGATCGCGCAGGACACCGAGAACGCGCAGGCGCAGCAGCTCGCAGCGCGGCAGAGGCTGCGCGGCATCTCCTCGACCTATTTGCGCGGATCGGCCGAGGCGGGCGCCGGCAAGACGAAGCTCGGGCAGTAGACGGCAGGGGACTGCGGCGATGGCGACGGACTACAGGAAGGTGCGAGAGCACGTGGCGAAGACCGCGCGGCGGATGTTCGCGACGTTCGACAAGCGGCGCGAGGCGCTGCTCGAGACGTGCTACGAGTTCTATCCGCTCGGCGTTCCCGGCCTGAAGCTCGGCGTGGAGGAGCTTGCGGACGGATTCGAGTTCGACGACGACCACCGCATGCTGACCTTGATGCCGCTTCAGATGCTGCGGAAGTCTGCGAGCGGGTTCAACTCCAACCTGACGTCGCCCGCGCGGTCGTGGTTCGAGCTCCAGCTGCCGGACAACATGGCGAACGGAGATGCGAGCCACGAGCAGCTCAAGGCGCTCGACGCGCTCAAGCAGGCCGCCGAGAAGACGCTCTCGGGCTCCAACGCCTACACGCAGATCTACAAGCTGTACGAGCACCTCCTGTGCGTCGGATTCGGCTGCATGCTCGTGAGCGAGGACGCCGAGCAGGTGATCCACTGCCAGACGCTGCGCGTCGGGACGTACGCGCTCGACATCGACGAGAAGGGGCGCGTGTGCAGGGTCGCCCGCCGTTTTGCATGGACTCCGCAGCACATCCTGGAGGAGTTCGGCGTGGACTGGACGCCCGACGACATCAAGGAGCAGTGCAAGCGGGGATCGTCCAGGCGCATCGAGGTGTGGAACCTCATAGAGCCTAACCCGCAGGGCTTCGCCCGACACTTCGACCCGCTGGAGAAGGACGGCGCGGACGTGATCGACGAGTCGTTCGCGTTCAGGAGCTTCTACATGCTGCGCGGCGGAGGCGGAGCGCGCACGGAGCGTTCCGACCGCCACGGCATGCTGCGACTCACCGGCTACGTCCACAACCCGATAATCGCGCCGAGGCTCGACTACGAATGCGGGGACATCTACGGCGTCGGCCGCTGCATGGAGCTCCTGTACAACGCGAGGGGCGCGCAGACGTTCAAGGGCGACGAGCTGCGCATATCCGGCATGAGGGCGCAGCCGCCAGTGGTGGCGGGCAGCGACTTCAAGGACGGGATCAAGCTCGGGCGGGGCGGCGTCAACATCACCGAGAGCGGAGACCAGCGCACCGGCATGGTGACCGAGATCTTCACGAGAATGCCCGACGCGCAGGACACGCGCCAGTGCCTGGAGGAGTCGAAGAACGAGATCATGGACGCGCTGTACGTGGACGCGTTCGCGGTGATCGACAGCCAGAAGAACAATCCGGGCGTGAAGACGGCGACGGAGGTGGAGTACCTGAAGACGGAGAACCTCGCGAAGCTCGGATCTATCGCGATAAACCTGAACCTGGAGATGCTCGACCCGCTGGTGCGGACGGTGGCGGAGTACGCGTTCGACGCGAAGGTGCAGCCGCTCACCGACGAGGACGTCGCGACGCTCCTGGACGGATCCGCGACCGACGAGACCGGCGCGATAGTGTCCACCGAGGGGGCGGTCATCAACGCCGTCAAGATCGAGTACGTCTCGCAGATCGCGCTCGCCCAGAAGGCCGGAGCGCTCACGAGCGTGCAGAGCTACATCCAGTTCTGCGGCAATTTGGCGGCGATCAACCCGACGGCAGCCGACAATCCCGTGGAGAACATCGACCGCGACAAGACGGCGCGCATGTTCGGCCGGATGCTCGGAGTGCCCGAGGAGGTCAACCGCGATCCGAAGGAGGTGGCGGCCATGCGGCAGGCGGCGGCCGAGGCGCTCGCGCAGCAGCAGCGGCAGCAGCAGCTCGCCCAGACAATCGACGCCGCCGAGAAGATAGGCGCGATACCCGTCGACGAAGCCCACGCGGGCGGAATCGTGAAAGGACTCATGTGATGGACAGGCTCGGAGACAAGACGCTCACCACGCAGGAGCGCGTCCGGCTCGCGGAGGAGAAGGCGCGTGCCGAACGGCTGCTCCTCAACAAGGACTTCGTGTCGCTCCTCCAGGAGCTGGAGCTCAAGGTCGGCGGACTCAACTACACCACGGAGGAGGTGGACGCGTTCACGCAGGGACGAGTGAGCCTCCTCAACGACATCAAGCTTTCGCTCGTCGCGGCGGACAACGCCTGCGACGTGTTCGCAAGACTAACCGCGGGATTCTACGCTCAGATCCACGAGAGGAAGACCGCTCAACTAAAGGAGACCAGATGAGACGACTAATGTTCCGGGCGATTCTCGACAATCGCCTGATGATGGCTGAAGCCGGCACGGACGGCGAGGGCGGCACGGGTGGTGCCGGAGGCGGCACCGGCGGTACTGGTGACGGCGGCACGGGCGGTGCCGGAGGCGGCACCGGCGGTACTGGTGACGGTGGCACGGGTGGTAC
>Ga0265298_10003815_pt1 | contig 19672 bp, 17 predicted proteins | sample AusTroGonzalo_MG_3_FD_193486 | JGI IMG/M metagenome (GOLD analysis project Ga0265298, IMG submission 193486) | Bovine rumen microbial communities from tropical cattle in Woodstock, Queensland, Australia - Gonzalo_01 | ecosystem: Host-associated > Mammals > Digestive system > Stomach > Rumen ... | reverse complement strand
CCGCCTCGAGGGTTTGCATGCCGCAAATAGGGAAATAGAGAAGCACTGCCTTCTTGATCCACTCGTTGACTTGCCACTCGGTGGTTTTGTCGCCCTGTGACATGCCTGTTTGCTCCGCTACGCGGAGTTTTCCGCAGTCAAGGAGTCTGATGACCTCCAGCACGGCTTCCCGATATTCTTTTTTGTCGAGCAACTCCCGTTGCTCCCAAACTTGTTCTATATATTCTTTCATAAACTAGCGCAATAATAAAATGGTTCCGCTCACTTTCTGCTGTTTCTCGGGCTGTGCCACCGACCGGTAGAGCAGAGAGTAGACATAGGCGCCCTGCGGGCAGGGGTCCCCGTTCCTGGTGCCGTCCCATTTGGCGTCGGGACCCTCCAGGTGGCAGACGAGCAGTCCCTCGCGATTGTAAATCCACACCTCCATCGAAAGGATATCCGACATCCCCGGTTGCCAAGTGCTGTTAGTACTCTCGCTGGGTGTGAATACATTGGGCGTGAACATGGTGGAACGGTCAATGTGGATAACTGCAGTGGCAGTGTCGATGCACCCCTCGGCGCTATAGGCCAGGAGTGTCAACGGCAGTGAATCGGCTTCTATGGGGTAACTGTAGGTCAAGTGTCTGTCGTTGTATTCGTTGCCCTCAACAATCCAGAGACAGGAACTGCTGGCATGTGAGCAGTCATAGAGTTGGAAGTCAAGGTCCGTCGGAGTCACCAGTGGGGGAATGGCCTTGATCTCGGCTTTCAGATTCTCACTGAGCACACCCAAGTGCAGAGTGACAATGGAATCACAGCCTTCGTCCGTGGTGTGGTAATGGACATAGGTCCCCGGTCGGTAGTACATGGAATCTTCGAACTCATATCCGTCAGACTTGCATACCGCTTCGTGCAGGTGAATGTCGTAGTGGGGGTGTGCGGTCAGCGAGACCTCCACCACGCTGTCGCATTGCGCCCCGGTGGTCAGCGTGACGGTGTGTACCCCCGTCTCGTTCAAAGACGTTGTCTCGACAACGACGGGGTGATTGTCGCAGATGGTTGTGTCTATATGGGAGAACAGGGCGCGGAATGTCAGTGCCACCGTACTGTCGATGTCCTTGTCGCAGGAACTGTAGACGTGATAATTGTAATAGATGGTGGTGTCATGGGTCAGAGCCTGTGGCGCGTTGATGACAAACACGGAGTCGTTTATTTTTCTGACCCCGTATCCAGTCACTGAAAACGAATCGGCTATACAGGTGTCTTGCGGTATCAGTTCCGCGTCAAGCGACAACTCCCATTCGAAGATATAGCCGTTGTCGCCGCTCCATCCGTCAAGCACCTCGATAAACCAGTCACCGTTCAGCGGACATCCTATCAAAGAAGAGAAGTTTTGGTCGGGGTGGTAGAAATTGGTTTTTTCTTCCACGTTTGAGGAATCGATGATGGCGTCTGAACCGGTCCCGCTCGGAATGGCATGGCCGTAACGGTAGATGATTCCGTCATCGACGGATGCTGCTTGTGCGTAGGAATAGCCCGAAGTGGTGTTGTTGCTCCAGCAGTAGTTCCATCCAATTCCGGGACGGTTTCCGGAAATGGTCGAGTCACAGGGATATGCGCTGCTCTGTTCGTCGTTGGCGTCACCTAAAAAGGTGCTCACCGACACATTGTCTCCGCTGGCCCAGCCACGATGGCTTTGGGGAATGGTGCTCATGCAGTCGGATTCGCCGTGGTTGCTGTATTTTAGAAGCGAGGCCTTCTGCCCGTTGGGGCAAGTGATGCCTATGTAGAGATCCCCTATGAAGCTGTGCTCCATGTTCACGCGCAGATATTTGATGTCCTCCACGGATGTGATGGTCGCGCCGGGGGTAAAGGCGGTAAAAGTCACAAGTGAGCGGTAAGAGCACCCCATGGACCCGCAGGGAACCCCGTCCGGCAAGAAGATGCGTTCGCTGTGTCCCAAGGTCGATCCTTCTTCTCCTATCACGACATTGTGGTGCGCCGAATAACCGAACGTTACCGTTTGGCTGCTTCCGGAGCACATGGATGTCGGTACATTGAAACTTACCAGGGTTTGACTCCGCAGTATCTGCGGACAGACGATAATCCCGATAAGCCAAACAGGTATTGCCAGTTTAATGAGTTTTATGGGGATTCCTTTGCTATGTGCAGATTTTTTGATCATTAACAGCTGATTGTTAACCATTGCTACCGAACCACCTCAATTTCTCCGTTTGTCCTCACGATGCCGAACTGGCTCTTTGCCGAGAAACGGAAGAAGTAGGTGCCGTCAGGACTGTTGGTCTTTTGGGGATCCCAGAAATCTTCTTCTTTGGAGATGTCCTTTACGTGGTACACCAGAGTTCCCCATTTGTTGTAGATCCACAACTCGTTCATCAAATACAAGGTGACGGGTTCCCGTCCTTCGGGCGTGACCCAGTCGTCCTGCAGCAGGTTCACCACCTTCCAGATGTCATTGACTCCATCTCCGTTGGGAGACACCATATTGGGGAACTGAAGCCAGTCGTTGAGGATGGTGATGGTGGCTGATGAGGTGTCTTCGCATTCCGCCGGATCCCCATAAGGGCCAGTGTACATCTGTGTGGTTGTCAGCAGCACGGTAAAGTCTCCGAATACGTTTTCTCCTTCTGCGCTCCACGAATAATAGGGGCTCTCTTCACGCACACTGTCGTAGCCGTTGCTTGTTTGGAAAGACCAGAGGTAGTCCATTGTGTAGGGCAGGCCGATGTCGCTTCCTGTGTAGGATGTGCTTTGGTTGAAGAACGCCGCTTCGGGATGCGACATGGTCGGATACTCAGGGGACCAGATAAAGGCGGCTTCGGGTTTTCCAAACACCCAGACGGCATTGTCCAGTTCCGCCGTGTCCCGGCATCCATGCTCGCTCTCAGTTATGTATGTCAACGTGTAGATTCCTACGCTGTCAAATACATGCGACATTGAGTCGCTGTCATACCATAGGGTGTCACCCCAATTCCACCAATTGTGTACCGCATGGGGTGTCCCGCTCTTCATCCACACCGTCATCGGTTGGCAGCCTGCCAGCATGGTGTCGGTGCTCCAGGTTTCTCCGTCGTCACTGATGAGAGGGGTGGCGTCAAATCCGATGTCCCGTCCGATGATTGACACGTGCCACACGCTGTCGCAGCCTGCCGCGGTCTGCCATTCCAGGTTATAGTCGCCCGGACTGGCGAAGGGGATGTCGTGCCACACATAGTATTCGCTGTAGCAGAATACCGCGGTGTCGTAGAAATGATAAGACGGGGAAAATACCACATCGATGTCTCTGATGATGGCGCATCCGGAAGGCCTGTAGATAGTGTCCGTTTTCTGTCGTGTCTCGGTAATCGCCAAAGTGTCTACCCATATAGTGTCGCCCAGGCACAGGCTGTCGTGAACCACTATGCGCGGATAGTCGGTATAGTGGACCGACACCACGGTGTCAATATCGTCACCCGAACTGGTGTGAACCACCACGGTGTACTCTACCGTGGTATCGTTTGGAGAACCTGCCGGTGCTGACACCAGGAAAGAGGAGTCGCTTGTGCGTGTCACCTCGTTGCCCAGGACGTTGATGCTCTCAATGGATTCCGAGGGGGAGATGATGATATCGTTCAGCGACATCTCCCAGTCAAAGATATATCCGTTGTCGCCGCTCCAGCCATCCATCACCTCGATGTACCAGTCGCCGTTTAGCGGGCATCCTATCAGTGCGCTGAAGTTTTGCTCGGGGTGATAAAAGTTGGTGCCGGCGACGACATCCGATGAGTCAATGATTCCGTCGTGTTCATGTCCGAGGCGGTAAATGATACCGTCGTCATCCGGTGTCGCATGGGCGTAGGAATATCCTTGTGAGGTGTTGTTGCTCCAACAGTAGTTCCATCCGGTTCCCGGTTGGTTTTCAGGTAATAACGAATCGCAGCTGTTGGAATATCCCCAAGAGTCATAGACAATGCCGAAATGCGCACTTGAGGCGACATTGTTTTCTCCAGACCAGCCATGGTGCTCCGCAGGGATTGTGGAAGAGCAGCTGGACGCCCCGCTGCCGCTGAAATTCATCAACGACGCTTTCTGTCCGTTTGGACAGGTGATGCCGATATAGATGTCGCCTATCCAACTGTGTTCCATGTTCAGCCTGATGTAGTTGATGTCGTTTGCCGAGTTGATTGTCATGTTTGGCGCAAAGCCGCTGAATGTCACCGGTGACCGGTAAGAGCAGCCCAAGTCCCCGCAGGGGATTCCGTCAGGCAGAAACACCCGTCCCGGATGCGAAATGGAGGTCTCGGGATTCTCCAACACCACCTCGTTCCCCCATGCGAAACCGACCCTGATTTGTACCGAATCTCCAGGGCATACCACGGAATCTACACTTGCATGAATTATCCGCTGCCCTTGCATGGATAAGGGTAATAGGCAATATATCAAAATGATACACTTCTGTATCAAAGGCATTATTTTCTTCATAAACGGATGCAAAGATACATAAAAAATTTTGTTTTCTATTATTAAAAAGTGTTATTTTTTTCAAATGTGCCTATTGTTTTATTTTTTATTCGTACTTTTGCACCCGTTTAAAAACGTAAATTTGACATCAATGAAAAAAGTTTTATCGATTCTGATGGTCGCTCTCGCCATGACGGCGATGGTGTCCTGCAACAAAGACAAGGACACGCCTGGCGATGCGGCTGCCAATACGTTGGTATATAACGGTAAGGAGTACCAGATGGTCAGTACCTACAAAATAGAGCATAGCGGAAGGGTTTATGTCGATGCCTACGCGGTGGAGACTACGGTGGATAGCATGCCTATTTTCAGCATTATATCCGATAGTCCGGACAATGGTACCTATGACCTGACTCAGAACGGCGTTTGGTTCAGCCTGAATCCGAATACGGATGCCATCGAGCAATTCACCTCCCGTGACTTCACCAGTGGTACCGAGACTATTGAAAAGGATGATAATGCATTTAGTATGAGGGTGAAAGGCACTTTGAACAACGGAGTCACAGTGTCGTTCCATATCTATGTTCCCGCTTCGGAATGGGAGTATCTTGACTGGTAGTGGGGACGCTGTGAAAAAAACATTTTCCATGTAATTTTTTTTCATTATTTTTGCAAAAAATTTAATATTATAAAATATGAAGCAACTTATTGAATGCGTGCCTAATATAAGTGAAGGCCGCAATATGGATATCATCAATCAGGTGACTGCCGAGATTGAGAAAGTCGAAGGCGTGAAACTCCTTGACGTCGACCCTGGTCAGACCACCAACCGTACCGTCATCACTTTCGTGGGTGAACCCGAGCCTGTGCTTGAGGCCGCCTATCAGGTGGTGAAGAAGGCAGCCGAGCTTATCGACATGACACAGCACCACGGTGCCCACCCCCGTCAGGGTGCCACCGACGTCTGCCCTCTTATTCCCGTGAGCAACATTACCATGGAAGAGGTGGTCGAATACGCCCACAAGCTGGGCAAACGCCTTGGTGAGGAACTGCAGATTCCCATCTACTGCTACGAGAACGCCGCCTTCATTCCCGAGCGCCGCAACTTGGCTTACTGCCGCACTGGCGAGTATGAGAGCCTATCGAGCCGCCTCGGCACCGAGCAGTGGAAGCCCGACTTCGGCCCCAACGCCTGGAACGACCACACCGCCCATACCGGCGCCACTCAGGTGGGAGCCCGCGACTTCCTTGTGGCTATCAACTACAACCTCAACACCACCAGCACCCGCCGCGCCAACGCCATCGCTTTCGATGTGCGTGAGAAAGGCCGTCCGAAACGTGAGGGTGGCAAACCCAGCGGCAAGCCCATCAAGGACGAGAACGGCAAGACCATCATGATTCCCGGCACCTTGAAGGGTACCAAGGCTATCGGCTGGTACATCGAGGACTACGGCATTGCCCAGGTCTCGATGAACATCACCTCCATCAAGGTGGCTCCCGTGCATCTCTGCTTCGACGAGGTGTGCCGTTGCGCCGCCAACCGCGGCCTCCGTGTCACCGGCTGCGAGATTGTGGGTCTCATCCCCAAGAGCGTGCTTGTTGATGCCGGCAAGTACTATCTGGCCAAACAGCAGCGCTCCCTCGGCGTCAGCGAGGAAGAGATCATGAAGGTGGCCATCAAGAGCATGGGCCTTGACGACCTCAAACCCTTTGATCCCAAGGAAAAAGTCATCGAATACCTCATTGAGGACCACTCGAAGAAGAAACTGGTCGACCTCACATGCCGCGGCTTCTGCGACGAGACCGCCAGCGAGAGCCCCGCTCCCGGCGGCGGCAGCGTCAGCGCCTACATGGGTGCTCTCGCAGCCTCCCTCGGCACCATGGTGGCCAACCTCACCGGAGGCAAGGCTGCCTACGACGACGAATGGGAGAAATTCTCCGATGTGGCTGTCAAGGGTCAGGCCCTGAAGGACGAGCTGCTGCACCTCGTGGACGAGGATACCGCCGCCTTCAACAAGATTATGGATGCCTTCGGCCTGCCCAAGAAGACCGACGAGGAGAAGGCCGCCCGCAGCGCCGCTATCCAGGAGGCCACCAAGTTCGCCACCGAGGTGCCCTTCCGCACCATGCAGCGTTCCCTCGAGGCCTTCGAGGTCTGCCGCGCCATGGTGGAATGGGGTAACCCCAACAGCGTCACCGACGGTGGCGTGGGAAGCCTTGCTGCCCGCTCGGCCGTCATGGGCGCCCACCTCAATGTGAAGATCAACGCCTCCTCGCTCAAGGACGAGGCCTTCAAGGACGACATCCTTGCCAAGGCTCAGGCCATCGAGGACGAAGCCATCAAGCAGGAAGCCGAGATCCTTAAGATTGTCAATGAAAAAATTGGTTTGTAATATGAAGAAGAAAGTTTTTGCTATCGCAGCACTCATGCTGTTTGTGGCCGGCATCGCCGCCAGCTGCACCCACCACACCTGCCCCGCCTACCGTGGATCCACCTCCATGGCCGAGCAGTCGGAGGTAGAACTGGCCTAATATCCGGAATCACGGACAGACAACAACACTCCAAACATGCGAGTCCGGTACAAGGGTTCGTGTGTTTGGAGGTTTTGCTACAAAGAACACTATGGTAAAACGCAAGATAATCAACGACCCGGTGTATGACGGGTTCCTCTCCATCGACGACCCGGTGATACTGCAGGTCATCGAGCATCCCTACTTCCAAAGACAGAGAAGGATAAAGCAGCTGGGACTGACCTATCTGGTGTACCCCGGCGCGATGCATACGCGTTTCAGTCACATGCTGGGAGCACTCAACCTGATGAAGCGGGCATTGGATGTGCTGAAATTGAAAGGGGTGGAGATAACCGACGAGGAGTGCCGCGGAGCCAAGCTGGCCATCATGCTGCACGACCTCGGCCACGGGCCTTTCTCTCACACCAGCGAGAGAGTGCTGGTGGATGTGCCGCACGAGGAGATTACGCTTCTTATGATGCAGCGGATCAATGAGGAAATGCACGGAGCATTGGGCCTCGCCATTGCTATCTTTTCCAACACGTACCACAAGCATTTCCTGCACCAGTTGGTTTCGTCTCAATTGGATATGGACCGGTTGGATTACCTCGGGCGCGACTCGTTCTTCACCGGTGTCAGCGAGGGTATCGTGGGTACCGACCGCATCATCTCGATGCTCAATGTGCATGACGATGAGCTTGTCATCGATGAGAAGGGTATCTACAGCGTGGAGAAGTTCATTATCAGCCGCCGCCTGATGTACTGGCAGGTGTATATGCACAAGACCGTTATCGCTGCCGACAACCTTCTGCTGAACATCCTGCGCCGTGCAAGAGAACTTGACCCGACGGTGTTCCATCTGGACCCGGCCGACCCGGCTTTCCTCGACCGTTTTGCCGATCTTGACGACGACGACATTATGGTGGCTGTCAAACACTGGCGGCACTCGGATGACGAGATACTGGGCACACTGTGCAAGAATATGGTCAACCGCCGCTTGCCGGCCATACGCTTTAGTAATGAGCCGTTCCCAGAGCCGAAGCCGTCGTATTTCGAGGGTACCGGCCGCCTCCGCAACCGCTCCTACGACTTTAACGACCAAGAGATAAAAGTCCTCTACAAGGACGGCCGCTGCCTGCCCATCGGCGAGGCCAGCGACCAGCTCGACCGCCATTTCCTTGAGAAGCAGGTAACCAAATATTATCATTTTTATCCGAAGCAAATATGAGAGTTCATTTCATTGCCATTGGCGGAAGCGCCATGCACAACCTTGCCATAGCCCTCTGTCAGAAGGGCATCGCCGTCACGGGTTCCGATGACGAGATTTTCGATCCGGCGAAGAGCCGGCTGGAGAAATACGGACTGCTGCCGAAGGAGTTCGGGTGGCACCCCGAGAGGATTACGCCCGACCTCGACGCCGTGGTGCTGGGTATGCACGCCCGCATCGACAACCCCGAGTTGCTGCGGGCGCAGGAGTTGGGGCTGAAGATCTACAGCTATCCGGAGTACCTCTACGAGCAGTCGAAGGACAAGCTGCGCATCGTGGTGGGTGGCTCGCACGGCAAGACAACGACCACGGCAATGATACTGCATGTGCTGGCGCACTGCGGCATCGAGGCAGACTATATGGTGGGGGCGCAGCTCAAGGGATTCGAGGTGATGGTGCGCCTGAGCCACACCGCCAAAGTGATGGTCATCGAAGGCGACGAGTATCTGACTTCGCCCATCGACCGTCGCCCGAAGTTCCACCTCTACCATCCCAACGTGGCTATCATCACCGGCATCGAGTGGGACCATATCAACGTCTTCCCGACGTTTGACATCTATCGCGACCAGTTCGCTCAGTTCATCAACCTCATCGAGCCCAAGGGAACGCTCATTTATTGCGATGAGGACAAGGAAGTCCATCGTGTGGCGGTGGAGAATAATCGCACTGACATACAGAAATTGCCGTATGTCTGCCCTGAGCACCGCGTGGAGAACGGCATTACCTATATCGGCAATACGGCGTTGCAGATCTTTGGCCACCATAACCTGCTCAACCTTACCGCCGCCCGTCTGGCATGCCGTCAGGTGGGTGTGACGGACGAGCAGTTCGACGAGGCTATCTCCACCTTCGAGGGCGCCAGCAAACGTCTGGAACTGGTGAAGAAGAGCGACACCTGCGCGGTGTACAAGGACTTCGCCCATGCTCCCTCTAAACTCCGCGCCACCATCCACGCCATGCGCGAACAGTACCCCGGGCGCAAGTTGGTGGCCTGCATGGAACTGCACACCTTCAGCTCGCTGACGCAGGAGTTTCTGCAGCAATACCGCGGCACGATGGACGAGGCCGACGTGCGTTGCGTCTATTTCAGCCAGCACGCCCTACAGCTCAAGAAACTGCCGCCCCTCGACCCCGAGGAGGTGCGCAAGGCCTTCGGAGGAAACGTCGAAGTGTTCAACGACAGCGCCGCGATGGTGGCCAAGGTGAAGACGATGGAATGGAGTGGCTGCAATCTCCTGATGATGTCCAGCGGCAACTTTGACGGCATCGATTTCGCGCAGTTGGCCGACGAGATAGTCTAGTGTCTCACGGTGGTGTTCTTCGGCAGGGTGTCGAGCTTATGAATGGGGGAGGACTCGCCGCAGAGCCGTTCCTGATGCTTGTCGTTGGAGCTCAGGCAGCCGTCGGTGTACACCTCACGCACGAACTCTGTCATTGTTGAGGGGTCGGCACTCTTGCGGTAGAAAACGGTGAAATCCAGCGTCTCGCCCTCGTCGTTGGCGAAACTGTAGGCATCGGAGAATACGAAATCGTAGTTGAAGGCTCCCGGGAAGCCGTGCTGCGGATTGTTGACGTAGTGAGTGGGAGCGTGATGGGGGTTGTGGTCGGCATCTTTGGTGATTTTCACGAAGTGGTACCCCTCATTCTCGAGGTCCTGGATTACCTCCTTGATGGTACTTTCAAAAAGGCCGTAGGTGGTGACTTCTGAGGTGACGGTACATCCGCTAAATACTGTTGCACAGAGCAATGTGCCGACAAAAAGTATATTTTTTCTCATGGTAAACTCCTTTTTTACGCTTGCAAAGATACAAAGAAAAACTGAGGGAAAATCCCGCGGACTAAAATATTTTTCCTCATGTCGCGAAAAAACCGTATTTTTGCACTCCAAATTATATGTATATGGCACAATTTAAAATAGGCGACAAAGTGAAGTTCCTCAACGCCATCGGCGGGGGAGTGGTAAAAAAGATACAGGGTGGCATGGTGTATGTCGAGGACGAGAGCGGCTTCGACATGCCGTTCGCTCCGGGTGAACTTATCCGCATGGCGGAGCAGCAGGGCGTCGGCAAGGTGTTCAATGACGAGACCATCGGTCGGAGCATCGAGCAGAAGGCCAAAGAAGAGCACCGTGAGCCGACACAGTATGAACTGTTAGAGGAGAACCGCAAGCTCCGCAGCCAGAATGCGAATCTACAGGATCAGATCAAGCAGCTGAAGAGCCAGGTGCTGAGCCTGCAGCGCACCATTGCAAGACTATCGTAAACTATCAGTTGGTGACAAATTTGTTACTAACAGCAATATTAATGGATGATATATAGTCTGGAATAACCTTATTCGAGGACACGAAGGTACATAACGTTTGGGACGATGAGCAAGACAATGAAGAAGATATTCGTAGTGACTATTACCGTCGTGGTTCTGCTTGGAATTGCCCTTGTGCCGAAATTTTTTCTTGACAACGGAGACAGATTGGTTTGGCAGTTGGGTAGTTGGGCAAGAATATTTGCCTCGCTGCTTATTGCTGTCGATGTTGTCCTGTTGACAATTTATTATGCAAAAGGGCAACACTTGCTGAAGAAAGTAATCGCAGGACTTGGCTGTGGTGTATTGGTTGTGGCATGCCTGATTGGCCTCTATGGAGCACTGGTAAAGCACGACAATAGAGTTTGGGGCGACAAAGACTATGTTGTCTATTCGGAATACCATGACTCTTTCGATCCTGAGATGTTCGTGCTTTACAAAAGGGATGGCCTTGTCGACAGACGTATGTACACCTTGTATCATGTCTACTACACCACAGTGAAGAAGGTAGACTATACAATGTACCCCGATGTCAACCTAATAAAGGAAGAGGCTGACATGGCGGACTTCGACGGCTTCAATGATTATCACACTACGACCTTCTTCCGATTAAGCGATGGCCATCATTTAGACGAGGAGAAGAATGATTCACTTCTTTCAGTGATAGAAAAAAACAAATAGACTATGAGCAGACAAATCAAGATAGGCAATCTGACGATGGGCGGGGGAGCACCCGTCCGCGTGCAGAGTATGACCAATACCGACACGATGGACACGCAGGCCACCGTGGAACAGACCCTGAGAATGGTTGAGGCGGGTTGTGAGTTGGTGCGCATTACGGCACCGGACGTGAAGGCTGCCGAAAACCTTGGCCGCATCAAGGAGGAGTTGCTGCGCCGTGGCTGCGAGGTGCCGCTGGTGGCTGACATCCACTTCAACCCCAAGGCTGCAGAGGTGGCCGCCACACTGGTGGAGAAAGTGCGCGTCAACCCCGGCAACTACACCGACCGCAATACCGGCAAGCTGGAGTTCTCCGAGCAGGAATATCAGGATGAGCTGAAACGGATAGGGGAGAGGATGTCCTCTCTGATAGAGATCTGCAAGGCGCACCACACCGCCATGCGCATCGGCACCAACCACGGCTCTTTGAGCGAGCGCATCATGAGCCGCTACGGCAACACGCCTGAGGGTATGGCGCAGTCGGCCATCGAGTTCGCCGAGGTCTGCCGCCGGCAGGACTTCCACGACCTGGTCTTCTCCATGAAAGCCTCGAACGTCAAGGTGATGGTGGACAGCACGCGCCTTTTCGTTAGCAAGATGCACGCCCTCGGCATGGACTACCCAATACACTTGGGTGTCACCGAGGCGGGCGACGGCATGCAGGGGCGCCTCAAAAGCGCCGCCGGCATCGGAGCGCTGCTCTTGGACGGCATCGGCGACACGGTGCGCGTCTCCCTCACCGAGGACCCCGAATGCGAGATGCCCATCGCCTACGACATCCTGCAGGCCGTCGGCGCTCGCATCACGCAGCCTGAGTACATCGCCTGTCCTTCCTGCGGCCGCACGCAGTATGACATCCAGACGGCCCTGCGCGAGATCAAGGAGAAAACGCGCCACCTTGTGGGCGTGAAGATTGGCGTGATGGGATGTATTGTCAATGGTCCCGGCGAGATGGCCGACGCCGACTACGGCTACGTCGGTTCCGGCTGCGGCAAGATCACCCTCTACAAAGGCAAGGAGGTGGTCAAGCGCGACATTGACCAAAAGGACGCGGTGGATGAATTGGTAAAGTTTATCGAAGGTGACCGCCAATAATTTTCATTTTTAATTCTCAATTATCGATTTTCAGAATGAAGTGGAGTTTTATCTTGTTCCTGCCGGCGGCGGTGGCGATTGCCTGGGCGCTCGTGATAGTGCTCACGAAGAAGCACTTGACATCGGCGCAGGCGCTCTTCAGCCTTTCCCTCCTCGTTTCCGCCTTCACCATCATCGACGCGGGTATCTATTTCCGCGGACATGTGGAGAAACTGTTTATCTACGACTTTCTCCTCGAGGTTTCCACGGTTTTCTGCATGCCGCTATACTACATTAGTATCTGCTCCCTTACCGAGCCTCGCGGCGCCACCCTCGCCCAGCGGCATGTCTTCCTCATCCCCATCCTTTTCACCCTCGGTCTTGTCATCGGTGCCTTCGGCATGCACCCCAGCCGCTACCAGGCCATGTGTATGGAGGTGGCGGAGAACGGCCGCATCCCGTGGCATCCCAACGATATGGCCTATAACTTCATGATTCTCTGGGACCAGATTGTCTTCCCTCTCTTGGTGCTCGTTATGGGTATTGTTCTCCTCCTTATGAGCGAGCGGAAGGTCCGTCGTTACAAGCAACGCTTTGACAGCTACTATGCGCAGGGACTCAACATGCCGCGCCTCAACATCCGTGAAATCGTCACCATCACTTGGCTCTTCCTCCCCTTCATCCTGCTTACCATCTATCTCATCGCCTACCGTCCCTATTATTATAAGTATTGGCTCATCCTCTGCGCCCTCATGTTGACGGTGATACAGTACCTGACGGGACGCTTTGCCTACCGCTACAACTACGACGCCCGATTCCTCGCCGACTATATTCGCAACCAAACAGAAAACTCATAACTATTAACTGCCATGACACCGTTATCCATAGGACTTACCTTTTTGGGAGTCGTCGCCATCTTCTGGCCTCTCGCCACGCTCCTTGTCAAGCGCCATGTGCTCAAGGCGCAATGGCTGATGATGATGGCGATGTCCATGTTGGCATTCACCTTTTTCCTGCTGGGAAGCCTCTTTAATATATTCTTGATGGGCGAGTACCGACTGTTGATACTGTTCTTTGTCGTAACACTTCTCACTCCTCCTGTTATCCATATCGCCCTCGCTGTCCTCACCCAGCCGCAGGCCTCGTTCCATTCTGTACGGGTACTACTTTTCCCGTCGATTCTTTGTATTGTGCTCATGATTGTCTCTGTCTTTATCGGCGGGGCCGACCAGTATCGCTTCTGGACAGCGAGTGGGCTCGAGGACTCGTCGTGGCGCTTCCTTCCCGGTAACTGGACTTACAACTTCATTGTTGTCGTCAACTTCTACCTTTTCTGGAGTGTATTTGTTTTTGAGTCCCTTTTTATCCTTGTCACCAGCATTCGCCAATTCATCCGTTTCAAGCGCATCAACTCCGAGTTCTATACCTCCGACCGTTTCCAGAATCTTAACCTTAAGGGTATCTATATCGCCACCAACCTCGGCCTTGCCTTTTTGTTCCTTGGCCAGTTCACCGATATATTCAATCCCGGAAACGAGCGATGGTTCCTCTTTGCCTACTGTCTCCCTCTGACCCTTCTCCTTTTCTATATCGGCCGCTCTGTCTACAGAATTAACATTGGGGCCGAGCGCCTGCCCGTCCGCTCCCGCAGCCGCAGGGATCCCGCCTTTCTGGTGCGTCAGTTGGATGAATATGTAGAGAAAGAACATGCCTTCCTGAATCCAGACCTGTCGGTCTTCATGCTTGCGGAGCATCTTCACACCACCGAGGATGACATCATCGACACCATCCATCGCTACCATGGTATTCCTTTTGGAGAATATATCGACGCTCTGCGTGTCCAGCACGCCGTCTCCCTTATGGTTGCTGAACATCCCGATATAGAAAATCCCGACGCTCTCGCCCGTCTTGCCCACCGCTCCGGATTCCTTACTGTCGACGCCCTCGAGGATGCATGGGATCGCAACTTCCATGCACCCATTACTAAGTCGCAAATTCTCAATTGATTACAAAATTAACATAAAAAATTTAACTTAAAAATGCAATAAAATGCAATTTTTGCAGTTATTGATGTACTAAAGAGAAAAATAATTGCAGAAAACGCATAAACCGTTTATATTATGAATCTTGGAATTAAACTTTTGGTTGCTGAAGACGACCCCAACTTGGGAACCATCCTCAAAGCCTATCTCACGCAGAAGGGTTATACCGTCGTGTGGGCTAAAGATGGTGAGGATGCCATCGCGCAGTTCGATGCCGAAGACGTCGACGCCTGCATTCTGGATGTCATGATGCCGCAGAAAGACGGCTTTGCCGTGGCCAAGGAAATCCGCAAAGTCGACAAGAAGGTTCCTATCATCTTCCTTACTGCCAAGAACCTCGAGGAGGACAAACTGAAAGGATTTGAGGTAGGCGCCGACGACTACATCACCAAGCCCTTCTCCATGGAAGAGCTCCTGGCTCGTCTCAACGCTACCATGCGGCGCAGTTTCAACGAGGACCGTCCCGACAAGAATGTCTTCAAGATTGGCAACTTCACCTTCGACTATATCCACCAGACCCTCACCATCGGCGCCGACGTGCAGCGTCTCACCGCCAAGGAGTGCGACCTGTTGCGCATCTTCGCGGTGAACTTCAACCAGCTTGTCGACCGAAACACCACTCTCCAGAAAATCTGGAAGGATGACAGCTATTTCGCTGCCCGCAGCATGGATGTCTACATTACCAAACTCCGGAAATACCTCAAGGCTGACCCCACGGTGGAAATCGTCAATGTACACGGTGTGGGATTTAAGCTGACACATAAAGAACAGTGAAACTCACGTTCTTAGGTACGGGAACCTCGCAGGGTGTGCCGGTGATCGCCTGCCGCTGCAATGTGTGCCGCTCGTCTGACGGGCGGGACACTCGTCTTCGTACCTCTGCTCTCCTTCAGTCCGATAATAATAATATATTGTTCGATATCGGTCCCGATTTCCGCCAGCAGATGCTGCGCCATAAGGTCGACCACCTCGACGCCATTCTCATCACCCACGCCCACCGCGACCATGTGGGAGGCTTGGATGATATACGCTCCTTCAACTACGTGCAGCACAGTAAGATGAATGTCTATCTTAACGCTGAGGCCAAGACGGCGCTGCTGCGCGATTACAAGTATATCTTCGACTACCATCAGTACCCCGGACTCCCCGAGGCCGAGCTGCATGAGGTGGGTTCGGGGCCTTTCATGGCCGCTGGCGAGACGGTTATCCCCATTTGTGCCATGCACAAAGACCTCCCTATCCTCGGCTACCGTATCCGAAGCTTTGCCTATATCACCGATGCCAACTACATCGCTCCTTCCGAGATGGAAAAATTGAAAGGTGTCGATGTGATGGTTATCAATGCCTTGCGTAAAGAGAAACACTTCTCGCACTATTCCCTCCCAGAAGCCCTTGAGGTTATCGCCCAGATCAAACCGCGTGAAGCCTACCTTACTCATATCAGCCACGAACTGGGCCTGCATGCCGACGTCGAGCGCGAGCTCCCCGTCGGCGTCCACCTCGCCTACGACAACCTAACCCTTGACTTCTAACCCTTTACTCTCAACTGAAAATGATTTCCGTCTGCATACCCATCCACAACTATGATGTCCTGCCGTTGGCGGAAAGCATCATCGCCCAGGGCGGTGACGTGGAGCTGGTGTGCATCGATGACGGCTCGTCGCCGGAATATATCGAACGCAACCGTCCTGTCGAGAAGATGGGCAAGTATATTGTCCTTGGCGAGAATGTGGGACGTGCCCGTGTCCGCAATCTTTTCCTCGAGCACACGCAGGGAGAATGGCTTCTCTTCCTCGACAACGACTCGGAGGTACCTGCAAACTTCCTGCAGACTTATCTCTTGGCACTCAGCACCCGACACTCCTCCGGAGTTGTCGTCGGCGGCCGCGTCTACGACGAGCGTGGTAATGACCGTGAGCACCGTCTGCGCTACCTCTACGGCACCCGTGTCGAGAGCCGGCCGGCCAGTGTCCGCAGCCGTTATCCCTACAAGTCGTTTATGACCAACAACTTTGTTGTCCAGCGGAATGTCCTCGAGCAGATAGGCTTCGACTCGCGTCTCTGCCAGTACGGCCATGAGGACACCCTCTTCGGCTACCGCTTGGAGCAACACCGCGTACCTATCCTTCATATCGACAATGCCGTTGTCAACGGCTATGTGGAGACCAACGGGGAGTTCCTTCAGAAAACCGTCGAGGGTGTCGGCAGCCTGGTGCAGATTTATGGATTTATGAAGGATGACGATGCTTTTTGCCGTTCCGTGCGGCTCCTCAAGGCTTACGGAAAAGTGAAGAAATGGCATCTTCAGGGTCCTGTTTTGCGCCTTTTCCGAATGACACGGAAAAAACTGGAAAATGAATTCCTCTCAGGAGGTAATCTGTCACTTAGAAAGTTCAACTTCTATAAACTGGGAACCTTCATCGAAAAACTGTCTGAAACAACCCCAAGGTAGCACAGCCCTTATATTGTAACTATATCGAAAAAAATAAAAACATCAAATCATATGAAAGCGATTTTTAGGAGAATGTTATCGGCAAAAAGCTATTGCCCTTTCACTCCCTTATTGGTTATTATCCTCCTGACAAGCTGCGGCAGCAGCCGTTTTGTGTCGGCTGACCACGACCTGGAAGGTATATATCTGGGCAAGTCGTACTACGATGTCGTCAGCGATTTCGGCTATCCCGATGCCTCTTATCGTGACAACGAGGGTGGCACCCGCATCACCTACAACGCTGTCTCGCTTGAGGGTACCCGTGCCGCCGTCCTCTACAGCCGTCATGTCGTGCGCAACGCCCGCACCCACGAGGAGGGTTGTCCGAAGGGAAGTCTCGTCTTCTACTTCAACCCCACGATGAAATGTTATGGTGTCAACTCCACATTCGAGCGTGTGAGCGACAAGGCCGAGGCCGCCGAGCGCATCCCCGAGCCCACCTATGTGGTCAAGCCCCGGGTGCCGCGTTCGTTCGACTTCCCCGCCGTCAAGAGCCGCTCGCCCTTCGCCAAGGTCGTCACCATCGAGAAGTTGGAGATAGAGCGCGACAAGACAGTTGTCTACTTTTCCTACTGTGACCGTACCCCGGCCCACCGTCCCCTCTACGACAAGGGCCTCTCCATCAATAAGGATGTCTATATCTGCGACCTCGCCACCGGCAAGCACTACAAGCTGCAGTCCACCGAGGGCATCACCCTCTATCCCGAGTACACCCCCTTCGCCCACAACCGCGGCGGCTATGACGTCCTTGTTTACTCCCTCACCTTTGAGGCCCTGCCGCCCGATGTCAAGAATATCGACATCGTCGAGCCTGGCGCCGAGGGATTCAACTTCTACGGCATCGATGTCATCTCTCCCGTTAACTTCCGCGAGATGAAGAAACTTGAAGATGCCAAACTCCTGAACACAAAACCCTACGAACCGGAACCCGAAGAGGAACCAGAACCTGAAAACGAAGAAGAAAACAAATAAAAAATACCTATGAAAAGAACAATATTTACAATGGCGGCGGCCGCCTTGTGCCTGGCCGCCTGCAGTACGAAACAGGCCGAAGAGAACGTTATCGGCAAACCCGATGTCCCCGTCGTTGACGGCCGCTTCACCCCCGAGGTGATGTGGAGTCTCGGCGTCATGAGCGAGTATGCCGTCAGCCCCGACGGCAGCCAGGTGCTCTACACCCTGCGCTACACCGACATGGAGCAGAATAAGAATAACGCGGAGCTCTATGTGATGCCTGTTGCCGGCGGCGAAGCCCAGCGCCTCACCACCACTGCCTCCTCCGAGTTCAACCCCGCGTGGATGGACAACGACAACATCCTCTTCTGTCGCGACACCATGATTCTCTCTATGAGCCTCAAGGACAAGAACGAGAGCGTCGTGGCCGCGTGCAGCCGCGGTTTCGAGGGTTTCAAACTGGCCCCCGACGGCAAGTCGCTGGTCTATATCAGCACCATCCCTGTCAAGCGTCCCGACCATATTGAGAAACTCTATGCCGGTCTCGATAAGACCACGGGCCGCATCAACGAGGACCTCATGTACCGCCACTGGGACAACTGGGTGGACGAAATCCCCCACATCTATTATGTGCCCTTCGAGGGCGGCAAGGCCCAGATGGACAAGGCTGTCGACATCTTGGGCGACGAGCCTTACGAGAGCCCCATGCGTCCTTGGGGCGGCACCGAGCAGTACAACTACAGTCCTGACAGCAAAACTATCGCTTACACCTGCCGCAAGAAGACCGGCTACGACTACGCCATCTCCACCAACAGCGACATCTTCCTCTATGACATCGCCACTGGCGAGACCAAGAACATCTCCGAGGGCATGATGGGCTACGACCAAAACCCCGTCTTCAGCCACGACGGCAAGATGATTGCCTGGGAAAGCATGGAGCGCGACGGATATGAGGCTGACAAGCAGCGCCTCATCGTCATGGACCTCGCCACCGGTACCAAAGTTGATCTTACCGAGGAATTCGACTACGGTGTCAGCAACATCGTTTGGACTAATGATGACAAGGAACTCCTCGCCGTCATCATGTTCCGCGGCACCCTCGAAGTCTTTGCCTTCAATCGCGAGAACAAATCTCTCCGCCAGCTCACCGAGGGCCAGCACGACATCAACAGCTTCCAGCTCAACGGCAACACCCTCGTCGCCTCGCAGGTCTCCATGCAGTACCCCGCTACCCTCTATACCTACAACCTGAATGAAAATCAGGCCGAAGGCAAGAAACTCTCCACCTTCAACGACGAGACCCTCAACAAGGTGCGCATGGGCAAGGTGGAACCCTATTGGATTAAGACCGTCGACGGCAAGGACATGCTCACTTGGCTCATTTATCCTTACGACTACGACTCCACCAAGACCTATCCCGCGCTGCTCTTCTGCGAGGGCGGCCCCCAGAGCATCGTCAGCCAGTTCTGGAGCACCCGTTGGAACTTTGAGGTAATGTCCGGCGCCGGCTACTTCGTTATCGCCCCCAACCGCCGCGGTGTCCCCGGCTTCGGCATGGAGTGGGAAGAGGAGATCTCCGGCGACTACGGCGGACTCTGCATGCAGGACTACATGGCTGCCACCGACTACTTCGCCGATAACTTCAAGCAAATTGACCGTGAGCGCATCGGCGCTTGTGGCGCCTCCTTCGGTGGCTACAGCATCTACTGGCTCGCCGGACATAATCACGACGTCAAGGGCTACAACGAGGGCCGTCGCTTCAAGGCCTTCCTCGCCCACAACGGCATGTTCAACTTCGAGCAGCAGTACCTCGAGACCGAGGAGATGTGGTTCGAAAACTGGGAGATCGGCGGTCCCTACTGGGAGCGCGAG
>Ga0265298_10003814_pt1 | contig 19674 bp, 15 predicted proteins | sample AusTroGonzalo_MG_3_FD_193486 | JGI IMG/M metagenome (GOLD analysis project Ga0265298, IMG submission 193486) | Bovine rumen microbial communities from tropical cattle in Woodstock, Queensland, Australia - Gonzalo_01 | ecosystem: Host-associated > Mammals > Digestive system > Stomach > Rumen ... | reverse complement strand
CGGTCACATTCGTCGGATCACCGCCAAACTGCGAGATGTTGTCACGGATCCACTCCAAAGCCTGCACCACGTCGAGCATGCCCACGTTGCCGGAATACCTATACTTCTCCGACACTGCCGAGAGATCCAGAAATCCGAGTATATTCAGACGGTGGTTGATGCTCACCACGACCACGTCCTTATGGGCGAGCCGCATGCCGGGATTCCAGGCCGACGTGCCCGAGTCGAAGCCCCCGCCGTGCAGCCAAAGCATCACAGGCTTCTTCGCTTTCAGGTCGGTGGTCCACACGTTCAGCACACACGAGTTCTTCTCCGACATCTCGTCCTCGCTCAACTGCCGGCCCCATGTCTGCTGCATCACCTGCGGTCCCCAGTGGTCACAGGCCCTCACGCCCTCCCACCTGTCCACAGGCAGCGGCGGCATACACCGTTCCACCTTGGCGTAGGGGATGCCGAGATAGGCCATCGACCCCTCCTGCATGATACCGCTTACGTCTCCTGACACCGTACTCACAACTGGTGCCAGGCACGGCTTAGGGCCCACGATATCCCTCACCTGCTTGGCCAGTGCCTCCGAAGGCACCGCCTCACCCTCGTATGGCATCAGATACCAGCGCACCGTCCAACTTAGCGACTCCTTCGGCTGTAACATCTGATACGCGCCCTGGCTCTCCAACTCGATATGCGCCTTGCCACGGTTGACGTACACCTGCACCTCTGCCTCGTCGGGAGCTGGCTGTTCAGGCGTCAGGTCGTCGAAGCGCTTCACTAACAGCAGACCTCGCGAACAATATGCCAGCCAGCCTTTGCCGTCGGCATTCACCTTGCGGTTCTCGTTCCGCTCGTCTGTATGGTACCACGCCAGCCCGTACTCTGCCTTGAAATCCATCAGTCCAGCCGGCCAGATGCCGCCCACGGGGGCATCGAAGAAGATCAGGCCGCCCTCGTTCTCCACACGCGTGATCTCCCAAGGCGCCACCTTCCTTGGCTCGCTGCCCTCGTTGGTGATGGTATAGGTCACGACGATCGCCCCGTCCTTCTCGTCGGCGGTGAACGTCTTCCCTACCCTGCACTTCAGCCGCTCCGACACCTCGCTAGTCATGCTCAGCGTTCCGACTTCCTGCTCCACCATGTAAGGCATTTTGTCAAACTCCTTTACCGGGGGCCAGTTCCACTCCTTCTGCGGACTGGTCCAAAACGTGCTGCCGAAGGCTTCCGGCCATCTCAGCTGCGAGAGCATCTCGCGGTCGTCATATTTCAGCGACAGGATCTTTCCGCCCTTGGCGGCGTCGATCTCCATCTTCACGTGTCCGCACGTCAGGCTATGCCTGCCCGATGCGTCCTGTTCTCCCAGCTGCGGCATCTGTGCCGACACCATCATCCCTCCCATGGCCATCACCATCAGGACTGTTGTAAGTAGTCTCTTCATAAATAATCTTTGTCTATTGATAACATTTGATTTCCTGTTCACCACGCATAGCCCTGAGCACGTTCATGGCCAGCGCCGTCAGTTCGTCCTCGCCGGGATAGACAAATACGGGGGCAAGGTAGCTCAGTCTGCGTCGCAGTCCTTCGGTGACATATTGGCTGTGGGCGATGGCGCCGGTGAGGATGACGGCATCCACATGTCCGTTGGTAGCCGGAGCCAGCGAAGCCATCCAGCGTGCCGTGCTGTATATCATGGCGTCGAGCACCAACCTGGCTTTCTCGTCGCCCTCAGCGATTCGCCGCTCCACCTCCCTCACGTCGTTGGTACCCAGATGAGCCGTCAGTCCGCTGTGACCGTTGATCTTACGCAGCATCTCGGCCTCGGTGTACTGTCCGCTGTAGCACAGCTTTACCAAACCAGCTGTCGGCAGCATGCCTGCCCGTGACGGCGAGAAAGGCCCGTCGCCGCTCAGTGCGTCGCTGCACTCTATGGCGCGCCCGTGGTGGTGCATGGCGAAAGAGATGCCGCTGCCCATGTGACAGACGATCAGATCCTGCTCCTCGTACTTCACGCCGTGCTCGCGACAGTAGCGCTTAGCAATCTCGCGCTGGTTCAGGGCGTGCCAGATCGTCTGATGGGGCAGTTCTGGCAGACCTGTGATACGCGCCACGTCGTCGAGTTCATCCACGACTCCCGGATCAACGGTGAAAGCACGGCAACCCTTGATCTCGCGGGCGATGCTCAGCGCTATCAGCGAACCCAGGTTACAGGCATGGTGCAGCCGCGGGTGGCGCGTGTCCTCAATCACCTTATCGTTCAGTTCGTACACACCGCTTTCGATAGGCTTCACCAGACCACCGCGACCCACAACCACGTCGAAGTCCATCGTGTAGCCCTGGCGCTGGATCTCCTCCAAGACCTTTTCCTTGCGATAGTCAAACTCGTCCATGATAAAAGGATAGCGACACAGCTCCTCGAACGGATGGTTCAGAGTGGCGTGCATCAGCAACTCCTCGTCTTGGAAGATTCCCACCTTCGTCGAGATCATTCCCGGATTAATAGCCAATATTCTCATCGTAGTAATCGTTTTAACAGTCTATTTCTTGTCTTTGCCGTGCACACTTTTCACCTTCATGCCCAGTTTGCCAGGCAGGATGGCGTTAAACAAGACACCCACTATGGCTGCGAGAGCCAGGCCTGAGAAATGGATGGGACCAATGCTCACATTATCGTCAGCACCATATTTCACACCGATAGCAATCACCAGAATCGAGGCCGCGACAAAAACATTTCGCGAGGAATTGAGGTCGACGCTGTCCTCCACCAGATTGCGCACACCAACGGCAGAGATCATGCCATAGAGGATCAAGCTCACACCACCAATGGTAGCAGCGGGCATCAGACCGATGAGACAGGCAAACTTAGGACAGAACGAGAGCAAGATGGCAAAGCAGGCAGCCAGACGGATGACAGCGGGATCGAATACCTTCGTGAGGTTCAGCACGCCGGTATTCTCGCCGTATGTGGTGTTGGCGGGGGCGCCGAAGAGTGAAGCCAACGCCGTAGCCAGTCCGTCGCCCATCAGCGTACGGTGCAGACCGGGTTCCTTCAGGAAGTCCTTTCCCACAGTGGAGGAAATGGCACACATATCGCCGATATGTTCCATGATAGTAGCAATGGCTATCGGAACAATGGCGATGATAGTAGAGATGAGGAAGGTAGTGTCCATATTGTCAAACACAGCCAGCACGGTCTGATCCCGACTGAAAGGCAGGCCGATCCAAGCAGCATCGCTCACTGCCGAGAAGTCCACCTCACCTAAAACTGCTGCCAACGTATAACTGACCAGCACGCCCAACAGGATGGGAATAATCCTAATAATACCCTTGCCCCACACACTAGTAGAGATGACCGTCGCAACAGCAACAAGTGCCAGCAGCCAGTTGGTAGTACAGTTCTGGACGGCACTGCCTGAGAGCACTAGACCGATGGAGATAATCATCGGTCCCGTCACCAACGGGGGAAAGTATTGCAGAATCTTCTCCAGACCGAAAGACTTGATGAGACCAGCCATCACGAAATAACAGAGTCCGGCGAAGAATACGCCCACACAGGCATAGTCCAAAGCAAGCGTTTCAGTCATTCCCTGCTCTACGCCCAAAGCTTTCACAGACATATAGCCCCCCAGGAAAGCAAACGAGGATCCGAGGAATGCAGGCACCTGTAACTTGCTGACGAAGTGGAAAACCAATGTGCCGATACCTGCAAACAGCAGGGTTGACGACACGGAGAGCCCTGTCAGCACAGGTACCAAGACGGTGGCACCGAACATGGCAAATAAATGTTGGACACCTAAGATAATGTACTTGGGCATACCCAATTTCCTGGCATCGGTGATGCCTTCTTTCGGAGTGATGTTCATATTCTATAATGGTTAGTTTTGTTGCAATAGGGCTTCGATTTCCTAATCCGTGGCAAAGATAGTCATTTTGTTCGAAAAATACAAATAAACCAGTCATTTTTTTGCGCTTAGTGCCTATGAACCGATAGCGATGCTAGTTTTAGGCATAAAAAAGTGGCTCGCTTGAATTTGCGAGCCACTTGCTTTCTGTGCGCTTATGCGATGTCGATCTGGCGGGAGACCTTGACCTTCTCTTCGACAATCTTGGGGAGTTCGACGGTGAGTACACCGTGCTCAACCTTGGCGGAGATGGCGTCGCGCTTCACGTCGTCAGGCAGGATGAGAGTCTGCTCATACTTTGAGTAAGAGAACTCACGGCGCAGGTAGCGGGTGTTCTTGTCCTCATCCTTCTTCTCGGCCTTGCTTTCCATCTTCACGACGAGGTTGCCTTCGTCGTTGATGTGCACATTAAAATCCTCCTTCTTCATGCCCGGAGCGGCGAGCTCTACGATGTAGGCTTTGTCGCTTTCTTTCACATTGATGGCAGGTGCAGTGCAGTTAACCTTCGGCAGATAGTCTGTATCAAACAGATCGTTGAACACTGCAGGAATCCAGTTGTTTGTTCTCATCATTGGCATCATAATCTTTACCTCCTAATTATAATTTTAAAAGTTACACATGTTGACTATTTTCGTGATCGTCTTGCGACGGTCACTGAGTAAGAGGCAAGAAGCGTGCCAAAGACTATAGGCGGATCAGACCACCCCTACCCCTCCTACTCAGGAGGGGAAAAAGAATGCTTGAAGGCGAAGAATAATGTCAGGATGACAGAATTTCGCGACAGATTGTCAGAGCTTCGCCTACAGATGGAACGTCGGCGATGATGACGGAACGCTTGCCAGCGGTCTCGTGGAAGTTGCAGCGGCGGGGATTGTGACCCACGTAGTCGAGGATGCGCCCGAAGGCCTCGCTCTGGAAGTAGGGGCTGTCGGGATTGGAGACAAAGTAGAGGTGCATCTTCGACTGCTTGAGGAGTATCTTCTCGATACCGAGCTGTTTGCCGCAGACGCGCAGGGGCACAACACGAATAAGTTCTTCGGCGACATCGGGGATAGTACCGAAACGGTCTGTGAGACGGCTGCGGTAGGCCTTGAGGTCATCGTCGAGGTGCTGGCTGGCGGCGAGGTTGTCGAGTTCGCGGTAGAGCAGCATGCGCTCCGAATCGCTGGGGACGTAAAGATCGGGGAAGTACATCTCGAGGTCGGACTCAAGGGTGCAGTCGTCAACAAACCCACCCCCTACCCCTCCCCAAGGGAGGGTGGACTGATTTGTTTTGCCAACAGAAAGAGCTGCAGAAGAGGTATTTAAGCTCCCCTCCCTTGGGGAGGGGCTGGGGGTGGGTTGTTCGTTCCTCAGCTCGGCCATGGCCTGGTTGAGGATCTTCTGATAGGTCTCGTAGCCGAGGTCGGAGATGAAGCCAGACTGCTCGGAGCCAAGGAGGTTGCCAGCACCGCGGATGTCGAGATCCTGCATGGCGATGTTGATGCCTGAGCCGAGATCGGAGAAGTTCTCGAGTGCTTCGAGGCGACGGCGCGACTCGGGATTGAGGGCGGCGAGCGGCGGTGCGAGCAGATAGCAGAAAGCCTTGCGGTTGCCTCGTCCCACGCGTCCACGCATCTGGTGGAGGTCGGAGAGACCGAAGTTGTGGGCACCGTTGATGATGATGGTGTTGGCGTTGGGGATGTCGATGCCGTTCTCGACAATGGTGGTGGAGAGCAGCACATCGTAGTCGTAGTTGGAGAAGTCAAGCACAATCTGTTCGAGTTGTTCGGGCTTCATCTGTCCGTGGCCGATGGCGACGCGGGCGTCAGGGATGTACTTGTGAATCATCTCCGCGATATGGGTGAGGTCGGAGATGCGGTTGTTAACGAAATAGACCTGTCCGTTGCGCGACATCTCGAAGTTGATGGCATCAGTGATAATCTCCGCGCCGAAGGTATGTATCTCCGTCTGGATGGGATAGCGGTTAGGCGGCGGAGTCTGGATGACGCTGAGGTCGCGGGCACCGACGAGCGAGAACTGGAGGGTACGCGGGATGGGCGTGGCAGACATCGTGAGGGTGTCGACGTTGGATTTCAGCTGGCGCAGCTTCTCCTTGGTGGAGACACCGAACTTCTGTTCCTCGTCAATGATGAGCAGTCCGAGATCCTTGAACTTCACCGACTTGCCGATGAGCTTATGCGTACCTATTATTATATCTATCTTACCGTCGGCGAGGTCTTTCAACAGGGCGGTGGTCTGCTTGGCGCTGCGGGCACGGGTGAGATAGTCGACACGAACAGGCATGTCCTTCAGGCGCGAGGAGAAGGTGCGGTAGTGCTGGTAGGCCAGGACGGTGGTGGGCACGAGGACGGCCACCTGCTTGCCGTCGGTGGCAGCCTTGAAAGCGGCACGCACGGCAACCTCGGTCTTGCCGAAGCCCACGTCTCCACAGACGAGACGGTCCATCGGACGGGCCCTCTCCATATCGGCCTTCACGTCCTGCGTGGCCTTGAGCTGGTCGGGGGTGTCTTCGTAGAGGAAGCTGGCCTCGAGCTCGTGCTGCATGTAGGTGTCGGCACTGAAGGCAAAGCCTTTCTCACGGCGGCGCTTGGCATAAAGCTTGATCAGGTCGCGCGCGATATCCTTGATGTGTTTCTTCGTGCGCTCCTTGAGACGCTCCCACTGGCCTGTGCCGAGGGTGGAGAGACGGGGCGGCTCGCCGTTGTCCTGCGACTTGTATTTCGACACTTTATAAAGGGAATGGATCGAGACGTAGATGCTGTCGCCATTCTGGTAGATGATCTTGATCATCTCCTGGAAAGCGCCCTCCTGTACTTCCCCCGTCGGAGAGGAAATGGGCATTCGCACCAAACCTCCGAACTTACCCACGCCGTGGTCGACATGGACCACGAAGTCGCCGATCTCGAACTGCTGGATTTCCTTAAGCGTGAGGGCCATCTTTCCACTGCGGGCCTTGTCGCTGCGGAGGTTGTATTTGTGGAAGCGGTCGAATATCTGGTGGTCGGTGAAGACACAGATGCGGAGGTCGCGGTCGATGAATCCCTCGTGAAGCGTCTTGTCGACGGGATTGAAGGAGATATTGGCAGAATCGGCCAATATATCCTTCAGGCGTTCGTTTTGCTTCTGACTGTCGGCACAGATGTATATCTTGTAGCCCTGCGACAGATAGTCGGCGAAGGTCTGCTGGAGCAGGTCGAAGTTCTTGTGGAACAAAGGCTGCGCAGAGACGTGGAAGTTGACAGTTGACAGTTCTTGCGTCCCTTTGGAAGGGCGGTGACCAAATTCGATACGACGGAAGTTGAAGGCGTCGGAGAGGAACTGAGAGCCTTGTGTAAGCTGGAGTTCACGACGTAGCTGGCGCTCAATGTCGCGCTGTTCCATCTCCGTGGCGGTCTCGAGCTGTTCGCGCTTGGCCTGGGCAGAGAAGCCTTCCTGGTAGGTGCGGTCAATGGCGTCGTGGACATAGAGGAAGTCTTTCGTCACGAGGAGCACATCATGAGGTACGAAAGAGAGGAACGGCACCTTCTCGTCAGCCGTCACCGTGAGCTCCGGCACGATCTCTATTTGGTCGCGCTGTTCGCGTGACAACTGATTCTCCACCTCAAAGGTACGGATGGAGTCAATGTCGTCGCCAAAGAAGTCGACACGATAGGGGTATTCGCAACTGAAGGAGTAGACATCAAGAATGGAGCCGCGCAGGGCAAACTGTCCAGGTTCGTAGACGTAGTCCACTTCGCGGAAACCGAACTCGCGGAGGGTCTTCTCGATATCAGCAACGGCAATGGTCTGGTCCTTGGTGAGAACGAGGGTGCGGGAGTCGAGGTTTTTCTTCGACACGACGAGCTCTGCGATGGCCTCGGGATACGTCACGACATACAAAGAATTCTCCATCCTCGAAAAACTCGCAAGCACTTCAGTACGGAGGATCTCTGAGGCAGGATCACGCTGGGCGTACTTCACGGCACGACGGTAGCTGGAGGGGAAGAAGAGCACATCGCTGGTGCCCATGAGCTGGGTGAGGTCGTGATAGAAATAGCCTGCCTCCTCGGCATCCTGCAGCACGAAGAGCATACGGCGGGGACACTTCTCGGCAAGGCTGGCGAAGAGCATAGGCGCGGAAGAGGCCAACAGACCATCGAGGAAAATCGTGTTTCTTGACGATTTTCCCAGTTCGCTGGCGAGTGCCTTCAGCTGAGGCAGACGGGCATATTGATGCGCTAACTCCTGTATATTCATCGCGAATTGTCTGCAAAAGTAATAAAAAAAAGCCATAGATTACACAGATTTACATTGATTTAATGTTTTTTTCTTGAAATCTGTGCAATCTGTGGTCAAAAATTCGTAACTTTGCAGCATCAAAACATTAAATGATGCACCAGAGCGACAGTATTGTCATCATCCCGACGTATAACGAGAAGGAGAATATCGAGAAGATCATTCGTGCGGTATTCGCCTTAGACAAGTGTTTCCACATTCTCGTGATCGACGACGGCTCGCCCGACGGAACGGCAGCCATCGTCAGGGGGCTGATGGCGATGGAGTTCGGCGACCGTCTGTTCATCATCGAGCGCAGCGGGAAGTTAGGATTAGGCACGGCCTACATCACAGGCTTCAAGTGGGCGCTCGAACACGACTATGCGTACATCTTCGAGATGGATGCGGACTTCAGCCACGATCCGAAGGACCTGCCCAGACTGTATGCCGCCTGCCATGATGAGGGCTACGATGTGTCCATCGGCAGCCGTTACGTTAGTGGTGTGAACGTGGTGAACTGGCCCGTAGGCCGCGTGCTGATGAGTTATTTCGCCTCGAAATACGTCAGGATCATCACGGGTTTCAAGGTGCACGACACGACGGCGGGCTTCGTCTGCTACAAGCGTCGCGTGCTCAAGACCATCGAACTGGACAAAATCCGTTTCAAGGGCTATGCTTTCCAGATAGAGATGAAATACACGGCTCATAAGATCGGTTTCAAGATCAAGGAGGTGAGCGTGATTTTCGTGAACCGCAAGGAGGGCGTGAGCAAGATGTCTGGCGGCATCTTCGGCGAGGCGTTCTTCGGCGTGATGAAGCTCAGATGGGACGGATGGACGCGGAAATATCCGAAGATAAAAGATTGATAGACAACAACGATATGTATTATATAACGACAATCAAAACAACCAAGACAACCCATTTCGCCAAGTTTGGCGAATTAAAAAGTTGTCAATGTTGTCATAGTTGTCGTCAATAAATATGGATATGATAAAGTTTTTGTATATAATATATCAGATTTTTGTGGGATTGCCGGTGGTGGTGATTATGACGATCATCACAGCCCTTGAAGTGGGTATCGGCACAACCATCGGCAACGGCCACTTCTGGGGCTACTATCCAGGAAGGTGGTGGGCGAAGATCATCCTCTGGACGCTGCTCATACCCGTGAAGGTGGAGGGACGCGAGAAACTGGAGAAAGGCCGCAGCTACGTGTTCGTGGCGAACCATCAGGGAATCTTTGACATCTTCCTGATCTACGGCCATCTGGGACGTAACTTCAAGTGGATGATGAAACACCAGCTGGGCCGTATTCCCTTCATCGGCTATGCCTGCAGGAAGTCGCACCAGATCTTCGTCGACAAGAGCGGTCCTAAGAAAATCAAGAAGACCTACGACACGGCCCGCGACATTCTGCAGGAGGGTTACAGCGTGACGGTGTTCCCTGAGGGTGCCCGTTCGTTTACGGGCCACATGGGGATATTCCGCAAGGGGGCGTTCGCACTGGCAGACGAGCTGCAATTGTCTGTGGTGCCGATGACCATCAACGGTTCGTTCGACATCCTATCGCGCACCCGCGGATTCATCAACCTCATCAATTGGCATCCGCTCCGTCTGACCATCCACGAGCCCATCCATCCCATCGGCAAAGGGCCCGAGAACGTGGAGAACAGCCGCCAAAAGGCATACGATGCTATCATGGGCGGCCTTGAAGAGAAATACCAAGGATACATTGAGAATCCGGACCAATAGGATTTACATTTTGATATGATTGCAAGGGCTCCATACCTATTTCTTTTGTTGATACTGATTCCAGATCTGTATTTCGACCTGCACTACTGGCGTCATAAGTATAGTGGCTGGCAAAGGCTGCTGCGCTGGCTCCCATCCTTCGCCCTGGTGGTTTACACCATTAAACTGACCTACGAGAAGAACTTCATTCCCGATAATCCTAACATCCTATGGATCTACCTGCTGCTGCTTGGAATGATAGCCGTGCCCAAGGCGGTGTATATGCTGTGTTCCGTCGTCGGACTGGGGTTCTGTAAGTTGTTCCATAGTCACAAAAACATCGGCAATCTCGTGGGCATCCTCTGTGTGCCCGTTATCTGGTATATCCTGTTCTACGGATCGTTCATCGGCTTCAACAAGTTGGAGGTGAACCGTCAGACCTACGTCTCGGAAGATCTGCCTCAGGCCTTCGACGGCTACAAAGTCGTCATCCTCTCCGACGCCCATGTCGGCTCATATACCGATCGTAACGAGTACGTTCTGAAACAGGCCGTCGACAGCATCAACGCCCAAAAGCCGGACATCATCGTGTTCTTGGGCGACATCCAGAACACCGAGCCCAAGGACATTTATCGTCACATGGACGTGCTGAGCAGCCTGAAGGCGAAAGATGGCATCTTCACCGTTCTCGGCAATCACGACTATGGCGACTATATCTGCGGCAACACGGCCAGGAAGGTGGCAAACTGGAGGGAGACCATGAGTCTGGAGCGGCAGATGGGCTGGACGCTGCTGATGAACGAGCATCGCTACATCGACCGCGACAAGAAGTCGAGCATCATCATCGCTGGTATGGAGAACGACGGCGACGGCATCAGATTCCCGCAGAAAGGTGATATCAAGAAGACGCTGAAGGGTGTGAACGAGGATGCGTTCGTCCTTATGCTCGAGCACGACCCCTCTTCCTGGCGACGTAAGATCATCCCTGACGGCCGAGCCCAGCTCACCCTCAGCGGCCACACCCACAAAATGCAGTTTGCACTCTTCGGCTGGAGTCCGATGGCTCTCTTAGGCAGGGAGTTCAACGACTGGTATACCGAAGGCTCACAGTCTCTCTTCGTCACCGCAGGCCTCGGCGGACTCATCCCCTTCCGCTTCGGCGCCACAGGCGAGATCGTGGTGCTGACACTGAAAAAGGGTTAGAGATTTCCTGCTAAGAATTTCCGGCAGAGTTCAAGGGGAAGGCCACGACGGTGGGCATAGTCAAGGAGTTGGTCTTCGCCGATTTTTCCAATAGAGAAATAACAGGCCTCAGGATGGGCAAGCATTAGGCCTGAGACACTGGCGTGGGGCTTCATCGCACCACTCTCGGTGAGACGGATACCGATCTGCTTCATGTCCAAGAGGTCGTCGATGATGAAGTTCAGGCTAGTGTCTGGCAGTGAGGGATAACCCACGGCAGGACGGATGCCTTGGAACTTCTCCACGAGCATATCAGGAATGGAGAGGTCTTCATCCTTCGCATAACCCCAGTATTCCTTACGGACTTGTTCGTGCATACGCTCTGCAGCTGCCTCAGCAAGACGGTCGGCGAGGAGCTGTGCCATCATTTTTTTGTAGGGATCTGCGTCGAAGTCAGTTTCGAGACCAAGGGAGACAGAAGTGGAGAAGACCCCGATCTTTGAGGAGTCAGAAGTCAGAAGACTGGAGTCTGTAGAAATTTTATGAGGCGAGATAAAGTCGGAGAGACAGAGATAAGGAGGATTACCCTGCTGCTGGCGCAGGCAAGGTATCCTACAGACTCCTGATTCCTGACTCCTGACTCCTTTACATACCACGATATCATCCCCATCACCATGTGCTTCGAAGAGCTCAAACAGCCCATAGGCGTGGTATTTCCCTTCCAATTGTATCAGGAATGCCTCTGCTTCTTGGCGCAGACGGTCTTTCTCCGACTGCTCCTTCACCTGCCAGGTGAAGAAGAAATAGGGCCAGTTGATATAGGGTATCAACTCAGAGATATCGTACGATAATATCATAATGGACAATGGAGAATGGATAATGGAAAATTAACGGAAAGCGACTGGCTGGCCAATATAGGAGGCGTCTACCCTACCCTGACTGTAGACGGTATGTCCGTTGCAGAGGGTGCGTTCGATGCGCCAGAGGTACATGTGACCCTCCATCGGACTCCAGCCACAGCGGCTCTGGATCAGGTCGTGCGTCACCGTCCAGCCAGTGTTGGGACGTACGAGGACAATGTCAGCCTGATATCCTTCACGGAGGAACCCCCGCTGGCGCACCTCAAAGAGACGCGCAGGATTGTGGCACATCAGTTCGACGAGACGCTCCAATGACAGTACACCCTGATCTACGAGTTCGAGCATCGTGACGAGTGAGAACTGAATCATCGGCATGCCGCTGGCGGCACGCGCACAGCCACCTTCCTTCTGAGACAGCAGGTGTGGGGCGTGATCTGTGCCGATGACGGCAATGCGCCCATCGTTGAGGGCCTCACGCAGGGCATCACGGTCGTGCTCCGTCTTGACGGCGGGATTGCACTTGATGCGAGTGCCGAGGGCGGTGTAGTCGCGGTCGCAGAAATAAAGATGGGAGACGGTGGCCTCAGCGGTTAACCCACCCCCGGTGGTGGGTATTAATTCCAATTCCTTGGCAGTAGTGAGATGTGCCACATGGAGGCGGGCATGGTGCTTGGTGGCGAGTTCGACGGCGAGACGGGTGCTCTCGTAGCAGGCTTCCTCGCTACGGATCTCAGGATGATGGGTCACTTTCGGATCATCGCCGTACTTTGCCTTTGCCTCTGCCATGTTGCGATTGATGATGTCCGTATCCTCACAGTGGGTCATGATGATCATGGGCGCTGTGGCAAAGATACGGTCCAGTGCCTCACGACGGTCTACGAGCATATTGCCCGTCGAAGAACCCATGAAGAGCTTGATGCCTGGGATGCGATGGGGATCGAGCAAAGGGAATAGATTCGCGTTATCGTTCGTGGCGCCGAAGAAGAAACTGTAGTTCACATGGCTCTTCCGTGCGGCGAGGGCGAATTTCTCTTCCAGAGCCTCCAGCGTTGTGGTCTGCGGCACCGTATTAGGCATATCGAAATAGGTGGTGACGCCTCCAGCAGCCGCCGCACGGCTCTCAGTGTCGATATCCGCCTTCTCCGTCAGTCCTGGCTCACGGAAATGCACGTGGTCGTCGATAATGCCTGGGAGCACAAAACAGCCCGAGGCGTCGATGACTTCGTCATAAGACGCCTCGGGTATCTGGTTACCTTCAATAATCTGAGTGATTTTCTCGTCTTCAATGACCAGTGAGCCATTGAATGTCCTGCCTTCGTTGACAAGCGTTCCTCCTTTTACCAGCGTCCTCATTTCTGCGGAAGGCTGAGTGAGGGCAGCTGCAGGGAGTCAGGCATGGTGTCCGGCTTCGTCTCCGTCGGCTGCTGAGGGGCAGGAGCCTGCACCTGCGTCACATCGTCTGCAAGACCGTTCTGACGGGCCTGGATCTCATTGGCCGTGCGATAGTACTCCTTCACATAGGGATCTTCCTTGAACTTCTTCGTGGCCTTGCTCATGATATCCTCAATCTGCGGAGTGAGCACAGGATAGGGATAGCCGCTGGTCATCATCATGAAGACGCCGGGACCCAGCACGTTGTCGAAGTTCTCGACGATGAAGTTCGTCACCAGCGAGTCTTCCTGCTGTGCCAGACGGGCAGCCTCCACGGAGAGCTGACGGTTGATGATGTCCTCGTCGATACCATCGAGCAGCATCTGACTCTGCTTGTGGGAGAGTTCGTTCAACTCGTTGCCAATCTGGTCGTGACGGTTGATGAAATGGTAGAGCTTGTCGTTCAGGGGCGACCCCGTGACGCTGCGGCCCGTGTTGTCGATATGGATCTCAATCTCGCCGCTCTCCACCACCACGGGCATCGCGAGCGACTGTTCGTCCATATACAACGTAGCCAGACGGACGGTGTCGAGCAGGCCCGTAAAGCGGAACTTGCCATGCACCACGTCGCAGGAGTCCATGTTCTTCAGTTCCTGATCCTTCACCGTCTTCAGGTAGAGTTTGCTACCGTCAAGCGACGAGACAGACGAGGAGCCCTGTATCGAATATGACTCGGCGCAGGACGTCAGAACGGCAATGATAACAAATAGATATATGATCTTGTTCATAAATTCAATTGTTTCGTGGCGCAAAAATACAAAGATATATGGAGGTAGAAAAATAAATTTGCGCATTTTAAAACAAATGCGCAAACTTTTATAGTTTTTTTGAAGAAGAATTTGTCTCTTTGGTCAGCTCTCTGTCAATTCTGTGCGTAGAATAGAGTTGGAGGAGGGCTGCGACAAGCAGCGTCAGCACCCACTTATTATATATATAGGTAATATAGTCGATTTGACTCAGTCCGAACACGTTCCCCATGCTGGCGAACATCAGCAGGGCGGAAAGCAGGAAGAGGAAATCACTGAGCAGCATCATCCTGCGCAGGCGACGGATGACGAAGTTCGTACCCTCATAGCGTTGCAGGAACTGCATCGACGTGAAGGCAAGGGCTCCGACGGCGAAGACATAGGGGGCATACTTCCACATCAGCACACTGGCAATGGTACCCACCACCATCACCAGGGCACCGGCGAGGAAGATGAAGTTCTGCACCTTATTGAGCTGTCTCATCGTCTGCAACTTGTTTCGATTCGTCGTTTTCCTCCTTCAGCACGAAGATATCCTCATCGTCGGCCTTCATGAAATAGCGCTCACGGGCTATCTTCTCCATCGCCTTCGGATTGCGGTCGAGCTCACGTATCTGGGCCCTGTCGCGCTCGAAGACGGCATTGTAGTGGGCCTTCTCCTCTTTCAGCTCGTCGATGCGCTGACGGTTCTTCAGATGATTCCACAGGCTGTTCTCGTCGAGGAACCCCACGATGAGCACACCTGCCACACAGACCACCGCATATTTCAGGATCTGAGACCTCCAGACGCGAAGCGTAAATTTCTTGATACTGTTGATAACCTTCATATTTCTGCTATTTGGCTGCAAAGGTAACAAAAAGAAGTGAAATGCGAACAGTGAAAAGTGAAAAGTAATGTCCTTTAACTCCCTTTAACTCCTTTAACTCCTTTAACTCCTTTAAAAGTTGTACCTTTGCAGCACAATTTATCAGTAACACATATATGGAATACATCGTTTCAGCCAGGAAATACCGTCCGATGACCTTCGACACCGTCGTGGGACAGGAAGCGCTGACCACGACGCTGAAGAACGCGGTGAAGAGCGGCAAGCTCGCCCACGCCTATCTCTTCTGCGGACCCCGTGGCGTCGGAAAGACCACCTGTGCCCGTATCTTCGCCAAGGCCATCAACTGCCAGCACCCCACTGCCGACGGTGAGGCCTGCAATGAGTGTGAGTCGTGCCAGTCGTTCAACGAGCAGCGCTCGCTCAACATCTTCGAGCTCGACGCCGCCTCGAACAACTCCGTGGAGCACATCAAGACGCTGATGGAGCAGACGCGCATCCCGCCGCAGTTAGGCAAGTACAAGGTGTTCATCATCGACGAGGTACACATGCTCTCGACAGCCGCCTTCAACGCCTTCCTCAAGACGCTCGAGGAGCCGCCAGCACACGTCATCTTCATCCTCGCCACCACCGAGAAGCACAAGATCCTGCCCACCATCCTCAGCCGATGCCAGATCTACGACTTCGAGCGGATGACCATCCGCAACACCGTCGACCATCTGAAGCACGTGGCCGAGCAGGAGGGCATCACCTACGAGGAGCAGGCCCTTGCCGTCATTGCCGAGAAGGCCGACGGCGGCATGCGCGATGCCCTCTCCATCTTCGACCAGGCAGCCTCCTTCTGTCAGGGCAACATCACCTACGACAAGGTGATCGAGGATCTGAACGTGCTCGACTCCGAGAACTACTTCCAGATCGTCGACCTGTCTATTATTAATAAGGTGAGCGACATCATGGTGCTGTTGAACAACATCATCAACAAGGGCTTCGACGGCGGACTGCTCATCCAGGGACTGGCCAAGCACGTGCGCAACGTGATGATGGCGAAGGACCCGCAGACGCTGCCCCTGCTCGAAGTGAGCGACCAGCAGCGCCAGCGCTATGCCGAGCAGGCGAAGAAGTGCGACACCCGCTTCCTCTATCAGGCCCTGAAGCTGATGAACCAGTGCGACATCAACTACCGCCAGTCGTCGAACAAGCGTCTGCTGGTGGAACTCACGCTGATAGAGGTGGCACAGATCACCCAGCCTGAAGACGGTGCCAGCGCGGGGCGCCGCCCCAGAAGATTAAAATCCCTGTTCAAGCAACTGATACAGCAGTCTCAGCCCAAGAAAGCGGCCCCGCAGGTAGCCCAGGCTAAGACCGCTGCATCGCCCGTGGCCGCCAAGGCCAATGCCCCCGTAGCCTCCGGGAATCCCGCAACCTCCGGAAACACCGGAAATACCAGAGCATCCGGATCTCCCTCCGCCCCCAAGATGAAGCTCAACAACATCGGCTTCTCCTGGGGCTCACTGCTCCAGAAAGACAAGCCATCGAAGATGAATGTCATCCCCGGCACCGTCGCCGGCTCGAGGGAAGAGCAGACCGATGCCGTCTTCTCGCAGGAAGACCTCGAACTGCAATGGATGTCGATGTGCAACCGCATGCCACAGGAACTGAGCGGCATCGCCACCCGCATGAAAAACATGAACCCCGTCATCATGGACTTCCCCAAGTTGCAGGTGACCGTCGACAACACCCTCATCCAACAGCAGATGGAGGACTTCAAGGGCCGTATCGTGAAGACCCTCATCAACAGCCTTCACAACGTAGGCATCACCCTCGAGATTGTCGTAGCCGAACAGACAGACCGTCCGAAACTGCTCACCCGTCGTGAACAGTTCGAGGCCATGAGAAAAATAAATCCTGCCATAGAAAAACTACAGCAGGACTTCGATCTCGAATTGGCTTAAAGCTTTTTACTTTTTTACCTTTTTACCTTTTCTCACTCTCCCAGGAAATTCTTTAACGTCTTCAAGCAGAGATCGCTGCTCACCGGCTTAGACAGGAAGTCATTGCATCCTGCGTCCATGGCCAGCTGACGGTCGCTGTCGAAAGCGTTGGCCGTCAGGGCGATGATGGGCAGGTCGGGCAATGCTGCCCTAATGGCCTTCGTAGCCTCCAGTCCGTCCATGATGGGCATCTTAATGTCCATCAGCACGAGATCATACGCATTTTTTTCCGCCATCTCGACAGCCTCCTGACCGTTCTTGGCACGCTCAAACTGATAGTACTTTTTCAGGATGTACGTCATCAGGATGTAGTTGCTGTCATTGTCTTCCGCAATCAAAATCTTTTTCATATCTCTATTTTTTTACTTTTTTACCTTTTTACTTTTTCCCCAGTCTGTCTCTCCACATCTTGCTCATATCTTCGAGCGTCTTACCCTTGGTCTCAGGCACGAGGCGCCATACGAACAGGGCTGCCACCACGCAGATGATGCCATACAGGCCGTAGGTGAACCAGTGTCCGAAGTCGTCACCCTCCGTCAGGTGCATGTTGAACATCGGCACGAACGACGAGCTGACGATGAAGTTCGAGATCCACTGGAAGGCGACGGCGATGGCGACGGCAGCACCGCGGATGGTGTTGGGGAACACCTCGGCGATGAGCACCCACGTGATCGGTCCCCACGAGAACATAAACGAAGCCGAGTAGATGAGCAGCGAGGCGGCCGTCACCAGGGCGAAGCTATCGTTACCGAAGGTCACTGCCACGCCGAAGGCACCGAGGGCCATACCTAATGAACCACTGATGAGCAGCGGCTTGCGACCCCACTTCTCGACGGTGAACACAGCCACCAGCGTGAACGAGATATTGATGATACCCATGAACACCGTCAGCATCATCGGATCGTCCATACCCATGTCGCCGAAGATGCGCGGAGCGTAGTAGAGCACGGCGTTGATACCCACGGCCTGCTGGAACACTGAGAGCATGATGCCGATGAAGATACACATCGCACCGTAGGTCATCAGCTTCTCCGTCTTCACCACCATCGTGTCCTTGATGTCCTGCAAGATCTGCTGGGCCTTCAACGAGCCGTTGATCTTCGCCAGGATACCCTCGGCCTTCTTGTCCTGACCGATGCTCACGAGGTAACGCGGTGTCTCAGGCACGAAGCAGATGAGCAGGGCGAAGAGTCCTGCGGGCACAGCCTCCGAACCGAACATGTAGCGCCAGCCTGTCGTCACCGTCCACTGTGCGGCGGGGGTGATGGCAGCCAGGCCCTTACCCATCTCCTCCACGAGCGGCTGGATGTGGTCGCCCAGGATGAAGAAGTTCACGAAGTACACCACCAGCTGACCGAAGATAATGGCGAACTGGTTCCACGACACGAGCATACCGCGGATGTTCGAGGGAGCCACCTCACCGATATACATCGGACAGATGGCCGAAGCCAGGCCCACGCCGATACCGCCGATCACACGGTAGATGTTGAACATGATGAGCAGCGAGTAGGTGGGCTTGCCATACTCAAAGAACATGAACTCCGGGTCCATCGAGCCGAGTGCTGAGATAAAGAACAGCAGACCGGCAATGATCAGCGACTTCTTACGGCCCAGGTTCGTGGCGAGCAGGCCGGAGATGGCCGAGCCGATGATACAGCCGATGAGGGCCGATGCCGACGTGAAGCCGTGCCACCCGTCGGTATAGGCGAAGTCCTTCGCTTCCATGAAGAATGCCTGCAGACCTTTCTCTGCACCGGAGATAACAGCTGTGTCGTAACCGAACAGCAGACCGCCCAACACGGCGACCATCACGATTGAAATGAGGTAGGCTTTGCTACCTTGTTCTGTTTGATTTGCCATAATGTTTGTTTTCTATTTTCGATTTTATTACTTCCGGTTTTAGGAAACTGCTGCAAAAATAGTGTTTTTCCCTGAAACCACCAAACATTTTCGTCTGAATACGTTAAAAAAATAAAGAATGTTATGAAATGTCGCATCTTTTTTGTAATTTTGTGCCCAATATGACGCATCACAAACTACTATTTAGATAAATAATGAGAAAACTGACATCACTCTTCCTGTTCGCAGTCAGCCTCGCGGCGACAGCACAGACGCACGTCATCGACGTGAACACCCAGAAACTTGGGGCACCCGTACAGCCCACGATGTACGGTATCTTCTTCGAGGATATCAACTACGCTGCCGACGGCGGACTCTATGCCGAGATGGTGAAGAACCGCTCGTTCGAGTTCCCCCAGCACCTCATGGGCTGGCGCGCCTTCGGCAACTTCGACGTGGAGGACGAGGGTGGTCCCTTCGAGCGCAATCCCCATTACGTGCGGCTGAAGTACTCTGGCCACAGCGACAAGTTCACAGGCCTTGAGAACGAAGGCTTCTTCGGCATCGGCGTCATGAAAGGCAAGACCTACCGCTTCTCCCTCTGGGCACGCTGTCCCGAGGGCGGCAAGAGCACCCTCGAGGTGAGCTTCGTCGACAACGACACGATGGGTGAAGACCAGCGCTTCGCCACCGTCAACGTCGACATCAGCGGCAAGGAATGGAAGAAGTACACCGCCACGCTGACATCGCCCCGTACTGATCCGAAGGCTGCCCTCCGCATCTTCCTCATGGGCGACAAGGCCACGACGGACGTGGAGCACATCTCCCTCTTCCCCACCGACACATGGAAAGGCCGTGAGAACGGCATGCGCCGCGACCTAGCTCAGGCCCTCTGCGACATGCATCCTGGTGTGTTCCGATTC
>Ga0265298_10003813_pt1 | contig 19676 bp, 11 predicted proteins | sample AusTroGonzalo_MG_3_FD_193486 | JGI IMG/M metagenome (GOLD analysis project Ga0265298, IMG submission 193486) | Bovine rumen microbial communities from tropical cattle in Woodstock, Queensland, Australia - Gonzalo_01 | ecosystem: Host-associated > Mammals > Digestive system > Stomach > Rumen ... | reverse complement strand
CTTCTCGGAGGAGTACATCTCAACTTCACTGAATTTCTTCAGTCCGGCGGCATACTCGGCATCGAGGCGCACCATACACTGCTGGTGGAGCGCCTTGACACCATTGTCGAGGAAATCGTGGCGGTCTTTGTTCACCTCCGGCATCTTGTAGAGCAGGTACTTGGTCTCTTGGCTGTCTTGATCGAAGATGTTGTCGAGTCCTAAGTTACTCATGTCAGGCTCGTCGTCTTCTTCCGGGGTGACATTCTGGTTTTTCTTCTGGCTTTTCTTCTGGTTCTCCTTCTCCGCCTCCTGATTCTTCCTGTCTTCGTTCAGGTCCCTGATGTCGAGTTTGAATTCGGGATGGGCCTCGAAGACGCCACGGATAATGTCTTGCATATAGTTGGAGGTGTGAGGGTAGATGGCCAACTGGTATTCGTTGGGCTTACTGACATTGGCCACGTCTTCGAGGTTGAGTTGCTCGTGTCCTGTGTTGATGGTGACGGGTAGGAGGGCCAGGGGTTCTGCCTTGACACAGAGGTTTCTATAACGCAGGTCGAGCAGCGACAGATAGGCACCCATCTTCTGCTGTGTGTCGTTGATATGCTTTATTAATAGTGTATTCATCGATGTAATAATTTACAGATTTACAATTAAGAAATTACTTCTCTTCTGGGGCATCCTCGGTCTTGAGCTTGGCGGAGAGGGAACCGCCACCGCCACCGCCTCCGGCAGCCAGGCCGTCTTCGATGTTCGTCGACTTGAAGTGTGATTTGGCCTGTATGTCATCGCCGGTGATCTTCGGTGCCTTGAACTCACCCTTGATCTCTGTCTTGGCATTGACGGTGGTCTCGCCGTAGAGCTGCGTCTTGCTGCCGCTGGCGGAGAGGTTGCCGCCTTCGAGTTGTACGAGGGCCTTCCCGTCGCCTTGCTGGATCTCCAGCGTCTTGTCGGCAAAGGCACCGACCTCTTCGGATACCACCTGTACCTTCTTGCTCTTGACGTCCTTGGTCTTGGCGCCCACGAACATCTTCTCGCTGACGAGTACCATCGTACTGCCGGCGGCGAGAGCAGAGTCGGCCTTGCTGTCCTTGTCGACATCCATTGTCTTCACGGCGACGGCCTTGGCATTGACGTTGATGCTGCCCGTGGCCTTACCCTCGGTGTCGGTGGCTGTGAGGGCCATCTTCTCGGCACGGACGGACACCTTGCCTTGGGCCGTGAGTGCCTTCTCCTTCTTCTCATCGTTCTCCAGGTCATAGTCGATACTCTCGACGGTGACGGTCTTCGAGCGGAGGATGAAGTCGCCCTCAGCGGTGTAGTTCGCCTTGGTGAGCTTGCCTGTATCGTCGACCTCGACGTTGGCAGAGTTCTCGGTGCTCACCTCGACGGTCTTGGCGCGTACACTGATACGACCGTCCTGAGTGAGGGCTTTCTCCTGCAGTTTCTTCTCCTTCACCTCGTAGTCGAGGCTCTCAAGGGTGATGTTCTTCGACGTCAGGATGATGTCGCCCTCGGCGGTATGCTCGGCGGTCTTCACAACGTGTTCCTTTTCTTCGTATTCCACCTTGTCGGCACCGGCGGTGGTCACCTCGACGGTCTTGGCCTGAATGCGTACCTGACCTTTCTCCTTCAGTTTCCCGTCGGTCTCGGCAGAGATGATGTTCACCTCGTTGCCGAGAAGACCGATGCCGGCGCCCTTGTTGTCACGGATGTTGCCTTCGCCGTCAAGGGATGCAATACTGATATTCTCGCTGGCGATGGCCACGCTGGTACCGGTTGTGTTTTTCTTGAAGTCTTCACCTTTCTTGATGGCGTTTTTCTCCTTTGTGAAACAGTCGATCTGGCGGTTCACCTCGGCGAGCATGGAGAGTGTCTGACTGTATGAGCACATCGCGTCGGCCAGCGCACCAGACAGGCGTTCTGTCTCCTCATCAATCTCATAAACATCATGGTAGTTTGAGCGGGCGCCATTGTCATCCTCCACCAAATCCGCCTTATCGTCAAGCAGTTTCTCAATCTCCTTTATCAGGTCTTTGAAGCTACTCTTATGGTCGCTCGCCTGAGTCTTCAGCTCGCTCTTCCGGTTCTTATAGGTAGAGATGAGGTCGTCCAGCCGTTTCTCACGACTCTCGGCTGTGGCGAGGGCGCCGATCTCGATGCTCTTGTCTGCATGGATACGCACACCGCTACCAGCGGCAGGCTCGCTGACTGCGGAAAAAGTTCCCTCGGCATCGTCACTCTGGATGACAATATTGCGGGCTTGGCTGACCACCTGCGATAAACCTGTGACGACGTGCTCCAGACCATCGATGCCCGGGTCTTCGGCCGTCTGGCGGATGCTGGAGGCGCGTGTATCTACCTGTCCGCCTTCGCCGACACCCTGCAGTGATACCTCAGTGCCGCGGATGACCACGGCAGAGCCCGCCCCGCTGTAGAGCAGGCCGTTGGGATCAATATTACCGATAATCACTTCCGGGGCAGAGAGAATCAACCGCTGGTCATCGCGGATGTATTGGCCTTTCTCCATCTGATTGGTCAGTTCCGCCCTCAGCTGCTGGATATCTTCCTTGCACTGGCGGATATCTTCCAGTTTCTTCTCTACGCTGTCCTCAAAGGCAGACAGCTTCTTTTCCCATTCTTTGAATATATAGTCCATACGATAGTCAGTTGGTTACATTACTCTTAATAGATATTCGGTGAGGTATTTCCAGTTACCACGGTTTTCGGTTCGTGACCCCTTCCATTTTCCACTATCGAAGGCTTTAGTTATATCCTTGCGGTCGGAAAGAAGAATGAGGCCGTCGGGACGGTCGTTCCATACCTGACGGTCGCCGATTTGCTGCCAGATGTTCTTGTAGACCTTGTCGCTGTGGTTGGTCAGCTCTTGGTTCAGTTGCAGAGCTGTCTGAATCGGCGTCATGAGGGCATCAGCAGCCGCACGCCCAATCCAGGTGTCAAACTTGCGCATATTACCGACGAACTGTTGCCAGTAGTAGGGCTGTGCCAGGCGCTCTTCCTTCAGGTCCTTCGTTTCGAAGTGGATCTTCAGGTACTTGCCCCTGCCGCCCATTGTTGCAAACGGGTCGGCTATTGTTCCTAAGAAACCCGGCGTTGGCATAGCGAATTTCGGATTGCTGGCCACCTCGGCGATGAAGTAGGCGGCCAGGTAACGTTTGAAACCTTTCATCTTGCTGACAAACGGTTCATCCTTCATCTCTTTGATCTTGCCTTTGAGGAAATTGTCGTTGGGCTTGTTGCCGTCGCAATAAGTGTCCACCCACTCCTGGCATCTGAGCTTTTTGTTGTCCTCGAAGGACTTTTTCAGAATGTCATCCATGATGGGGATTTGGGGATCCCTGACAGGCGTGTCGAAGAGATGCAAGAAGTTATTGTAGCTGCGGTTTACCATATAGACAGCCTGTGCATAGGCATTGGAGCACTCGACGAGCTTTGACTTCTTCTCATCGGGCGTATTGTACTCCTTAGCCCAAACCATAATAGGACCGTCTTTGATGATATCCGCAAAATCCGTTGCCTTATAGATGTCTTCCCAGTCTTTTGTGAAATCTGCCTCCCATCCTTTGGTCTTGGGGTCGATGTCTTTCAGATGGTCGTCCTTCAGCAATTCCATGACACTATACCAGGCAATTTTCTTCTCGTAGGCGTCATCCCAAACGGTTTTGTATAATGAGACAAATCCGTCGCAACGGGTGTTGATGGCTTCCACACAATCCATGAGATTGTTGAAGAATGTCTGTTCGGCCTTGGTGTTGTCCTGCTCATTGGGGGCATAGCGCTCCTGCGGAATATGTGCCTTTCCCTTACCGGCCTCGAGCATGAGGTAGCGCTTCGACTTGATGCAGTTGGTGCCTTCGATGGGACGGAGGAACACTTCAGCCATTGTGCGGGCAAAGGTCAGGTCGATATAGTCGGCAGCAGCACCCACGGCTGATCCGATCACACCTACGGCAATGCTTTTAATGCAGTTGGTGCCCTTATAAAAGATATTAGGATGGCCCTCCACAGGATACTGGATATTGTTACCTGCGGTGATCTCGATGTTGTTGCCAGCCTCGATGCTTACGTTCTTACCTACGATTTTCACATTGCCGTTGGGGGCGGTGAGGGTGATGCCGGAAAAAGCGTCGATGCTCACGTTGCCCATCGGTGAACTGATGTTGATCTTGCGGTCGTGCGACGACATCGACAGTTCGTAGATGCCGTAGCGGTCGCCGATATGGATGCCGCCGGTGCAGTCCTTGCCCCAATCGTTGCCAGTAGCACCGTTGACCAAGGACAAGATCTGTCCTACACCAGGCTGAATGCCGCTGAGGAATGCCGAGCCGTCGGTGGGGTCCTTGAAGGCGATATGGTGGCCGTTGGGCGACATGATGGTGGTGGTGGCTCCTTTCAGCAGACCACTCTTGGTGGCCGTGCAGTTGAGGAACTGGTCGGGATCGGGGACGTTCTTCGAGAACAGGCTTCCCACGACGTAGGGCCGCTCGATGTTGTCGTTGTCGTAGTTTACCAATACCTCGTCGCCCACCTGCGGCTTGAAATAGGTGCCGCCTCCCTTGGTGGCCATAGGCGTTGCCACGCGCACCCATGGCGATGACATATCCTTCAGATCGCCGGTCCAGTCATTGGCCTGGGCATCTACTTCCTCCTGTTTCTTCTTGACATTCTCCTCGGCCTGCTTTTGGGCTTCCTTGGCTTTTGTCAGCAGTTCATTGGTGCGCTCTTTGAAGGCTGTCTTCAGTTTCTGAATCTCTTCGTTGATGGCGGCTCTATTACCACCATCCAACAGTGTCTTTGCGATTTCGAGCACTTCCTTTTTCAGTTGCAGTCGCCTGAGCTTGGCCTGCTGCGTAATCCTGACGGCATATTCTGCTACGGTGAGCGTCGTGTCGCTGCTTTCGTCGGGCAGTTCCATCGCTTTGATTTCTGCATCAAGTGCTGCGATCTGATTACCCAGTTCAGTGGCTTTCGCCGCTTTCTCGATATCACTCAGACCTTTCAGGCTGGTAAGGGTGCTCTGCTCGAGACGCAGTTTCTTCAGGAGTTCTTGCAGTTCCTTGATTCTGTTCTCTGCCGCACTGAAGGCTTGCTGAGCCAATTCAAGTTGCTCTTGTGCCGCCATCAGTTCCAGTCGTTTAGCCGATTTGGGCGATTGCCAAGGGTAAGCGATGCGCACGCGGCCCTGATGCTTGGGATCCTTGTTGTCGACGACAAAGGCGGTCTGGGGACCGGTTTTCCTGATGATACTCACTGGCGCAACGGGCGGTATGGCTCTCTCTTTGTCGTCCTTATCCTTATAGGTGGGGATGGCGTAGATAATCTGCGACTGTCTGTCGGAATAGATGTCGGTGGAGTTGTCTGACGGGTTGAATATCTTGTAGTCGTGTGTCCACATCTGGTTGGAGACCTGCCTGATCTCTATGACTACGTAATTGTCTGTGAGGCCTTCCACCTTGATGGTCTCGCCCAACTTCACGTCGACGTAGTTGGTGCCCATATCGATGCAGATGATCTTCTTCTGCTGCTGTTCCTGGCGCGTGCGCACATCGTCATAATAGTTCAGCGTCGTCCATCCTTCCTCTTTGAGCGTACCGAAGTGTACGGTGCGCATGGATTCATACTGTTCGGGCTTGTCCTTCATCGGCTTGATGAATGTTTTGGACCGGTCCCATTCATTGCAGATGACATCCCAAGCGGCAAAGAAAGCGAGTGACGCCCATTCGCTGCCCACGCACGAAACGAAGTCAATGATGTTGGCAATGTAGTTGGTCTTTGTGTTCTGTAGCTCGGCCTTTATGATTGAGAAGATTGCCGGGATGGGTACATCCCAGGGACTATTGAAGCCCATTTCGTGGGTCAGGTTAGTCCATCTCTGGCGATAGAGCGGGTAGGTGTATTCATCTTGTGCCAGTTCTGAATTGTATGCCAGATCTTCTGGGAAGGCATCTTTGGGGAATCCGGCAGAATCCTTCTTAATGATGCCGTCGTTCAGATCGTATACATCCAAGTGCCCTTTGTCGTCTTTCACGCTGTCGCGGGCGTAGGTCTTGATGGAGAGCGGATTCTTGGAGTAGTCCTGGAAGGTGATGCTGTAGTAGGTGGGTATGCTCTCGACGGTATCCGTCACGGGTAGTCCCAGATAGAGCGTACCGTCTTCAAACAGCAGGAACTCACCGCAGCGGTTGGCTGTGCGCACGATGAAGTCGTGGAACGTCTCATTATACTGCACCAGATAGGGCTGTATGAACTCCAGGCTGGTCTTCAGTTCGATGCTGTTGTCGGCCAGATCCTTCGCTTCGCCACTGACTGGGTATCTTAGATTACGCAGGTAATAGTTGTTGGTTTTGAACAAGACCTTATTGAATCCAAACGTCTTGCTCTCGTAGTCGAGGATGTCGCCGAGTTTGCGGGCCGTGAATACCTGGCTGTACTTGTCGAGCGTCATCAGTTTGTCCATGCTGTGGATGGTGAGTTTGGTGAACATCGAAGGCTTGCCGTTGTTCATCACGATCTGCGGATTAACCATATAGACGAAATAGTTCGTGGCAATCTTCTTCTCCTTGTCATTCTCCGTCGCATCTTCCGACAGATCGATGATGGAGAGCTCGGCATACCGCATCGTGAAGATTGCATTGACATCGTCGACGGCCGGAATGGGCGAAATGCTCACCTCGGCCTCGATCAGGCCGGGCTCATAGATCTTACGGGTGAACTTTACGCCCTGCAGCGTGACGGTGACCTCGGTGTCGCCGATGGTGACCTTTTCCCCCTTTTGGGGGCAGAGGGACAGGGCCTTCACAGACTTGATCGGGTTTTCAATATTGAAACCTAAATAGAGTCGGTAGTCATAGGTTCCAATTGCTTTTTTCTTGTTGGTTGTAGTCTCTGCCATAGAGGTTATTTGTTATAGTGATTCAATATATTGTTATTCTTCTTTGACAGTCCAGCCATATGGGATGCCGCTGTCGTCATCTGTGTTCCAGCCGTTGAAACCCTTGGCCTTGACGAAGGTGCGGGTGCCTCTCCTCGCAGTGTTGTAAAGCCAGTTATAAGTACATCTGTTCGCACTGATGTCTGTGGCTAAGCACTTGACATAATTCATACTTGTACAGCCACTGAACATCTGGTAGTAGCAGTTCGGCTTCAGTATCTTAGCGGGTAGAACCAAGTCCTTACCATCAGCATGGGTAATGTATGTATTCCCCATAAAAAGGTTCTGGAATGTATTGTTATAGGGTAGTTCGGTCATCGTGGCATAACTGTCTTTGCTGAGCAGGCTCATCACGTTGCCATAGACATAGCAGGAATCATTACATTGTATTCTCATATAGCCAGAACTGCCACTCTCGTCCGTTGCATTTGTTCCTCGGAAACTGATTTTCTCGCCTTGATTGAGATAGACCTGACGCGTATAGGTTGTCCATGTGGTACCATCCTTGCTATATTCGAGGTCTCCGTAGTTGGTGACGAACACGGCACAGCCATTATAAGAGAAGCATTCTAAAGTCAATGGTTCGGGATAGGGAACAGGATTAGCCTTCATCTTACAGTTGACGCGGTAGAAATATCCGTCATCAATGGTCTTGGCTTCGGGGGTGACATAGGTCCACGTGGTGGTGCCGTTGGTGGCTGTAAGGGTGACGATACCTTTGAGTCCGCTGAGGGCGGCATAAATCTCATTGGTGGCGTTAGTTGGGGTAATGATGATAGGGCCTGTGGTTGTTGCATTTTGCAGCAGCCCATCGGCAGAGATGGTCAGTTCTGAAACACTGATGGGATTATTGGAGTTGGCGTCGGTAAGGTTGAATCTGACGATGGCCTGTTGGTTGATGAAATGAGCATCAGTGGCAGACACAAATGAACCATCAACGTACTGCACTGTCACCTGAGTTGTGGCATAGTCATATTTGGCAGCGATGTTGTCCAAGTTGCCTTTCTGCCCAGTGTAGTCTCGTCCGGTGCGTGGGAAGACAAGATTCAGTTTGTCGCCCTTTTTGACGTTGCCATTGAGATTGGCTACAAGTGTAGTGGTGGAGGAACCTGTGGTTTTGGGAGTCATTGTGCCGATTTCTGCACCATACGACGAAAAGACTGTCACACGGTCACTTTCTTTCCAAATGGGAACGATTTTGTTTTCTTGATCGGGTGGATTCAGTCCACGGGTATTAGCAATACAGCCTCCTTTAAAGGCTTCAACAGTAAAAATCATGGAAACAGGTCCTTGCCCTGCATCGTCTGCAGGGTCAAGCAACCTGTATCCGTCATCGCTGCACGCAGCGAGGATGAGGACGATGGAAGCTAACAGCGCTTTACCACGTAACATCACCCTTGTCTTCGTAGACGTCGCGCTCGGTATGGGTATCGTCAAAGACGGTCATTGTTACCGTATGGCGTACGTAGTCTCCCTTTTTGTACTCTTGGGCTCTCGTGCTGGTAGAGGTATAGACCTCATCGTCGACCTTGGCCGTGATGGTGTATTTGTCTGCTCCTCCCGAATCGTCGCAGATGGCTACGTAATAGACATTGGTATTGGCGTTTTTCGGTGTGATCTCCAGTCCACCGTATTCCACGGTCTTGCCATCAAGGCTGCGGCTCTTTACCAGTTGGCCTTTCTCGGAGACGATGGTGAGGGACTTGGCCTTCAGAGGATTGCCACTGCCGTCGACAAGCTTGTACCTGACGATGGCCTGCTGGGTCTTGAAGTAGGCGTCGCTGCCATAGACCTTGTTGTTCTGGTCGAAGAACGTGATCTGTACATTAGCGATGGCGTAGTCATAGGTTGAGGAGATGGTCTCGATGGTGCCGTCCTGACCGGTATACTCCCATTTGGAGCGTGGCATGATGAACTCCATCTTGTCGCCTACATTCAGGTCGCCGGACTGGATGCTGCCGTCGAGTTTGGTCACATTGTTGTTAGAGTCTGCCATCGGCGAGAGATTACCGATCTCCTTCGTCCAGCCTTCCTTGAAGACGACCACTTTGTCGGTGGTCTTCCATGATGTGACAATCTTGTCTCCGTCGGCCGTGATGGCGCGGGTGTTGCTGACATTGTAGTCGCTGCGTGCGGCGGCGATGGTCAGCGTGGGTGATGACGGCCCTTCTTCGTCAGACGAACAGGCTGTGAACAATGTGGTCATGGTCATCATGGCAACCACGGCCGAAATGCTTAATAAAATCTTTTTCATACTGATAATAGTTTTTGAGTTATACATTATAAATTTATTTATGATCAATCTTCATGCTGTGGGTCACGTCGTAGTCGGCATTACCCTCAGAGCCTTCTTGGTCGGCCTGTTTGTTCAGGTAGCGTATATAGCCTTCCTCGATCTCCTGCAGTTTCTCGTCGCGGGAGTCCCGGATGCTCTGCAGGGATTTGTCGTATATATCGTCCAGTGCCGCGTTCACTTCCCTGAGTTGGTCGGAACTATTTGCCAGATACGCCGCAAATCCGGCCTGCTCTTCATGATAGGCAGTGTCGATCTTGAGTTTGGCCTCGTCGAAGAGACCCTTCACAGCCTGGTTCAGAAAATCGCGACGGTTCTTGTCCACCTCGGGCATCTCATATTCCATGTATTGCTTGTCTTTGCCCCCCATCTCGACAGTCTTCATACTGAGTTTGAACTCAGGGTGGGAGAATGTGACCGCGTGGATAATCTCTTCGCGGAATTCATCATCCTTCGGGATGACCGCCAAATGGAATTCGTCGGGGATGGCCACCTCTGCCACTTCCTCGATATTCTTATTATCCCCGAGGACGATGACGTTGACGGGAACGAGCGACGCAGCCTCGGCCTTGACACAGAGGTTCAAATAGCGGAAATGCAGCAGCATCATATAGGCTGTCATTTTCTTCTCCAGCTCGTTCAGTTGTGTTCTTAATACCAAATCCATATTTTTTCTTATATTGATTGTTTATTGTTTTTTTTCTTCACCGGGCTTCTTATAGCCTACCTTCAGTGCGATGCCGAGCGCGTTGTTGAGCACGCCGACGGCCATGTTGCCTAAGGCGTCGCCCTGGTTCTTCTCTGTAGCAGCGCCTCCGTCGAGGGCCTCCTTGTTCACGTCGGCCGACTCCTTCTTCATCTCAATCTTCGAGCTGGTGGGCGATGTGTTCTTGGTGGCCACAAACATGCCGTCCTGGATGTTGGGCGTCTTGAGGGCGCTCTTCACCTCGAGTTTCTCTGCCGAGACGAGTGGCGACGTGAGGGCCTTGACGGTCGTGTCGCCAGAGACGGTGACCTTGCCGCCCGAGAGGTCGGTATTGCCGCCGCTGAGCGTCAGCAGGTTCTTGCTGTCCTGCTTCACCTCCGTGGTCTCCTTGCCGTTTACCAGCAGTTTCTTCGTACTCGTGAACTGTGCGTTCTCCTCTCCGTGTATGGCGAGGTCTTTCTTGGCCACCATCGTCTCCTTCTCCGCATAGACCTCTATGCTGCCGCCTTGGGCCACCTCCTTGAACTTCTTCGTCTTCGGATCGACATTCATGGCCGATACCGTCACCTGTTTGGCGTTGATGGTGGCCTGTCCTGATGCCTTGCCTTCGTGGTCGGCTGCCGAGAGGCTCATCTTCTCGGCCCTGACGGAGAAGACGCTGTCCTTGGCCAGTGCGGTCTCCTCCACCTTGTCGCCGTTGAGTTTCGACTCCATGCTGCTGATCTGCACATTCTTCGAGAAGAGCAGTATCTCGCCCTCGGGCTTGTAGGTGGCCTTCGTCACCTTGCCCTTGTCGTCGGCCTCCACGTCGGTGGTGTTGACGTTCGACAGTCCGATGCTCTTCGACCTGATGGTGATGCTGCCGTCCTTTGCGAGTCCGGTGTCCTTATACTTCTTGTCGGCCACCTCGGCGTCGATGGTCTGCATGGTGATGTTCTTTGAGGTGATGATGACGTCGCCCTCAGCAGGCAGCTTGGCGGTCTTCAGCGTGCCATCTTTCTCCTGCTCCACGCCCGACCTGCCTGCGGTGCTCAACTCCACGGTCTTCATGTTGACGGTAAAGCGGTTGTTCTTGTCGAGCGAGCCCTTGTCGTCGAGCACACCCTCTACGCTCATCCGGTTAGAACGGATGTTGACACCCGAGGCTTCGTCAGTCCTGAGGTTGCCGTCACCGTCGATAGAGGCCATGTTCAGTTTCTCTGTCTGTATAGATATCGCACTCTGGACGGGCTTCTTCTTGAAGTCGTCGTCAGAGATCTTGCCGACCTCATCCTTCATCTTCGTGAAGAACTTCTCCTGCCGGTTCAGTTCAGCCAGTTTAGACGTGTTTTCCGACTGGCGGTAAACCTCATCGGCCAACTGAGGCGAAAGTTCGTCGATGATCCGATTCAGATCGTCGATGTCGTGATACTTTGATGTCAATTCGTCCTCGTCGATCAGTCTCAGTTTATCCCTTTCGTCGTTGATCTCTGACAGATCCTTGACCTGCTCCTTGAACTTGTTCAAGTCATCCTTGGCTTCTTTCTTCAGGGCTTCCTTCGCGCTCTTCAGACTCTTAATCTTGTCTTCCAGACGTTTGGTGACGTTCTTCTTCGACGACACGGACTGCATGTCTATCCGCTTATCGGCGTAGAGGGCTATGCCGCTGCCTCCGCTTACCGATCTGGCATCGAGGAAGGCGCCGCCCGATGGCATGTTGCTGGTATCGACAGCCACCTCCCGGCCCTGGATGATCACCTTCGACACGCTCTCTACGGTGTGCTCTGTGCCGTCGATACCCGGGTTCTCTGCCGTCTGGGTGATGATTGGGGCTCTCGTCTCCACGCTGCCCGTGCTGCCCACACCCTCAAGGGCCACCTGGTTGCCTCGGATGATGATGGTGCATCCTCCAGCGGGGTCGAGCATACCGCCCATGTTCACGTTGCCGATCACAATCTCCGGTGCTGAGAGTATCAGCCGTCGGTCGTCGTGTATCACCCGGCCCTCAATGGCGCTCATTCTGTCGGTGTTCAGGCTGAAGAGGGCTTCTTTCTGTGCCCTGACTTCCGCCAACTCTTTCTCTACACTTTCAAGCAGGCTTTCCAACCTTGCTTCCCAGTCCTGATATATTCTGTCTTCCATACGATTCTTTTTTGGTGATAAAACTATTTTATGCCCTTGATCGTATCCTTGAGCGTGTCTTTATTGGTCCAGGTGGTGATATCCAGTGTCCTGATTGCACCCGTTCCCTTTTGAATTTCAAATGTCTTTCCCTTTTCACTGGAGAAGAGGATTTGGCCGTTCGTTTCGTTCCATACCTGGTGCGCCCAACCACCGTAGGGGGCATCCTTATTGTAAAAAGGTTTGGCACACTCCTTCAAGTGGTCGAGAAGGAAACTTCCCGTCGCCATGGCTAATGCCTTTAAATTACCCAAGAAACCTGTCGGTTTGGCGGCTTCAACAGGTGCTTGAGCTTCGAGATACGCCACGTCTTTCCATTTGTCCTTCATATTATCATCAGTAATCCAATTATTATCATAACATACTGTAAAGAACTTTCGTGGGGCTTCTTCCCCTTCTTGCACTTGAACATTATCGACTTTGTTAGCGTTATCATTCTTTAGATCGAGCAGGAAGAATGCAATCATTTTGCGTTTGAAAATCAACGTTTTATGGAAGGGGTCAGGATGATGATCTGCCGTACCACCTGTCTTATAATCGGCACTCATAAAATCATTTTTAGGCGCATCATTTCCAAATCTTCCAGTCCATGCTGTTAATGCACTTCCAATTAAACTTCCATTCCCAACACCAACGAAACGCTTTTTAAAAACGTCATCAATCCATTTAGTATCTGCATCCTCTTTTTTAACGCCAAAAAGATACTGGTTGGCGGCCTTTATGTCTTCTTCCTTAAATAATGTTTGGACAGATAGAACATGTTTGTGCAAATCGACGATGGCTTTCCCATAATCCTCGAAAATGGGTTGGAGATGGGTTTTTACGGCCTCCAAATTCCCCGGAAGTGCACCATTGATGAATACATGATCCAGAGGTCTTATCTTCTGTTCCGTGACATCATTCATCGTCTGTATAAGCGTTCCTTGATTTCCATTAATTTTAACGAATTTGGCATCATCTTTTATACTCCAGACAGCCTTGATGATGTCGGGCTTTGCTTGGTCTTCATTCCAACAATCTTCCATAGCATCGTTAAATGCCTCTTGCTTCGTAAATGCCTCTTTCTTCAGTTTGAGATAATCGTCAGAGAAGTTGTTTGCTCTCTTGTCTATCAGTTTGATATAGTAAACGATCTTGGCATACACTTTATGGGAATCCTTATCCAACATCTTGTATGCTTTCTGGTAAGTGGGCGCATAGCGGTCGAGCGGCACCTGCACCTTACCCGTGCCGGACTCCAGCATCACGTAGTTGTTGGATTTCAGTAAGAGTGAGCCTTCGATAGGTCTCATGAACACTTCTATCACGTTTCGCACGATGGCCATGTCGATGACCTTCAGATTCACGAGATTGCCTACGGTTTTGTCCAGGAATGTGTTACCGGCGGCTTTTGCGGCATCCGCGAACTTCGTTTTCATATCTTTTTTGTCAACGATGTTCTTACCGGAGTGGAGCGTCAGTTTGCTGCCGGCCTCGATGGTCACGTTCTTACCGCTGATCTTGATGTCGCCGTTGGGCGCTTTGATGTTGATGCCGGTGAAGGCACCGATCTCCACGTTGCCGTAGGGACTGTTGATCTTGATCTTACGGTCGTGCGACGACAGCGACAGTTCATACAGTCCGTATCGGTCGCCCATGTAGATGCCGCCGCAGAGGTCTTTTAATCCTCCCCAATCTAAATCCTTGCCCTTGAGGGCGGGGAAATACGTTTGCAGCGATTTCAAGGCGGGTGAGAAAGCTTGCCAGAACTTCCATCCGTCAGAGGGAGCATTAAAGGTGATGTGCTGTCCGTTGGGCGACATCATGGCTATTGAGGCCCTCTTCTGCATGAAGTCCTTCACAAACTTGTCAAGATCCTCGCCGGGAGCCAGGTGGTTCTTCGAAAAGACGCTGCCCACCACGTAGGGGCGCTCAACGTTGTCGCTGTCATAGTTCACGAGCACTTCGTCGCCCTTGTTGGGCTTGAAGAAGGTACCTCCGCCTTGACTGGCCATCGGCGTAGCCACGCGCACCCACGGTGTGGCTAACTTACTGAGTTCTTTATTCCATTCATCTTCCTTCTTCCCAACTGCCGTCTCAAGTGAAGAAATTTTTATATCTTGCACTTTTATTAAATTATCTGCTTCTTGTTCACTAGCAGTGACGGCCACCATCTCCTTACTGACATCTTTCAGGGCCTGCACCGGGTCATAATTCGCATCCTTCAGGGTCTTCAGAAGCAGTTCTTTTTCCTCCAATCTGGCTTTCTTTATGTCGTACTTTATACGGTTCTCCTGGTAGGCTTCATAGTCCGCCCAAAAATCAGCCTGCTCTATCTCAGTGTATTGACCGGGTTTGTCCATAATGTGGTCTTGCGGAAGTTCGGCGTCGAGCTCTGCCATCTCATCTTTGAGATTCAGGATCTCATTCTCCAATGCCTTGAAATACGCCTGCCTTTCACTTTCCGACATATTTATCAATTTGGACAGCTCTTTATCAATGATTCTCTGCAACGTAAGCTTGAGGTTGGACAACTCTTTATATTTTGCCTTGCAGGCTTTTATCTTCTCTTGCTCTTCTGCAAGCGACTTCTGAGCGGCATACAATTCCAAGCGCTTGTTGTCTTTGGGCGACTGCCATGGGTAGGCGATGCGCACGCGGCCCTGATATTTCTTGTCGTCATTGTCAATGACGAATGCCGTCTGTGGTCCCGACTTGCGGATCATCGGTACAGGAACCACCGGGGGCATCACGACCTCCTTGTTTAAGTCAACCTTACCGTCTTTATCCTTCTCATGGCCGACGGGGATGGCCCAGATGATCTGCGACTGCCTGCCGGAATAGATGTCCGTAGAGGGGTCTGAGGGGTCGAACTTCCTGAAGTCACGTGTCCACACCAGGTCGCCGATCAGGTTGATCTGTATGACGATGTAGTCGCCTTCCTGTCCGTCCACCTCAATCCTTTCACCCAGTTTCACGGGCGCATACTTCGTGCCCATGTCGATGCAGATGATCTTCTTGTGAAGTTCATTCTCCTTGCGCCGGATCTTGGAATAGAAGTCGCGGCCAATCCATCCATTGCTGTCGAGCGACGAGAAGGCAACCAGTTTGCCGTCCTTGTAATGTTCTGGTGCCTCTCCATAACTTTTCTTGACGGCATCCTTCACGTCACTGTCGCTTTGGGACATTATGATGGCGGCATTCGCACTGTCTGCGGCTACCTTGGCGGCTTCCTTTGCCACCATCGAAATGACGCTGTCTCCATCGTTTGCCGCTACCGCCGCCGTCGCTCTCAGCACGGTGGTCTTGAGAAACTCTAAGTCTCTGGTTCTGAAACAGAGTTCGCGCGTCAGTTTGTTGTATTTGTTGTCGTCAAGCGGGAAGATATACTCGTCGCCGCCCAACGGGCTGTTGTAGTGTGTTCCCAAGGTGAATGTATCAGTCGGAAAGCCTGCATCGTCAGTCTCGATGACGTCATAGTTCAGGTCACCGAGGCTCCCGTCGTCCTTCACACTGTCGCGGCTGTAGTCCGTCACGTCGTTTTTGGCCCCTGCGGTGTATCCCTGCATGGTGATACTGGTGAAAGAACTGATCTTCTCCTTCTTCTCGGTAGGGGGCAGGCCGATGGTCAGTTTGCCGTCCTCGAAATAGAAGAACTCACCGCAGCGGTTGGCTGTACGCACCATGAAGTCGTAAAACGATTCGTTGTACTGCACCAGATAGGGCTGTATCTTCTCAACTGTCTTAGATTCGGTTGACTGGTATGACAGGTTCTTCAGGTTCTGGATGTCTATCAGGGTCATATCAGAGGTGAACCCGAAGCCCTGACATTCATCGGTCAGGATTTCCGAAGCAAGTTTCTTGCTGGTGAAGGCCTTGCAGTATTTGTCGATGGACATCATCTTGTCATAGCTGTTGATGGTCAGCTTGACGTACATGGTCGTCTTGCTCTGTTCGGTGACAATCTGGGGGTTAATCAGATAGATATAGTAATTCTTGGCAATCGTTGTCTCGTTGTCAGGCTCCTTGGCTTTGTCCGTATCGACGATGGTCAGTTCTACCTGTCGCATGGCAAACAGTTTTTCCACCTCTTCGAATGACGGCTGTGCTGCCTTGACGACGTTGATGGCCACCTCTGCCTCGATGGTACCGGGCTCATAGAGTTTGCGTCTGAACTTCAGGCCCGTGAGCGTGACATGAAAATCTTCTTCTTTGATCTTGATGTAAACGTTCTGCTTTGCATGCAGTGGTGGGATGTCTACAACTTTTTCCCCAGGGGCTATAATGTTCTTCCCGATAAAGAGCCGGTAGTCATAACTGTTGATGACGCTCTTGGTTGTGATAGACTCTGCCATGATCTTGTATTTATTAAATGTGTCTAGTCTTTTGTGATTTCAAGATAGTGGACGGTGCTGCTGCCCATGAACAGCATGTTGCTGAGCAGCATCCTCACGTGGAGGAGTACCTGCTCCTGTCCCGAAGCGTCGTCGTTCTCGCAACCCTCATCCACATTCACCACGTAGCCGTAGGTGATCAGGCCGTCCTCGAAGTCGACGAGGCGGCCGGTGGGGCTGAAGGTGGCATTGAAGAGGAACGACACGGGCGTGTTCTCACTCATCTCCATGCATTGGTAGAAGAACTTGATGGACTCCAGGTCGGAGACGACTACGGTGAAGTCGAGAAACTTCGATATGATGCTGCCGTAGGGGGTACCCTGTTCGTCGCGCTTCCTAAAGCAATGATAATGATAGTCTTGCACGGTGAAGCACTGTGACTGTACCACGCTTCCGGCTATCTCTGCCACATTATTATTATAGAGGACAGCCTTCAGATATTTCGGACGTTGATTGATTGTAGCCATAACTTACAGTCTTTTATAGGTAATACCGTTGATAGTGACACGTTCTGCCACGAACTGCAGGCGGAGCATGCGGCGCTGGTTGCAGTTGATGTGGTACTCCTCCTCGAAGGAGAAGCACTGACCCTCCTCGAAATAGATTTCCTGTTCGTCGGGCACGCTCTGGTTTGCCTTCGGGGGCAGCTGGATAAGCAGCCGGCCACTCAATGACGACCTGTTGATGAACCACTCGTACATCTGCATGTCTTCGCGTCCGGGCGCTATCACCGTAGCTTCAATGTAATCACAGTATTTGTCTGCACGGGGACGGTACTCGTCGTGGAGCCTGTGTGTACGGCATTTGAAATCAGTGAGCAGATACTCCTTCGAATACCTGCCGGCATGGTTGTCGCCTATTTGCAATTTTTTGATTAATGACATAATTCTTCGTTTTTAATTGTTCTGCTTGCAAAAATACACAATTTCTGCAGAACAAACAACAAAAAACTAAGAAAAAATTCACAACTTGTTGCGACAAAGTGCCAAATTATGGACAAATCGGGCAAAAAGGCTCAAAATTTGTCCATAGCCCCTGTCAGTTTAATTTGAAGAGGCGGGAGAAGCCTGTCTCGTCGAACACCCTGCGGAGATATGGACTGAGACCGGTGACGGTGACGGTACAGCCGTTCTTGCGCCCCTCCTGCAACAAGGTGAGGAACAGACGCAGGCCGCCGCTGCAGACATACTTGAGATCGGTCAGGTCGAGCACGATGGTCAGGTCATGATAGTCATACAATACTTTCATGTCTTTCTTCACCTTGTCGGTATCAGGCGTATCAAGCCGTCCCTCAAAATACATGACGAGGCGGTCTTCTTCTTCACATAGCGTAGTTTTTGTCATATCATTGATTGAATTTGGATGCAAAGGTAATAAGAATCTCCGAATTGTGCAAGTTTATTTAAGAAATATTTGGCGGTAAAAAAAATTGTTCGTACCTTTGCCAAGTAATTTTTCCATCAACCAATAAATTAACAACTTATGAAGAAACTATTTTTGCCTCTTCTGCTCATGGTAGCAGTTTCTGCCCAGGCAGCAGAAAATCCAGTGTTGACGATTGAAGGTGGTCAGGTGCAGGGCGTCGTGGCCGACGACCATCCCGACGTGTTTGTCTATCGTGGCATCCCTTACGCTGCGCCTCCCATCCGTGAGAACCGCTGGAAGGCCCCGCAGCCCGTCATCCCCTGGAAGGGCGTCAAGATCTGCGACACCTTCGGTCGCCCGAGCTATCAGGCCATCCAGTACACTGGTGGCTACTACACCGAGTGGGGCTATGGCAAGGAGGCAGCCTTCAGTGAGGACTGTCTGTATCTGAACGTATGGACGAAGGCTCCCGGACAGGTGAATAAGAAACTGCCCGTAGCACTGTGGATCCATGGTGGCGGCTTCCGTGAGGGCTTCGGCTCAGAGCCTGAGTTCGACGGTCAGGAGTGGGGCGCTAAGGACGTGGTGCTCGTGTCCATCAACTACCGTCTCGGCGTGTTCGGATTCCTCGTACATCCTCTGCTCTCGGCCGAAAGCCCGAACAAGGTGTCAGGCAACTACGGCATCCTCGACCAGATTGAGGCGCTGAAGTGGATCAAGAAGAATATCGCACAGTTTGGTGGCGATCCCGACAACGTGACCATCTTCGGACAGAGTGCCGGTGGTGGCAGTGTGCGCACGCTCTGTGAGAGCCCGCTGGCCCGTGGCCTGTTCCACAAGGCCGTCATCATGAGTGCTCAGGGACTGAGCATCCCCGATGCCAACGGCAACCCGATCGGAGCCCGTTATAGCGGCGGTACCTTTGCCGATGCCGAGGCCAATGCCAAGAAGGTGTTCGACTGGGCCGGACTTACCGACCTGCAGAAGATGCGCCAGGCCAGCACGGAGACCGTCTTCGCCCTCAACACCCTTTACTATCAGATTAACGACGACGGCCAGCAGCCCAGCGGCCCGATGGCATTTATGCGTCGCGGTCTGCCCTTCATGCCCATGATCGACGGATATGTTTGCGTGAAGAGTTTCGACGATGCTACGCGCGAGGGCACGCTCGCAGATGTACCATATATGATTGGCTTCACACTGAACGATATGGGCAACATGGCCCCCAACATTGCCGAGTTCTGCAAGGTTCGCCAGCAGAAGGGCGGCAAGGCCTGGGCCTATCAGTTCGCCCGTCCGTTGCCCGACGACGGCTCGCATCCCGAGGTGACACAGCGCCTGAAGGGCGCCTTCCACTCCTCTGACCTCTGGTTCGTGTTCAAGAGCCTGAAGCACTGCTGGCGCCCCTGGACCAAGGGTGACTGGGACCTCTCAGAGAAGATGCTTACCGCCTGGAGCAACTTCGTGAAGTACAGCGATCCCAATGGCCCGAAGGGTGGGGCATGGACGCCCTGCACGGAGCAGAGCCCGAAGTTCATGGTGTTCAAGCTCGACGAGAAGGATGCCGAGGCCTCCTTCCTCGGTGAGCCAGAGAAAGCCCCTCAGCCGGCCTTCCCCTTTGGCAGATGATCAACCGTACATCCACAATAAAGCCCCCGCCAATTTCTTGACGGGGGCTTTATCTTTCACTAATTCGCTCACTTGATGCTGTGCATCGAGTAGGCTCACGCTCAGCAGAGCTCAAGCAAACATGCTTGGCTCTGCTCTCGCTTACTCGCCTACTTCCAAGGATTGTCGTAAGCGACGGAGCCGTTCTCAAGCTTCTGGCACACGATCTCAATCTCCTCG
>Ga0265298_10003812_pt1 | contig 19682 bp, 15 predicted proteins | sample AusTroGonzalo_MG_3_FD_193486 | JGI IMG/M metagenome (GOLD analysis project Ga0265298, IMG submission 193486) | Bovine rumen microbial communities from tropical cattle in Woodstock, Queensland, Australia - Gonzalo_01 | ecosystem: Host-associated > Mammals > Digestive system > Stomach > Rumen ... | reverse complement strand
CTCAAGCACGGCTGCACGCTCGTGGGCGAAGGCGCGAACATGCCCTCCACCCCCGACGCGATCGCCGCGTTCGTCAAGGCGAAGATCATGTACTCGCCCGGCAAGGCTTCGAACGCCGGCGGCGTCGCGACCTCGGGCCTCGAGATGTCGCAGAACTCCGAGCGCCTCAGCTGGTCGCGCGAAGAGGTCGATGCGAAGCTCAAGGGCATCATGAAGTCCATCCACGACAACGCGTGGGAGGCCGCCGCGAAGTACGGCGACAAGGGCAACTACGTGATGGGCGCGAACATCGCCGGCTTCGTCAAGGTCGCCGACGCGATGGTCGCCCAGGGCGTCTGCTGACGATTCCGCGCCTTTTGGAGAACGAAACGCCGTTCCGCATCGATGCGGAACGGCGTTTTGCCTTTCGCCTTCGCTAAAGCTGCCTCGGATAAATCGGCGGGCAGTCCGTTCCCCGTTCCCCTATGATTACGGGACGGTGCAGTAGCGCTTTATGGGGCAGCCGTCGCATTTGGGCTTCACGGGGCCGCAGCGCGTCTGCCCGAAAGAGACTATGTGGCTGTTCCAGGTCTTCCAGTACTTCACGGGAAGTATCCTGCGGAGCGCCATTTCCGTATCGAAAGGAGTCTTCGTGTCCACGAGCGCGAGCCTGTTGCATATCCTGTGGACATGCACATCGACGCAGATCGCAGGAAGGTCGAAGCCGACGGCCACGGTGAGATTCGCTGTCTTGCGGCCGACGCCCGGAAGCTCGCAGAGCTCCTCAACCGTATTCGGCAAGACTCCTCCGAACTTTTCCTTGAGGACCTTCGGGAGCTCCTTCAGATGCCGCGCCTTGTCGCGGTAGAAGCCCACCGGATAGATCAGCTCCTCGATCTCCTTCTGCGAAAGCCGCTCCAGATCCTCCGGCTCGAATATCGCTCCCTTTGCCTTCGCGAAGAGGCGCCTCACCGCGCCCGACGTGCACTGGTCCTTCGTGCGGGCGGAGAGGATCGTGCCGACGAGCACGCAGAACGGATCGCGCGTCTGCGCCTCGATGAGTTCGATTATCGGCGAATCGTGCACGATGAACTCTTTCTTGAGCGCCCTGTCCACAGCTGGAATGTCTTTTGCCGTCATGCGGGTATTTTACCAAAAAACGCAGACGGTCGGATTGCCTGCCGCAGTACGGCCTGATCAAGGCGAGAAATATGATATAATACACGGACAAATGATGACAGGCAATAGCGATAGCGTGTGCGGAGGCTGGCGAGGACTTGCCCGGGCGGCCAGGTCCTTCATGCCGATTCTTGCCGTCTGCTCGTTGTGGGCGCTTGTCGTTATCCTGGACGTGGTCGTCATGAGGTCGCGCTGCGCCGAGGGTTCTCTCGTGGAGTGGACCCAATTCCTTCTTGTCGCAGCCTCCGGTGCCATGATGGTCGCCTTGGCGGTAAGGTCTCCGCGCGCGTGCGGCGCGTTTGTGCTTGCCGCCGCCTTCTTCTTCGATATGGCCATACGCGAGCAGGATGGTCTTCTGGACAGTCTCCTCTGGCATGGAAGCTGGGCGGCGATCGTGGCGATGGTGACCGTTGCCGCATTTTCCATCGCTTTTGCCAAACGGTGCAGAACGACCGTCCTTTCCGGCCTTTCGGAGATGACCGCGTCGCGCTCGTTCCTTTTGCTGGCGGTCGGCCTCGCAATAATCCTCGGCATTTCGCGGGTCATGGGCATGAAGTTCCTGTGGTGCGCCTTCGGATCCATGTCCGAGCTCTCATATGCGAAACGCATTGTCGAGGAGAGTCTTGAGCTTTTGGGCTACGGGCTGGTTTTCGCCTGGGCGCTCGGCTTTTCGCTGGAGCGCCGTGTTCCCGCCGGGTCAAGAGAGGCGGCGTCATGACTACAACATACAGAAAAGAGTTCTTTGACAGGGACTACACCCTCAAGGAGGCCTACGGCCGCGTCTGGAAGTATGCGCGCAAGTACCGCTTCCGCCTTGTCGTGGGCATAGCATGCGGAATGATGACCGCCGGCACCCTTGTGCCGCTGTTCCAGATCGTCCAGCCGACCATGGACCACGTGGAGTCCCACGCCGACGTGGTCGACGTCGCGGATGGCGTGCAGCTTGAGGACTCCAAGTCCCTGCCCGACCGGTCCGACCCGAAGCCGCGCAATGCATACGAAAGGCAGATGGCGAAGAACTCCAAGCTCCCTGGCTGGTACCCGAAGGTGGAGCGGTTCGCCTCCAGGCTGGGCATAACGCTCCAGAACGAAAGAGGCGGCATGGCAGGGGCGCTCATACTGATAGTCTGCTTCGTGGTGCCTTTGATCGCGCTGGCCAGGCTGGCGATGATGTACCTCAACCACTACTGCCTCAGCTGGGTCGGCGCCCACGCCGTCGCCGACATACGCCAGGAGCTTCTGGAGCATGTGCAGAGGCAGGGCCTGCAGTTCTTCGGCCGCGTCGACGTCGGGCAGGTGATGATGCGCATAACCGGCGACCCGCAGCAGATACAGGTCATACTTTCGACGATACTCTCGGAGGTCGCGATGGCGCCGTTCGAGATATTCGTGTCGATCGGGTTCATAATATGGTACGCGATCGTGAACAACATGCTCGCGACGCTTGCGCTCATACTCATCGGCTTCCCGCTTTTCGCCGTTCCCGTGCATTCGATCGGGCGCAAGGTGAAGCGCTGGGCGCGGCGCTCGATGGAGCGCGTGTCGATGATCGCCGCCAAGGTGCACGAAATAATGACGTGCATCAAGGTCGTCAAGAGCTACAACACCGAGGAGTTCGAGAACAGGCGCTACGCCGACACCAACAAATACCTCCTCAAGTCAACGATGCGCGGCCTCAGGATAGGACTCATGGTCGCGCCGACCGTCGAGACGGTCGGCGTGTTCCTGGCGTGCGGCTTCCTCGTATGGTGCTTCCTGATGGACATCAAGATATCCGACATCCTGCCGATGCTCGCGCCGCTCCTGGTGATATACAAGCCCGTGAAGCAGCTGTCGAAGCTGCAGGTCCAGATAGAGACATCCATGGCGGCCCTTTCGCGAATCTACTCCATACTCGACGTGAACATGGAGCTTCCGGAGCGCGCCGACGCCGTGCGAAAGGACTCCTTCACCGGCAAGATAGTCTTCGACGACGTGTCGTTCCGCTACGACACGGCCGAGGCGGACGCCGTTAGCCACGCGTCGTTCGACATCGAGAAAGGCAAGGTGGTCGCGGTCGTCGGCGGAACGGGTTCGGGCAAGACGACCATGGCCGGCCTTCTCGCGCGCTTCTACGACCCGTCCTCCGGTTCCGTGACGATGGACGGCGTAGACCTTAGGGACCTGAGCATTGCCGACCTTCGAGTTCTTGTCGGCGCCGTTACGCAGGAGGCCATACTCTTCAACGACACGATCGAGGAGAACATACGCTACGGCAGCCCCAACGCCACGCACGACGAGGTCGTGGCGGCGGCGAAGCTCGCCAACGCCCACGACTTCATAATGTCGCAGCCCGAGGGCTACGGGCGAATCGTCGGCGAGAAGGGGTTCGCGCTCTCCGGCGGCGAGCGCCAGCGCATAGCCATCGCCCGCGCCATACTCCGCAATCCTCCGGTATTGATACTCGACGAGGCCACAAGCGCGCTCGATACAGTTACGGAGAGGATCGTCCAGGACGCCCTCTACAACCTGATGAAGAACCGCACCGTGTTCGCGATAGCCCACAGGCTTTCGACCATAAGGGCGGCGGACCTGATCCTGGTCATGGACCATGGCAGGATAGTTGAACGCGGAACCCACGACGTGCTCTACGCGGCAAACGGCGCGTACCGCAAGCTCTGCGACATGCAGCACCAGAACTGACGCCACGCCAATGGTCACATCGAATCCCACAGCGCAAGACCCGTCGGCGCAGGGCGATCTGTTCCTGTTCGTGCTGTGGTCGGAGGCCCGCAGACAGGAGGCCGAAATACTCTCAATGATCTCGGACCGGTTCAGGATAGTGCGCTCGTTCGAGGTGTCGTGGCCAAAGAGGCACTTTGCCGAAAACCTTGCGGCTTTCTACGGATGGAGGAGCTGGCACGTCTGGCGGAACAAGGCGCGCAAGTGCGGAACGGGTCCGTTCCTGGCCGTCGTCGTCAAGGATCCTTCTCCCGTATGGGTGCGGACAAGCGACACTTCCGGGCACGAACTGATCGTCGACGGCAACGTGCATTCTCTCAAGATGCAGCTCCGTTCCATTACGGGCAGGTCGAACGTCGTCCATTCCTCCGTCACAAGCGCAGAGACTGCCCATCAGCTTGCAGCGCTGGAGTCCTCGACGGACGGACCGATCCCGTTCCGCAGGATGGTTTATGAAGACGACGCAAGGATTCGCGCGGAGAGGCGCCGCATATGGGCAGGTCTTCTCGCCGACCTTCTCGTGCCGCTGGCGTGCGCTGTCGCCGCCGGCGCGATAATATGGACGGACATATCGGTCTTTGGCGCAGGAATCGTGGAATGCAGCCTAATCGAGGCGGGGGGACTGGCGCTGTCGCTGGCGTGCGGAGCGCTCATGGCGGCGTGCGCGGTGAGGCAGAGGTCCGGTTGCGGCGCCCACGCGCTGTTCGCCGCGTTCTTCATCGACATGGCCGCCAGGGAGGCCGACAGGATATTGGACAGGACCGTCGGCGTGCATATATTTCCGTGGGCGGTCACGGTCGTCACCGTGACCTTCGCCGCAATAGTCATACGGTACGCAAAGACCGTGTATTCTGGACTCAGGCTTGCACGGATGTCGAGACGGTTTCCGCTGTTTGCGTGCGGCGCATCGCTGATGCTTTTCGCCTCGCAGATCCTGGCTTCGGTGGCGATCTGGCGGACGATAGGCGTGTCTGACGCAGCCAACTTCGCCTATTTCATGAAGGAAAGCGTGGAGCTGTTCGGCTATGCGCTGATGACGGCCTGGGCCGTGCCTCATGCCCTTGCCGGACTCATGCGGCGGTGATGTCGCCGAAAAGACGCTCCCATCTGTCAAGGATTGCGCTTCGCGAATACCTCTGCGAACAGAAGAGCCTTGCCTTGGCGCCCATGCTGCGGCGCAGTGTCCCGTCCTCCATCAGGCGCCGCAGCCCCTCCGCATACGACCTCGCGTCAGGAGCGACGACAAGGGCGCCACCGGCGGATGCGGTGCCGATCCAGTCGTTGACAAGCACGGCCGGCAGGCCGAATGCGGCGGCGTCGGAGATTGCGAGGCCGAAGCCTTCGTCGATTGACGGAAACGCAAGGAACGCGCATCGCGGATAGACTTCCTCAAGGTCCCGGTAGCCCATCAGACGGACGGATTCAGGCAGGCGGAACGGCAAGGTGCCCTTGCCGTACAGTTCGACGGTCCAGTCCGGAAAGTCGCGCTCCAGCAGGCTGAACGCATCGACGAGAAGCCTCTGGTTCTTTCCCTTGCCCAATGCGGCCGGATAGACGATCACGTTGCCGGAGGAGGTTCCAGTGTCCGTTTCGCGTCGCCTGCCGTCGTAAATGCTCCAGTTGCCTATCACCTCGACGCGCGGGCAGTATCTGGCCACCTGCGGGACGAAGTCCTCCCGGAGGACCTGGATCGCCGCGACGCCGCGCAAGGCCCGGCGTATCTTCCAGTTGCGGAATATGCGCTTGCGCTTGAACTGCCCTGACGGATTGGTGTGGAACTGCTGCACCACCGGCGCTCCGCGGTATCCGGCCCTTGATATGTCGAGAAGCTCGTTCGTCCCGGTCGAGACGAAAACGTCCCACCGTTCGGCCAGGCGCGCGGCGAGCTCATCCTTCTCGAACAGCACGGCGTCGTGCCCGCGCTCGCGCAGCCCTTCCGCAAGACCGACGACGGCGACATCGGCGCCGCGCCTGTTGGCAAGGGTGTCCTTGTATATCGCTATCCTCATCTTCCGCATGTCATCTGCCTCCAAAAACGACGCGCGCCAGCCTCGGCGATTTCCTTCGGATCAGTTCCGCGAGGCAGAGTGACGCTGCGATGACGAAGAGGAGCTCGAGCACCATGGTATGCCAGTGCTTCGCGACCTTGGATACGCAGCGCGTGAACAGAAAGCAAGGGAACATGTGCAACATGTATATGGCGAACGTGTTTGAGGCGAGAATGCCTGGCAACGGCCTGGTCGGCATGAAACGGAACATGGCGATCAGGTATGGAGGCACGGCAAGCACCGCCCAGTGAACGTGCGGGGAGCATCCGCGCCGCACGAGTTCGGCCCTGTAGACGGACATGGCCAGCCCTGCCGCGGCGCAGAGCAGCGCCGCTGTGCGGGATACGCGAACCGGGCCATGCCTCCCGAGCCACATGCCGACCATGAAGTACGTGGCGCCCTCCAGGGAGAATCCGTACCTGAAGAACCTGTAGGCCAGGCCGACGTCGGCCAGCGCGGTCTCCCCCGCCAGGATCGGAGAGACCGCGTAGCATGCGGCGAACGACAGCACTATGGCGGCGCCGCGGCTTTTTTCGAGAAGCCACAGCAACGCCGGCGAAAGGACGGCAAGCAGGAACAGGTTGCGTACGTACCACAGCGGTACGCACAGGGGAGGCTCCGTGAGGTCGAGGCCGAATATGGAGAGCAGTCTGCCGTCGAACAGCGGGTTGTGCCGCAGCACGTCTCCGTGCCGCAGGTCCTTCAGCGCGTCTATGGGAACCGTCCAAAGCAGATATGCCGCCGATACCGCCAGGAACGGCAGCAGCAGCGTAGAGACCCTTTTGCCGACCTCGCGCCGCCACCAGCCCTCCTGCGAAAACTTGAACTGAAGGAAGAATCCGCTGGCCGCAAAGAAGAACGGAACGGCCGCGCGGCACAGCGTGTAGCTCGTGAGCTGGCCAAGCCAGAAGGCGTCGTGCGAAGGATTCGTGCTGACGTTGCAGTGTATGGCAACGACCATGAGCGCGCACACGAATGACATGTTTCTCATCTTTGCGCTGAGTTCGGGCGTAACGGTCATTCAGAATCTCCTTCCGATTCAGTCGCGCATGGGTTCCAGCTCCAGCGCATGATCCCCTCAAGGCGGTCGATCTCGGCCTTCACGGACTTTTTCTCGATGCGGGCGCGCTTCGAGACGACTGGGAGCGCCGATGCGAAGCGCAGCACGCGAAGCCTGCGGCGAAGCGCGGCGATCCTGTCGTCCGCGTGCGCCCGTTCTCGGTCCACGACCGCCTGCACCGCAGAGGAGACCCGCCCGGCATCCTTGAGCACTGATGCGAACAGTTCGCGGTTCGCCAGGTCGAATCTCGCGCCTTTGCCGGATATCACGGACTGCTTGCCGACGGCATGGGAAACCGGCACGTCTTCCGCGTCGACAAGCCCGGCGGCGGACTCGAACAGCAGCATGCCTGCGCGACTGTTGACAAGCACGAGCGAAATGCCTGTGTTGTCGCCGCCTGCCGGCGGACCCTTCCACCTCGACGCAAGCCCCCATGCGTCACCCAGCGTAATGTCGCCTTGCCGCCGCGGATTCGCAAACGGACACCTGAGGCAGCCCTCAGGGACGGAAAGGTTGTTCATGAACGCATAGAAGTACGGATCCATCCGATCGTATACGGTTTTCCCGTCCGCGAAGTCAACCCTGGTCTCGAGGGGGGACCAGCCGTGGTCCTTGCATCGCCAGTCGTACGCGACGACCCGGGAGCCGTGTTTCTCCTCGAGTTCGCGCAGCCAGGCTCGGAAGCAGTCCTGGGATGGAGTCCCGTGGCAGAGCAGATCGACCGTCACGAGGCCCGTCGCGCCAGGGAAGGCCTTGCGCATCGCCGCCACCTGGCAGGGGGTTCCGCAGAACAGCACGTCCCTCCCGGCCGAAAGTTCGTCAGCGACAGCCTTGCGGACGGTCGAAGTGTCGCTTCTCAAGTATTTGCTCTTCAGCAGCGGGCGGATGCCGGCGGCCGACCTGACCACGACATGGCGAAGGACCATCCCTTCGTCAAAAGCCGCGCCGGCAACCGAGCCGCCGCGCTCCACCATGGCCTCGGCAAGGAGCCCGAACACCCCGCCGGACGACCCTGCCGCCACGCGCGAGGGATCCTTGGCGCGCACAAGAAACGCCTTCGGGAGCATGGAGACCGGATCAGAGGGCACAGAGCGCCTCCAATGTCCCGAGCGAACGGTCGATCATGCCGCGGCAGTTCCCTATGCACCCCGAGAGGTCGAAGAAATCCATTTTGCCTCCGCTCCATTCCCTGTGTAGGGCGCCTTCGCAGCGGGCGATCGCGGCGATGTCGGAGAATCGCGTGGAGGACGCTTTCCTGTCGGCCGTCTCCGACGTTACGAAGAACGCCTTCTTCTCGAACAGAAGCGAGAACATCATTGCGTGGAACGAATTGGACGCCACGCATTGCGCATTCCCTACGGCGGACACGAAGTCGAACGGGTCGGCGCCCCATTGCACGTCCACCCCCTCCATGTCCATCGGGAACCCCTTGTAGTATCCGCCGGTGAAAAGCTTCACCTTGAGCCCCGTCTGGGCCTGAAGGTCCCTTATCCTGTCCTTGATGCCGCCTACCGGTCCGAGCCAGTACAGGAAAGCGTACGGCTCCCGCCCGTCCTGTTCGCGCCCGGCGGCCTTTCGCCAGAAGCCCGCGTCGTGCAGGAGTACGGGGTCCACCACCCACGGCACGTCCTTCCCTAGAATCTCCCGGATGAAAGCCACGCCCGAGTTCTCGCGCGCGGAAAGTCCCTTGAACTTCGACAGCCCCGCGATCAGCCTCCGGCGCTCCTCGTCGGTTCCGTCCAGGCTGCCGAAGCTCGCCCCGTACGATACGCGCGCGAGCGACTCGGGCACGTCCGTGCAGAGAAACAATCTCGACACGTTGCGGTTGAACACCTGGTCGGAACCTACCTCAAGAAGGTCGAGTTCGGGGGGATTCTCCGCGAACTCGCGCGCCGTGCGCCAGTGGCGGCCCGTCATTCGCATGTTGCGGCCCTGCCACAGCCTGAACGATCCGTAACGGCGCTCGTTCAGCCTGTATGCCCTGTCGAACAGCCATTGCCTTAGCCCCTTGAGCCTTGAGCCTATTCCTACGTTGGGGTTCTTCAGCACGCCGAGCAGGTACTTGTTGTTCGGTATGGGCCAGAGGTCCACGACCTCCGGGATGTGGCCAATGCGTGCGATCGCCTCCTGAAGCGCATATACCTGAAGCATCCCGCCGTAGTTCGTGCAGGACGAAAACGCGAGAACGCCGATCCTTCTGCCTGACGCCTTGTTCATCTGGCCGCCCTCCGGACATAGTGGACAATCCACAGGCCGAACATCTTGATTCTGATGCGGCCGGGGCCGCAATCGAAGAAGAACGCGCATTCGCCGGAGTACGGGCGCAAGTCCCGTAAGCCCACCTTCACCGGTGAGAGAGGCCTTGCCCCGGCGGCTATGCCGGCCTTTATCTTCCGGATGCACCCTTTTGCGTCGGACCAGTCGAGCGGCGCGAAGTCGGCGAGATCGTATTCCCACCAGCGCAGGGCGAGGAGCTCCCTGACCGTCTCCTCGTCAAACCTGTAGCGTATGATCCTTGCCGGCGAGCCGCCGACTATGGCGTAAGGCGGAACGTCTTTCGTGACAACTGCATGCGCTGCGACGACAGCGCCGTCTCCGACCGTCACGCCGCCCTTTATGAACGCCCCGCACCCTATCCAGACATCGTTGCCTATGTTCACGTGGCTGGATGGTCTGTAGGGCACGGGTGCGGGCGTTTTTCCCTTTGACCATGCGAACGCCCGCCTGTCGTATGATACCGGGCTTGTCGTAAGCCACCCCACCGGATGTTCATGGGGGGCGATCCAGGTGCCTGCCGCCAGGCTGCAGTAGCGTCCTATGGATACGTTGTGGAGGAATCGCCCTATGCCGTCGGTCGGGGATATGGTCGAGAACGCGCCGATGGAGAAGGGCGTCCTTAGGTCTGCGGCCGCGGAAACGGTGCATGGTGCCTCAAGGGACACCGAGTCGGACAGTTTGGCCCGGCCGACCTCCATCTCCACCCCAAGCGCCGCACGGATACGGCGAAGGTTGCCTCTCGTAACGTCTATTGTCATTTGGGCATCTTTCTTTTCCAGACGCGTATCCCGCAGACGAGCCAGCGCGTCATGCGCTTCTTTGTGTACCTGAAGAAGAAGAAGCCCCTTACGTGGCCAAGGACGAACTTCGCCGCGTTGCGCCTGTACGGTGTCTTGAGAAGGTACTTTAGGTAGACGGGCCATGTCGTGTTCTTCCAGATGTTGCACCATGGCTTTAGGACGAAGCCGGGGAAATGCCAGATCACGATGTCCTTCCGCAGCGGGGAGTAGCGTACGCTTATGCCGTCCCATTCGGGACCGAGCTGCAGTATCCGCCCGCGCAGCGTTATGTTTATTATGTCCTGGTCCGGCCACGCGATCCTCCTCGCGTATCTTACCGTGTTTTCCATCAGTCTTCTCGGATAGCCGCCTTCACGGAGGGCGGCGAGATCCATGAGAAGAAGTCCGGAGTAGAAGTACGGCGGATCGTCCGTAAGGCCCTGGAGCCTCTTCTTGAATTCTCCGGCGGCGCCTTCCGATACCGCGGCTACGAGATTGCCCTTGAGGTCCATCTCCCATAGCGGCCTTATGTCGCCCGCGACGATCACATCGACGTCCGAATATATCGTCCGGCTCTCATCCCCCAGCACATCCGGGAGAATGTACCGGTAGTACATTTCGCGCGTTACGTGCTCAAGCTCCGGCGGTATCGGGAATTCGCTGAAGGCCGCGGCGTCCACCTGGTGGAAACGCACTTCGCATCTTGGATGGGAGGACTCCATTCCGCGGAGCATCCTCTGGCTTTCCGCGGAGACGTTGCTGTGGAGCACATGGAAGACAAATCGGCTCGACGGGTTGTTCTCGAGAACGCTTGCAAGGACCACGGCAAGGTGCTGCGCGTAGCTGTCCGTTATCGAGAACGACATCGACACCGGCCGCCGGTCGGCCGCTATGAACAGGTTCAGGAAGCGCGTGAAGCGGCGGCGGACCTTGCGCCTCACGACCGACGGAGAGATTGCGTCAATGGGGATGGCCGTCCTGGACACAGGCTCGAAATCCGTTATCCTGAGGCGGATCCCCCCGCCCCCGGTGCGCTGGACCAGCACGTTCTGCGGGTCGAAGAACCTCACAGCATGCTTCTCCAGGCTGGCCGCAAGGCTCCTGAAGGCGGCGATCAGGCGGTCGCGTTCGCTTTCGTTCGCCGTCTTCCACGCCTCCGCAAAGAGTTTCGGGGAGGAGCCGTCGTCGTCGACGACCATCTCTTCGATTATGCACCAGCCGCGTGACGGCAGGAGCTTCGCCTCGACCGTTCCGGGGAATGCGTCCATCAGTTCCTGCGGAAGGCGCCTTCTGAGCCTGAGCCAGTAGCGGTATTCCGCCAGGCTCGTGTTGCGCCTTTGGCTGAAGCGGCTTCTGCCGATTTCGCGAACCACGGACGGGGCCAGCGGCACCGGCGGAACCACGCCGGGGAACCTGCCCTCGGAGATCTCATCGTCGCTGCGGTAGCACTTCACGCAGAACTTCCCGCCCGGGAGCGCATAGCACGCCCGCCGCGAGCCCATGCCGATGCGCTCGAGCCTCCCCGCCGCCAGCATCGAGTCGATGTCGTCCATGCTCTACAGCTCGGGCCAGGTGCAGTATGTTCCGGCGTATGTGAGACCCGCGCCGAAGCCGACCATTACGATCTTCATGCCGTCCTTTAGCTCGCCCGCGCGGACGGCCTGGTCGAGAGAGATCGGTATCGAGGCCGCGGAAGTGTTCGCCGTGGTCTCGAGGTTCAGCCAGAATTTTTCGAGCGGCAGCTTCATGCGGCGCGCGACGGCCTCTATTATGCGGCCGTTGGCCTGGTGGGCGAATACGCGATCGAGCTCCTCGGGCGAGGTCCCCAGCTTTTCGCAGAGGTCGCGCGCAACCTTGGAGAGCGTCCTTACCGCGAACGCGAACACGTCGTGCCCCATGAGGGTCATCACCGGCGGCGCAGGGTTGTCGTCGGGAAGGGGAATGCCCGTCTCCGGATCGAACTTCAGGGGCTCGCGGCATCCGCCGGAGCGCGTTATGAAGTGCGCCCCGAGGCCGTCGGCGCCAAGGATCGTATGGGCGGTGGTCTTCGCGCTCGCCTCTCCGGGCCTGTCGTCGCACCCCAGCACGACCGCGCCGGCGCCGTCGCCGAAGAGGATGCAGCTGGACCGGTCGCTCCAGTCTAGCACGCGCGTAAGGGTCTCGGCCCCGATGACAAGGGCTTTCTTGTCCGGATAGAAGTTGACGAATCCGCGCGCCTGCTCGAGCGCGTACACGAACCCCGCGCAGGCGGCCTGAAGATCGAACGCGCCGGCGTTCTTGCACCCGAGCATTCCCTGGACCACGCACGCCGTCGACGGGAAGGGGTTGTAGTCGGGCGTGGAGGTCGCGACCACGATGAGGCCGATTTCGTCGGGCGATACGCCTGCGGCCTCCATTGCTGCGCGCCCGGCTTCCGCGGCCATTGTGGACGTCGATTCGCTTTCGCCTGCGACATGGCGGGAATGTATGCCGGTATGGGAGTATATCCACTCGTCGGTGGTGTCAAGCCGCCTGCCTACGTCGTCGTTGGTCACGACCTTCGGCGGAAGGTAGCTGCCGGTTCCAAGGATTCTTATGCTCATGGTGTTTATCTCCCCTGTGTTTTGCCATCCTGCATAGCAGAAATATTTTACCAAATTTTTATGTCAGAAGTCGCGTACTTTTTTCCCTAGCATGTTGTGAACGCGATAAGCGACACAGAAATGGAGGAAAAAATGAAGAAAGCAATGATAATGTTTGCCGTTGCGGCTGTTGCGTTAGGCGCGTTTGCCCGTCCGCATGGAGGTCCCCGTGCGCATGGCTTCGGGCCCAGGACCCCCCCGCCCCGCCACTACTACCATCGTCACCACCACCACAGCGGATGGGGACGCGGCGGCGGTTCGTTCTGGGGCGGCTTTGTCGGCGGCATGCTGGGCGGCGCCCTGGTCGATGCGTACGCAAGCCCGCGCTACACGGAAACCGTCGTCGTGCACCAGCCGGTGGTCACGCAGACCCCTGTCGTGATCCATGAGGCGCCTGTCGTCGTGACCGCCCCCGCCGTCACAACGACCAAGGTGTGGGTCGAAGGGCGCTACGTCGAGCAGGTGCAGGCGAACGGCACGGTGGTTAGGGTGTGGCAGCCCGGCCATTACGAAACGCGGACGGTGACATACTGACGGCTGCCGCCATCCCGTCGTTCGTGAATCCGGTGCGCACCGTCCGCTCGGTCGGTGCGCACCTTGCATGTCAAGGACGGCCAGGACGCGCCGGACGCGCGGATTCAGTTCGCCGCCCCGGATTGAACAATGCGATCCGATGTGGTATAATGCCCACAACCTTGCAGCGTGAAAGTCTCATGACTTCAACGGCAACGTGCGTTACGGATTGCCGTGAAAGCGGCAAAGGAGAAAACAAAGGAGGATACACGTGAAAAAACTGATGATTGCGTTTTGTTCAATGGCGACCGCAGCGGTCGCATTCACGGCTCATGCCGAGGAGGCCTACGCCCAGAACGAGGCGGCAGCGCCCGAGGCGGCGGCGCCCGAGGCGGCGGCGATTGAGACGTCCGAGGCTGAGGAAAAGGAGGATTCTCCTTTGTTTGAGGCCTCGCTTGGGCTCGAAGTCAATTCCGCCTACGTTTCCCACAACCGCATTTTCTCCGACACTCCGGTCGCGCAGTACGACCTCTGGCTGCAGCTGAACCTGCCGGAAGACTTCGGCTGGATCGCATTCGACGTCTGGGCGAACCAGGAGCTCAACAAGCGCCACAGCTCACGTAAGGGGAACAACAACGGAGGCAGGCAGCTTGGCGGAGTCAGCGAGTTCGACTATGAGATCATCTACGGCAATTCGATCGGTCCGGTGAACCTCACCGTCTCCCATCTCTGGTACACCTACCCGCGCTGCGGATGGGGCTCCCAGAAATTCTGGACGTTCGGGGCCGAGTATGACAACGAGTTCATCGTTCCGAGCGTCAAGCTCTTCTGGGAGTACTGCCACGACAGCAAGCCGGACGAGGCGTTCATGATCGACTTCGCGCTCTCCCGCAGCTTTGAGCTCACCGACCGGCTCACGCTGAAGTTCACCTCCAAGACGACGCTCTACACCTCGGAGTACGCCAAATACCTCTCCGACGGGGAGCTGACCGACACTGTGTTCGGCGGTTGGGACAACGGCATCGCGCTGGACTATGCGCTCACCGACAACGTTTCGCTCGGCGCGCACCTCAACTACCTCTACAAGCTCGACCACCGCGTGCGCCATTGCCCGGGATGGGACTCGTATTCGGTCGACAAAGGGCACGACACGCACGACGGAATCCTGTACGGCGGCGTATCCGCAAGCGTCTCGTTCTGATTCCGCTCCGGAAAACGGGCAACCAGACAGGAAGGACATGCCGAAAGCGGCCGAGGTGCCTGTACCTCGACCGCTTCCGCATATCGCGACGGCAAGATATGCGGTACCGCGACGGTAAAGGGCTTCGGCGGCGCAGAGGTCGCGATCGAATGATCCGAACTGGAGTGCAGGACTGCTGCGCGGACATTTATGGTATAATACAGGAATCATGAAATGGACTAAGACTCTCGTACAGACGCTCAGGGAAGACCCTGGCGACGCCGAAATAGACTCTCACAAGCTTCTGGTTCGCGCCGGGCTCGTCCGCAAGGTTGCGGGCGGGCTCTATTCGTATCTGCCGCTCGGCATGCGCGTACTGAAGAAAATCCAGCGGATCGTCCGCGAGGAGATGGATGCCACCGGCGCCCAGGAGGTCGTCACCCCGATCCTCCAGCCGGCCGAACTATGGAGGACCACCGGCCGCTGGGATTCGATGGGGCCCAACATGTTCAAGCTTCGCGATCGCGGCGAACACGAGTTTGCGCTCGGCCCCACCGCAGAGGAGGTCTTCACCGACCTTGCGAAGGGTATGGTCAACTCCTATCGCCAGCTGCCTCTGACGATATATCAGATCCAGTGGAAGTTCCGCGACGAGACCCGTCCGCGCTTCGGCCTCATGCGCTCCAAGGAGTTCCTGATGAAGGATGCCTATTCCTTCGACGTGGACGCAGATGGCGCCGACAGGAGCTACTGGACCATGTATCACGCCTACGAGCGCATATTCTCGCGCTGCGGGCTCAAGGCGGTACCCGTGCAGGCCGACGGCGGCGACATGGGAGACAGCCTCACCCACGAGTTCCACGTTCTCGCCGAGGCTGGAGAGGACGGCATCGCCTTCTGCGAGGGCTGCGGCTACGCGGCCAACCTGGAGAAGGCCGAGAAAGCGGAGTCTTCCGATGGCGCGGCATGCCCGGCAGGTGCGCCATGCCAGGAAGTGTCGACCCCCGGGGCGAAGACAATAGAGCAGGTTGCGGCCTTTATGGGCCTGCCGGCAGAGGCGTTCGTCAAGTCGCTCGTCTATGTGGCGGACGGAAAGCCGGTCATGGTGTGCGTCCCCGGCGACAGGGATGTGAACGACGTCAAGCTGAAGCGCTTCCTCGGCGCGAAGAGCGTCGCGCTCGCCGACTTCGAGACCGTCATTGCGGCCACAGGCGCGAACGCGGGCTTTGTGGGTCCGGTCAAGCCGGCTGACGCGTCTCTGCGTATTGTCGCGGACGTTTCCCTCAAGGGCGCGACAGGGCGCATAGTCGGCGCAAACAGGGACGACTTCCATCTCAGGGATGTCGATCTCGCGCGCGACACCTCGCTTTCGGACTCGTGCTTCGCCGACCTCACGATAGTCAAGGACGGCGACCTCTGCCCGCATTGCGGCAGGCCCATGGCGATCAAGCGCGGCATTGAGGTCGGTCAGGTCTTCAAGCTCGGCACCAAGTACTCCGGCGCGTTCAAGGCGGTCTACAAGAACGACAGGCTCGAGGAGCGCGTGATGATCATGGGGTGCTATGGCGTAGGCGTAAGCCGGACGCTGCAGGCCATAATCGAGCAGAGCCACGACAAGGACGGAATAGTGTGGCCTTCGTCCGTCGCGCCCTACCAGGTTGTCATAGAGCTTCTCGATCCGGACGATCCCGAGGTCGCGAAGGTTGCGCAGGACCTCGAATCCGCGCTTGAGAAGAGCGGTGTCGACGTCATTGTCGACGACCGCCAGGAGCGGCCCGGAGTCAAGTTCAAGGATGCCGACCTCATAGGCTTCCCGGTCCGCGTCGTCGTCGGCGCTAAGGGCCTGAGGAACGGCGGCGTAGAGGTGAAGCGCCGCAGCGAGGACAAGTCCGCTACGCGCGTCGTCGCTCCCTCCGCGGCCCTCGAAACCGTGGCGTCCCTGCTGTAGGATTCTTCCCGCTTGCGGTTTTTCGAAGTTTATTGTATAATTGCCTCATCATGAGTTCCAAGTTAGCATTCATTTTAGGCTGCGCGGCAGTTGCGGCAACGTCTTGCACGATGTCGTTCGCGCAGGAAGCCGAACCTCCAGCCGAGGAGCCTAAGGTCGACGAGGCGCTTGAAGCCGAGATCGCCTATGTGGAGGCGCTGATCAACTCCGGATACCCCGACTTCGCAGAGCCGGTGATCGCCGCGACAAAGGCCAAATGGCCCGAGTCGGAGGTGAGGTTTTTCGCAATAGAGATCCGCGGCATGCTGTCGCTCGGCAAGTTCGACGAGGCCGAGAGGAAGATAGCCGCCCTGCCCGACCGCAAGGGCACGAAATACTGGGCGGCCCGCCTCGAAGTCGCCAACAACTACTTCAACCGCGGCTCCGAGGGCAAGGCGGAGTGCATGAAGATCTACGACGAGTTCTTCAAGGTCTTCCCGACGCCTCCCAAGGACATCCGCACCTTCTACATGGAGGCCAGCTACGCGTACGGCCAGCTCCTCTTCGGCGACAAGAAGTACGGCAAGGCCGCGCAGATCTACGAAGGGCTGCTCAAGGAGGTCAAGGGGGAGGATTGGTGCAATCTCGCCTCCGAGACGGTCAAGATCTACCTGAAGCGCGCCGACGAACTTACTGATCCCAAGCAGGCGAAGGAGCGCGAGGACAATCTCGCCGCCGCCGAGAAGATCGTCGACAAGCTCCTCTGGCACCTCGATCAGCCCGTCTACTTCGGCCAGGCCGTCTCGATGAAGGCCCATATAGAGGTGATGCGCGGCAATATCGCCCGCGCGCAGGAGATCGTCGAGGAATACAAGCCCCAGCTGCAGGAGCTCCACGATCAGATCGTACAGGCTGACCCCGAGGGCCATTACGGCCTCCTGAAGCTCTCTCCGCTCCCCGAGTGCCTCTACCTCCAGGCGAAGATGCTGTGGGATGAAGCCGTCGCGGAGTCGAAGAAGCCGAAACCGGACGACGAGCGCATAAAGGGCCTCATGTTCGGCGAGCGCGACAAGAACGGCAAGCGGAACGGCAAGGGCGCGTTCAACCTGGCGGTGGCCGTATTCCTCAACTACGAGGTAAGCCCGTGGGCCGCGCCGGCCGGCGACCTCTCCGAGGCGGTGAAGGCGTTCGCCGAGCAGAAGTACGGCGCAAACGTCAAGACGAAGGTCACGCCCGAGCAGATAGCGAAGGTGCGCGCAGCCCAGTTCAAGGGCGCCGACGAGAAGTTCGCCGCGGGCGACTACGCAGGCGCCATGGCCGACTACTATTCCGTCCTTGCGAGGTACCCGGAGATCGTAGAGTCCGTCGGCGCGGTCGCCAACATCGCCGCCGCCCTTCAGGACATGATCGCCGAGGAGAAGGACGAGAAGAAGAAGGAGGAGTACAGGACCGATTGCGACGCGGTCGAGGGCTACCTCGCCGAGCGCTTCGCCGGCCACAAGGACAAGGTCGTCATGACCGAGGCGGGCAACGCCGTGATCCGCCTGGCGGCGCGCGAGCAGGAGCGCGGCCAGGTCGCACGCGCCGACTGGCTCTATACGGAGTTCATCCAGAACTACACCGCCCACGTCAACGCCGCGGTGCTCGCGGCAAACAAGGCGATGGAGAACCAGAAGGCGGAGAAGTGGGAAGATGCCGTCAAGTACTGGAGGCTCGTCGAGGAGAACTACCCCAATACGTCTACGTACGTCTCGGCGCTCGCACAGCTCTCCTACTGCTACGGAAAGCTTGGCGACAGGGCCAGCGAAATCGCCTACATCAACAAGTATCTTCCCCTTGAGACGGTGCAGATCCGCCGTCTTCAGGCCCAGTTCCAGCTGGCGCAGATGTACAAGAACGACGGCATCGGAATCCTCGACGCGCTCAACAGGGGTGACGAAGGCGTCCCGACCGAGCCCGAGGCGATAGCGACCGAGGAAAAGCGCGGCTCCGCCCAGATCATCCGCGCGATACAGCAGTTCAACAAGTTCTCCGCCGACGCGGAGGCCGCCATCAACGATCCCTCGACCCCGAAGGCCGATATCGAGAAGTACGCGGAGCTCAGGGAGGGCGCGATGTTCCTCGCCGGCGCCTGCTGGACGCGAATCAACCGTCCCGCCGAGAACCTGCCGAAATACCGCGAGCGCGCTGCCGCGAGCTACGAGGCCTATATCGCCGCCTACCCCAACGGAAACGACAAGTACCTGAAGTCCGCCTACGTAAGCCTCGGCACCATCTACACGGCCCTTGGCGACATGGCGAAGTCCAAGGACGCGCTCGACCGCCTTTCTCGCCAGTTCCCCGACTCCGACGAGGCCAAGAACGCAAAGCCCCGCCTCGCCAAGAACCTGATCGAGATGGGCATGAAGCGCGAGGGAACCGAGATCTACGCCGAGATGCTCCGTACGGACGGCGCCTACACCGCCCAGCAGTTCCTCGCCGCCGGCGAGGCGCTTATCGATGCCAAGAGCTGGGACTACGCCAACCAGGCCTTCGAAAGGGCGATCAAGCTCGCCGGAACGAACTTCCCGACGACGGTCGCGCGCTCGCGCCTCGGCATGGCCAAGAGCGCCTACAAGCAGGGGTCTCTCGCCGAGGCCCGCGAGGCGCTCGACCAGTTCCTCGCCGACCCCAAGATGTCCAAGATGCTCATCGCGGCCGATGCGAACTTCCTCCTCGTCCAGGTCGCGAGCGACCAGGGCCGCAACGAGAAGGATGCGACGATGCGCGGAAAGTACTTCGGAGCGGCCATCGGTGCCCTCAAGAAGGTACGCACCTACTGGGCCAAGAAGGAGCCGTGGGAGCAGGCTACGCTCGATCTTCTTTCGGGCGACGTGCTTGTCGACCGCATGAAGGCCGAGGAGTCGATGGGGCTGAAGGAGGAGGCCGCCGAGACCTGCGGCCGCGCCGCGGCTACCTTCCAGGTGTTCATCCAGGCCCATGGCGTCACCGAGAACCATCCGGTCGACAAGATGTCCGCCGGCGAACTCGCGAACCTCGAGCGCGCCTACGCGTCGATGCTGCCGCTCTTCGTGAAGCAGGGCGCGGCCCAGGCGGACAACGTCCTCAAGTATGGCCAGCAGTACCTTGACCTCTTCCCGAACGGCAAGTCCAGGACGGAGGTCGTGAACTGCATGAATGTCGCGAAGGCCGACGCCTCGGCGCCGCCACCGCCTCCTCCCGCCGAACCAGCAAACTGACGATCAAAGACCGATTTCAAGGAGAAAAACAATGCGCAAAACGATAATGACTGTCCTCGCGGCCCTTGCCGCAACGGAGCTCATGGCAATCCAGGGAACGATCTCGACCGAGACCGACTCCAAGACCGGCGACATAAAGTGGCAACCGCGCGCCAAGAC
>Ga0265298_10003811_pt1 | contig 19683 bp, 33 predicted proteins | sample AusTroGonzalo_MG_3_FD_193486 | JGI IMG/M metagenome (GOLD analysis project Ga0265298, IMG submission 193486) | Bovine rumen microbial communities from tropical cattle in Woodstock, Queensland, Australia - Gonzalo_01 | ecosystem: Host-associated > Mammals > Digestive system > Stomach > Rumen ... | reverse complement strand
TATTTAAGTACCAACATCCGATTTCAGTTAGATAGGGATTATCAGAAATACTGTATCTACAATAATGCGATCAGCTCTACCTCATACAACATGATTTCATATCTACTTCAGCAAGGCTTCCTGGATGTAGAAGCAATTCGTAGGAAATACAGAGGGTAGTTTACTAATTACAGTATATTCATTATAATTAAGATAAGGAGACTCGAGATGAACGAGACTTTAGCAACTGAGATACTGAAGGAACTAAAAGCAGCTAGCAAGAGATGGTTTATTGCTTTTTGTATTATGGTCGGTTTAGAACTAGCAACGATTGGTGGGTTCTTTTGGTATTTAAGTTTACCGGTGGAAGTTGAAACAGTAGAGATGGATACCGAAGGTAATGGCAACGCAAATTACCTCGAGAATAGTACAGTAGAAGGAGGTATTCATAATGGCGAAGGTCAAAGTAACCAAGATGCGCAGGAGAACAACAGGTAGAAGAAGGCGGTAAGATGGCAAAACCTTTTGGCCCGCAGATAAAGAAACTGCAAAGAGCGATCAATGATAAGTTCGGAGAGAAGATACTCGTAAACCATACCCAGTTCTTCAGTGACCGAAACAATAAAGCGATGGAGATCATCGTAATCAAAAAAGCGATCTGGGATGAGGAAAAGCAGAAGCATAAGAACATAGAATTGTTTAGCTCTACTTCCGATATTCAGATCGTTTTGTGGTTACGGGATTATTGGTACAGTCTTAATGGCTGGGATATCCCGGAAGATAATGAGAAGTGGATAGCAGCTAGAAAGAAGTATGAGGAAAAACACAATGTCGGATAAAGAGCCTATTGCATGGATCACCAGAGGTGGTAAACATATTCCAATTTTCGATGAGGACTACGAACCTAACAAAGAAGATCAGATTGAGAAAAATAAGAAACAGGCGGACAAGTTAAATAAAGAATCTGGTTCTAAGTCTAATTCTCTTGAGGATAAGTATAAGAATATCAATCCTAATTTCAAGAAGGATGCTTCTTCATTAGATAAAGATGGATGGAACAATAATTGTGTCAAATGCGCGTTGGCGTTTGAAGCAAATATGCGCGGAGAAGATGTCGCCGCAAATCCATATAAGTTCGGGCAGTTAGGCGAACGTGATATGAGTAAGCAGGTCTATAAAGCGTTCGGTCAAAAGCAGGGCGATATGTGGAATGTAGGTAGAAGTAAGAAAGAAGATACTGTTAGGGAAATAGAACTTATGATGACCGAGGACTGGGGCAAAGGAAGTAGAGCTATTATCCAAGAAGATGTGGGCGGTAAGTCTCATACAATGAATGTGATCAATGATAACGGAAAGGTTATTATTGTTGATGCACAATCCGGTAAGCATGGATCTGTAAAGGATATGCTTAAAGGAGTTAATACAAAATCAATGATCATGTTTAGGACCGATGATCTAAAGATGGATTCAACTTATTCAGAGTGGGCATATAAGAAGAGGTGATTGGTTATGGCGATAAGGTATCGAGAAGAGGATATCATAGATTGGGGACGTACTGATAATGGTGGAAAATATCCAATTCCAGCAGATGGAGCAAAACCAATCTCAGAAGGTGAATACCAAGTAAATAAGCAAAAGAAACTTATAAAGAAATTGAGTAAGGATATACAGGATATAGAAAATACCGCGAGAAGTAATTGGTCCGATAAGCAGAATCGTAATCAGTTAGATAAATTAAAAAAGATTGAAAATTATGTAAATGCTTATATAGAGGATATGAAAGATAGAAAGTTTGATTATAGTGAATTAAAGAAATTTAAGAATGCAATACAAAAAAGCAAAAACCATATAGAGAAGCAAGTATATGACCGATATGAATAAGGAGGTAAATAACAATGGGAAGATGGGTAACAAGTAAAGGCAGACGTATTTATATTCCTGATGAAGGCGAAGAGAATCCTTTCGCAAAAGATAAGGCGAAGGATTTTTCTCAGCATTCAGAGATTCAGCGCATTGCAGATGAGCATGTTAAGAAGATCTGGACGCAGAAAGGCGGCGTGGCTACAAAAGAACTGTATGATGAAGCAGATAAGTTTGCTGCAAAGAATAATTTTGATAAGAAAAAGATTCGTGATGCAGCATTCAAAGCAATGAGCGAAAAACATAATGAAAGCGTAAAGCTTAAAGAAGAAGGAAAAGATCCTTTACAGGCAGTAAAGGAAAGAGAAGCAAAAAGAAAGAGTGATAAGCTCAAAGATCAAATCAATAAAGAAGCAGACGAGAAAGAAAAACAGATCGCTAAAAATAAAGAAGAGCGGGATAAGTTAAGCGAAAAGGAAAAAAGTTCGCGCGGTAAAGGATTGTCTACTGCAGGACAGGCAATAGCAGATAGACAGTCAGAATTAAAAGCGCAATTAAAAAGCTTAGATAAGCAGAGATTTAATAAACAGGCAAGACCGGTAATAGAAGAACTCGAAGCAAGATTAAAAGCATATACAAGATATCAAAACGCACATTACAGTAGCAGTGATAATGAGAAGTATTATAAAGATCTAGTCGCGCGGGAAAAACAGATCACAAAAACAGACGCATTTAATCCAGAAGCAAAATCCACACTTCGTAAATTAAGAGCAGAAATAGAAGAGTGGAAGAAGATTAAAAGAAACGTCGAGCATGACGATTAAGAAGGAAATATCGTAATGGCAAATAAAAAAAGACCATTATCAATAAGAGAAAAAGCATTCTGCCAATACTATGTAGAATTAGGCAATGGCACGCAGGCTATATATAAAGCTGGGTATAAATGCACTAGTGATGGATCTGCGAGTACGAGGGCAAATCAGCTCTTAAAGAAGATTGAGATCAGATCAGAAATTAAACGGATCCAGGATAAGATGCTAAAACCAAGCATTATGACAGCCGAAGAGGTCATGCAGCACTTTACTGCAATAGCAAGAGGCGAAGAAAAAGACCAATTTGGCTTAGAGATCAGTGCAGGTGATCGCATTAAGGCATTGGTGGAAATTGCTAAGCGTACAGTTGATGTAGAAAACAGAGCAAATGGTGTTGCTGATCACAAAGTAGAGATCACCGTAGATTGGAGCAGAGATGAAGATAGAGATATTGAATCTACAGAGGATTATACAGGAACTGACCAAGAAGAATAAAGAGCTCCAAAAAGAGAATGATCAGTTAAGAGCTCAGGTAGAGGAGCAGGAAAATGGCAGTAGCATGGATTGATCCTATTTATGATAGGTCGCAAGCTGATGTAGATAGGATAAAGGAATTGAACCTTATAGGCTATCATAACATGACCGCTGCAGAGAAAGCAGAATGGGAGTTGGATAGCAAAGGGGCATTAAATACATCCGATCTGACCAGAATAGAAAACAATGTTCAGATCTTATCAGATGTATTTGAATTAGACCTTGATACATATGATGGGAACATTCCAGAAATCCCAATGACCACCTATTATGCCAATCTTCGAAACAATGTGCAGGAAATAAGGGATACAGGATTCATTCACAGTGATACACCCTTAGTTCCTGCTAGTCCTTTGAATGGTTATAAGAAGTGGAATGATATAGAGAAGATCCTCTACGATGTCCATAAAGTGATCACCGATAACTTCTACCATTATTGCCATACAGTACCAGTCAGCGGCGAATATGGCGGAGTATATGCCGGAGAAACGATAGGATTGTTACTGTAATGCAAATCAATATTCCAGTCAAAGACAACATCATAAAGAAATATGATAAGGTGTTATACGACATCCTGGAGCATAGGCATACGCATTATGTATTTGCTGGTGGACGAGGGAGTACGAAGTCGACATTTATTGGCGGAGTAACTATCCCGTTATTGATTATGGCAGTACCTAATATCCATGCGGTGTGTTTTAGAAAGATTGGTAATACAGTACAGAATAGTATCTTCCAGCAGGTAGTTTGGGGCATATACCAACTAGGGCTGGAATCACTGTTTAAGATACCTAAGACATACAGTACACCTATCGTATATATTCCAACCGGGCAAAGAATTATGTTTATGGGTCTGGATGATCCAATGAAGGTAAAATCAATCAAACTGCCTTTTGGGTACATTGGCATTACATGGTTTGAGGAATTAGACCAATATGCAGGTGAGAATGAACTCCGTAACGTATTGCAGTCAACAATGCGTGGCGGAGAAAAGTTTTGGGACTTTAGAACATTCAACCCTCCTATCAGTAAGAATAATTGGGCGAATGAATACGCAGAGATGTGTGAGATAGACCGACCAGATGATACATTGGTGGTGAGAAATAGTTATTTAGATGTCCCTAGAAGTTGGTTAGGTGATCAGTTCATTATAGAAGCAGAGGAACTAAAACGCATTAACGAACGAGCATACATTCATGAATACATGGGTGTAGCAATAGGCACAGGAGGAGATGTATTCCCTAACGTAGAAGACTTAGATATGGATCAATTAGTGCCAGTCCCGAATAGTTATGGGAACGAAGTTAAGAAAGTTCCTATGTGGCAGACGTTTGACAACATTTATAACGGCATAGACTGGGGTTTTGCAATAGACCCGTTCCGTTTTGTACGAATGCACTTTGACCGCCCTAGATTGAACTTATACATATTCACAGAGTATGATACAGTTCAGGCAAGAAACGAAGAGGTGTTCAAAGAGCTATATGAAGTGCGGAAACTAATTGGTAAAGATGAGCTGGTCACCGCAGATAGCGCAGAGCCAAAATCAATCGCAGACTTTAGAGCCTATGGCGCGTGGATAAGAGAAGCGTACAAAGGTCCGGACAGTATCCGAAGCGGTATCAAATGGCTCCAGGGACTAGCTCATATTTACATAGACGCAAGAAGGTGTCCATGTACCTATAGAGAATTTGTAAACTACGAATTCGAACAAGACAGGGATGGCAATTTCATCAGCGCATATCCAGATGCAGATAACCATTCGATCGACGCGGTACGCTATGGCCTTTCTAAATATTGGATGAAGAAGGGTAACTAATTTCAATTGATAGTGTATAATATACAATGAGGGAGGATGTATATTATGCAAGAGCAATATTTCAATGGAATTAGATTTACCATAGGTCCTGGACGTAAGTATTTTTCCAATAGTGCCATAAGACCAAAGTCAATGCACCAATATGTATGGTCGTATTACAACGGTCCAGTTCCTAAAGGGTATGACGTTCATCACATCGATGGAAATCGTTATAACAACGACATTACCAATCTTCAACTGTTAAAACGTGAGGAGCATAGAAAGATTCATAGTAAGATGCTAACAGAGGAAGAACGAGAATGGCGAAGGAATAATTTTAACACTAAAGCTAGACCTAAAGCTATTGAGTGGCATAAGTCGGAGGCCGGTAAAGCTTGGCATAAAGAACATGCTAAGAAGATGGCTATTAGAAATAGAGTTGATGTTCGTTGTATCTGTCAGCAGTGCGGAAAGGAATTCATTACCACTAACATAAATGGACTAACCAGAAAATTCTGTTCTGGAGCTTGTTCGCAGAAGTATAGACGAGATAATGGTCTTAATGCTATTGAAAGAACTTGTGCGGTATGTGGTAAAACATTTATAGCAGATAGGTACGGCAAGACTCAAACGTGTGGTAAGTCTTGTGCAAGGAAGTATGGTAATATTTTGAAACAGGAGGGTAATTAGTATGGGACAGGAAAAAGAACCGGTAGCATGGATTACAAGAGGCGGTAAGCATATTCCTATTTTTGATACCGACTATGAGCCTAACAAGGAAAAGCAAATTGAGGCTAATAAGAAACAGGCTCAAGAAAAGAATGCAAAACCTTCTTTACAGGAAATGAAGGATAAAATCCTATCTTCTAAGTTCCAAGATCATTGGGCCAAGACAAGAGATCCTGAAGGAAAAATTTTAAGAAGTAGAATTGTAGATCCTGAGACTTATGGAGCATTTGATATTGCAAGGCTGGATGGTAAAGCTTCCGATAAGAGAATGGCATCTCTTGCAGGAATGTCCTATAAAGAACTTCTTGATACGATGAAAGCATTACATCCAAATGCTGACGTTGAAATCAAATCAAAGTATTCTCCCAGAAATAAATATGCTAGAGGCGGAGCTACTCCTGCGTATACAAGCTGGACCTTGTATATCAAGAGAAAGGAATAATCATGCCAGTCCGTAAAGTAAAAGGTGGATATAAATGGGGTAAGAGTGGGAAACTGTATAAAGGCAAAGGCGCTAAAGCAAAAGCAGCTAGGCAAGGAAGAGCAATAAAGGCAAGCGGGTGGAAGAAGAAATGAAATATATCCTGATGTGTGGATCTATTGATATGGGATTAAACGGTCTTCCTAGACAGCTGCTTACAGTGAATGGTGAGCGGATCCTGGATAGGACTATAAGACTTCTCAGAGAAAATGGAATTGATGATATTTATATCACTACCAGTCATGAGATCTTCAAAACCTGCGATGCAGAGATTATTGAATATGATAGCACTGGCGGTATGTGGACAAAAGCTTTTTATCCCACCGATGAACCTACCTGCTATATCTTCGGGGATGTGTTTTTCTCTCCAGAGGCAATTAAGACCATTGTAGAAACAGAGACCGATGATATACAATTCTTTGCAAGTGCTCCACCCTTTGGCGATAAGTATCCCAAGAAGTTTGCAGAGCCTTTTGCATTCAAGGTGGTTAATACAGAACGGTTCTTTAACTGTATTGAACGAACAAATCAATTATGGCGTATTGGTAAGTTCAAGCGCTGGCCTATCTCGTGGGAACTTTGGCAGGTGATCAAAGGTACACAGCCTAACATCATCAATTATCACAACTATGTGGCAATCAATGATTATACCTGCGATGTAGATACATGGCATGGAAAAGGAGCTCAGGAATTGGAACAGTTGCAAAAGCTATTCAGTCCAGTTCATATTATGATTCACGCATGCCCTAAGCGAATGTGGTATGTAGAAGGGTATCTAATCCCTAAGCTGCAAGAACAAGGAATTGAGAATATTACAGTATGGGAAGATAAAGAACACAAAGGTAATCTCGAATCCTGTATGCAGTCATTCCTATCCCTCCCGGAAGATGGGAATACATGGCATTTGCAGGATGATGTGGTTATCAGCAAAGATTTCAGACAGCTAGCAGAGGCTTATGATAATGGTAGACGTATTGCCTGCGGGATAAATACCTTGTATGATGGCTTTGTAAGGGGTACTACCGCATTATGCAATATGTGGTATAGTTTCCCTTGTATCTATATCCCCAATAAGATGGCAAGAGAATGTGCCGAATGGTGGTATGAAAAAGACCGCAGCGGACATAGAGAACTCAAAGGCATTGTAGAATACGGCAACGGTGATGATAGTGTCTTTAGGTTATTCCTGTATGATAAGTATCCAGACATCTATGTTCAAAATGTTTATCCAAACATGGTAGATCATATAGACTACTTGATTGGCGGTAGTCAAATACATACCACTCGTAAGCAGAAAGAGGTTAGGGCTAGATGGTGGAATGAAGAGGATGTTATAAAAGATGTCCAGAATTGGTTATTCTATCATCGACCTAATCAATAATCGTTGTGGATAAAATAAAATGATCATGTTACAATAATGGTAAGGATGTATCGCTTCTAGTAGTAGAAGGAGAAAATAAATGTCGTTATGGTCGGTTATAGCGGAAAAGGTGAAGGAGATAATCAAGCGTATGATTGGGTCTCGAACGATTGAGCAAACGTTGCATGTAACTCCGGCAATATCAAGTCAGATGGAAAATGCAATCCAATTATGGGGCGATATGTATGAAGAAAAAGCTCCTTGGTTGCATGAACCTACTTTTAGTGATCCTACCACTGTCACATCTTTAGGACTTGCATCTTTAATTGCAAGCGAAAAAGCAAGGACAGCGTTATTGGAGTTCCAAAGTGAGATCACTACTCCTACCGAAGAAGTAGAAGTAGAAAATCCAGATTACGAAGAGCCTGAGCCTGATGAATTTGGAAACATCATGCCTAGCATCCAGCCCCCTACCATCACAGAGGAAAAACCTGTAAGTGATACGAAGAGGGCTGAATTCTTAAATGAGCAGTACAAGAAGCTCAAGAGATCACTTCGTAAGCAGCTGGAATATGGTATTGCCAAAGGTGGTTTAGTTGTAAAGCCTTATGTCGTAATGAGTGAGGTAGTCGACGAAAAGGGCAAGGAGAAAAAAGTAGGTACTCTGGAATTTGATTTTATCCAGGCAGATGCTTTTTATCCATTAGCATTTGATGCAAGTGGAAAGATCACTGAAGCAGCATTTGTTCAAACAAAGGCCGAGAAAGATGTTATCTACAGAAGACTTGAGTACCATAAATGGCAGGGTACAAAAGTACAGGTCATCAATAAAGCCTTTAAGTCTACAAACAATTCCACTAACCAGATGGCAGACATGACTGGATTGGATTTAGGGCAGGAAGTTCCTTTGACTGCTGTTCCAGAGTGGAAAGATTTGTTACCGGAGACAAAGATTGGACCGGTAGATAGACCACTGTTTGCATACTTTAGAATGCCGGAAGCAAATACAGTAGATACCACGAGTCCTTTGGGTGTAAGTGGTTATGCAAGAGCAGTTCAGTTAATCAAGGACGCAGATATTCAGTATAGTACGCTTAAATGGGAATACGAAGGCGGCTCAATGGCAATCGATATTGACCGAGACGCTTTGAATACTGTCAAAGATTCCAAAGGCGCTACTCATAGTGTAATGAGTAAGCTCCAGAACAGGCTTTATAGATTTGTAGACTTGAGTACGACAGGCGATACCTACCAGCCTTTCGCTCCGTCATTAAGAGATACAAACTATATTGCCGGACTGAATACAATCCTTATGCGTATTGAGGATGTCACAGGACTTTCCAGAGGTACAATCAGTGATGCATCTGCGGAGGCAAGAACTGCCACAGAGTTAAAGATCTTAAAACAGAGATCCTACCAGACAAACGCAGATATCCAGCAGGCAACAGAAGATATGTTACGAGACGCTATTTACATCATGAATGTATATTGCGATCTGTATAAGATCACTGCTCCTGGAGAATACGATGTCAACTTTGAATGGGATGACAGTATCATCACTGATGTAGATGCAGAGCTTGGTAAGAGAATTACTCTTATGCAGAACGGACTTACAAGCAAACTTGAAGTTCGTATGTGGTACTTTGGTGAAACAGAACGGCAGGCACAGGAAGCATTGATGGCAGTAGACCAGGAGTCTATGGACGCTATGGAAAATGAGATGGCTATCCAGTCGCAGCAACCTGGCGCTACAAAGCCAAATTCGCAGGCAAAAACGGCTCCAAAGAAACAGGACGATAAAAAGTCCAATGATGCGGCTAAAGCTCAAAATAAAACAAAATAACAAGGGGGTAGAAAAATGACATTAAAGCAGTTCTTGGAAACTTTGGTAAGCACCAAAGATATGGATGTGACTTTAACAGATCTGGATAGTGGTAATGAAATTGTTACCTTTAAGGCATCCGGATTCGAAAGTTTGGATGATGCCATTGAGGCAAGAGAGGTTAAACAGTGGTCTATCATTAGTTTAACTCACGTCAAGGCTGTATTAGCAGCATCATAAGAGGAGGAGGTGTAGTAAGTGGTTAAGGTAACAAGTTTAACGAATACCGATATGGAAAAGAACACTTATAAGATATCAGCATTCGCAGATACTAAAGCAGAAATTTCAACCGCTACTTTTGTAGGTCTTCCTGCAGGAGCTACCATTGAGATGGGTAGTTCTGTAATGACTGCGGCTGGAGAGTTGGCTTTTATGAAGTCCGATGGAACTTGGAATTGGGTTTAAGGGAGGTGAAGTAATTGGCAGAATTTGCAGGATTAACTCCGGAACAGGTCCTTGCCATTTCCGAGAAGTTTACGAGAGATACAGTAGAAGGCGGTGGAGCCTTAAAAGGTAAAAACTGTGTTATCACCAGCATTGAGCCTATCAGCGGTGGTAATAGAGTCACCTATCAGTGGACCTTAGACGATGGTACTGTTCAGACAGATACAATGGATGTATTTGATGGAGCCAAAGGCGATAAGGGTGACAAAGGTGATAGAGGAGCCATCGGTCCTCAGGGTTCTCAAGGTATTCAGGGTATCCAAGGACCTGCAGGTGTTAAAGGCGATACAGGAGCACAAGGTCCGGTAGGTCCTCAGGGTGTTCAGGGTATCCAGGGAATTCAGGGTGAGAAAGGCGATGATGGTTATCCCTTCCTTATCTACAAGCAGTACGATGATATCTCTGAATTTACCCCGTCCGATTTCCCGGAAGTTGGCCTGATGTTTATGGTTATGGTATGGGAAACAGATCCAGTTAGTGGTGATGATCTTGGATATCCTATTTACAGATATACCGCAGTTGGTACTCCTCCTTATAGCCTTGTAATGCATATGAACACTCAGGGTATTAAAGGTGAGAAGGGCGATAAGGGTGATACCGGAGCCCAGGGTATCCAGGGTGAGAAAGGCGACAAAGGAGATAAAGGCGACAAGGGAGATAAAGGCGATACAGGTGCTCAAGGTATCCAGGGTGAGCAGGGTATTGGACTTCCCGAAGGTGGAACTGCAGATCAGGTATTAGCAAAGAACTCCAATGAAGATTACGATTTCATTTGGAAGACTTTAGGAAGTGCGTCTGCAAAGGCTGTTACAACTTATATTTCTCCTACCAATGAAGATGTTCCTACTGCAGCATCTGTCTACAGAGCAATGACGGCAATGTTGTATGGAGCTTATCATCCGGCAGGAAGTAAAACAGTATCCCAGCTGACTGCAGACTTACTTGTTCAAGCGAATGTAGGTAATGTTTATAAGATCACCAACAGTGGTGTTACAACCGATCTGTTCATTGGCGGAGCAGGGCAAACAATCAATGTAGATGATAATGCGGTTGTTGTATATGCAGGATCTGGATCTTTCCTCTTCGACCTGCAGAGTGGAACAGTAGACCTTAGTGCATATCAGACTAAAGCTCTTGAATTGCCTCTTACTATTGATGGAGTGCAGTATAGCGATGTTGAAGATGTACTTGGTGCATTAAATACATTCTTAAGCGGTGTTGATAGTGCTAAACAGCCTAAAACACTTGATACTCCACTTACGATCGACGGTCAGCAAAAGACTACTGTTGAAGCAGCTTTAAGCGCGCTGGTTAGCAAGAAGGTATATTATGAAATCAGCACGGCTAATGACCCTACGGCAATCGAAGCAAATTTCAAAACCTTGATGCCTGAAGGTGTCAACTTGGTATTTTGGCGTAAAGGCGGTTCTCACGAAGTGTTAATCGTGCAGAATACAGACCTTGATTACTATTCGTATATTTGGTTCAGCTACGGACAAGTATTATATCAGAGGGTACATTCTCCGAGCGGTTGGTCTACTGTTTTTAATGGCAGAGATGCTTATTCAACAAATGAGACCCCCACAAACAAAATATGGATAGATGGTAAGCCGATTTATAGGAAAGTGATTAGATTGCAAAATCCTGTAATAACTTGGACACAAACTTCATTAGGTGTTGATGTGAGTTCGATTGTTAGTTTTAATTATTATGGTATAAGAAATACAGGGGATAAAATGTCAAGTTATTACAATAATACCACTGACAATTTTGAATTACATATATTGACAAGAGGAAGTGGTAATGCAGTTTATTATTTCTGTATGAGTTCCACACCTTTGACCGATATTTATGTAACGCTTGAATATACCAAGCCGTGATAAAATAACACACATTTTCAATCTCCCTACTCTTTATAGGGTGGGGAGATAACCAAAATAATAAAAAGGAGTTCATTGTAAATGGTCTCAGAAATCTTACCTGTACTTCAACTAATTCTAGCAGCTGGAAATGTATGCGTATTAGCATACGCATTATTCAAGTTTGTTAATAAGCCACATGATACTCTGGAAAGCAGAGTAACGGTGGTGGAAAATGATGTCAAAGAAGTAAAACAGTTAGTAGCATCTCACGAAGCAAGATTTGAAGAACAGGAAGAGACAAACGAAGTGATGCAGAACTGCCTGCTAGCTTTGATAGACTTCGAATTAACATACTGTATTCGAACACAGTATGATGATACCACAGACCTTATAAAAGCGAAAGATGGGTTAAGACAACACCTGGCAAGGAGGTAAGACTATGTCACAGAGTAGTTTGGTAACATACAGAAACCTTACAAACAACTTCACCCATAGGACGGAGAAGATCACAAAGATCACTATCCATCATATGGCTGCGGTGTGGACAGCAAAACAATGTGTGGACAGTTTTATCCCGGCTGCCAGGAAAGCAAGTGCCAATTATTGTATTGGTTATGATGGAAGTATTGGGCAGAGTGTTTTGGAAGAACATAGGGCTTGGACTAGTTCTAATAGTTGGAATGACCAAAGAGCTATTACTATTGAAGTAAGTAATAGCATTAAGAGAGAACCTTATCCAATTACAGATAAAGCCTACAACGCTCTTATTGCGTTATGTGTGGATATTTGTAAGCGTAACGGTATTGCAAGTATTTACTACGATGGAACAAAGTATGCAAGTTTGACAGAGCATAGAATGTTTGCGGCGACAAGTTGTCCGGGAACTACTATTCACAACAAACTTACCGCTGGTAATATTGCAAAGGATATCAATGCAGGACTTGCTAAACCGGTTGTGAAAGGATACATCGTAGATGGGCTGGATTACTCCTGTGTATTTGATCCTCCTTTCTACGCAGGACTGTATGAAGATCTTGCAAAAGCCGGACTGACAACGGATAGTCAGTTATGGCAGCATTTCGTATTGTGCGGTATGAAAGAAGCAAGATGGGCACATCCAGATTTCAATCCTGTTCAGTATAGAAAAGCATTCAGAGATTTGGATGCGGTATTCGACGATGATTGGCAGGCATATTACAAACACTATGTGATGTGCGGTAAAAAAGAAATTGAGAATGGACAGAGACAGCCATTCATGTAAAATAAAGATATAGGAGGGTAAGATATGGCTTTTAGTAAGAAGACGTGGACAGATAGATTGTCCGAATATGCTACTAGAAGAATACTAACAGATCAGGATACTGGAACTGTATCGGTGGTAGAAGTAGCAAGGTCTGAAGGAACTATTTATCAGCAGGGCGATGCGTTTAGCGCTGCTAATATGAATGATCTGGAAGACCGTATTGCGGCGGGATTTACTTCTGTCAATAATGGTTTAGGTCCAGTAGAAGATCTGGAAGGAGCTGCATCTCAGGCATATCCTGTAAATGCGTATTTCGTCGGAGATGACGGATACTTCTATAAAGTCATTGAAGCTATTGATCAGGGCGATGCCTTCGTAACTACTGGAACTGGCGCTAACTGTACTCAGACCAATGTAGCATCCGAATTAGCATCCGGAGGCGGTGGAGGCGGTGGTATCCGCTATGTTGAAGAAGATGACATGGTGCAGTTGTACTATAATGGAACTTGGCGTGATTGGAAATCGGGTGGTATGGCCTATCCTGTCGGAACAGCTACCAATTTTTCATATATGGAAGAAGTACAAAGTTTTGAAATACCTGCAACAGGAAGTTGGAAATTAGAAGTATGGGGCGCTAAAGGTGGAAACGGTTATGACCAAGTTGATGTCGCAACAAGAAATACTGTAGCGGGCGGTAATGGTGGATATGCAAAGGGTGTATGCAATCTTACTTCGGGAGATATTATATACATTGTTACAGGCGGTGCAGGTATGTCTTATGCTACTGCATCATCGGGTGGTTATAATGGTGGTGGCGCAAATAATATTAGTAGTCCTGGTAGTGGTCAAGGTGGACGTGGCGGTGCAGGTGGTGGTGCTACACACATTGCTATAAATAACGGAGATTTATTAAAGAATACTAGCATAGATGATTTACTTATCGTTGCAGGTGGCGGTGGTGGTGGTGGTAAATCAGATGATTGGTCACCATATACTGTTGGTGCAGGTGGTAGTGGCGGTGGATTAACAGGTGGCACAGGTGGTTCTACCTATAATGCAAGTTCGGGCAATGGACAAGGTGGAACAGGTGGTTCACAATCAGCAGGTGGTACAGGTAGTCAAAATGGTTCTTATGGACAAGGTGGAAACCTTGTAACAGGGTTTAATAGTGGTGGTGGAAAAGGTGATAGCGCAGGAGCAGGTGGCGGAGGCTACTATGGCGGTGGCGCAGGATATCGGTTGGTTTACTCAAATCAAATTAACGGTGGTAGTGGTGGCGGTGGTTCTAGCTATATTAAAAACACTCTTACCGATACTGTTACAACCGCAGGGTTATGTGATGGAGCTGGACACGCTACTATTACTTATCTTGGATAACCAATAATACAAAGTGTGGTGGCGGAAAAGGTAGACGCTTGCATGCTAAGATTTAGCCCTCCGAATAGGGTGAAAAGAGTAAATCATATATGGTGCAAATCCATATCCACACTAAATAAGAAGGGAGAGATAGTATGTTAAACAACAAAGTCTATGATATCTTAAAATGGATCGCAATCATTGTACTTCCTGCATTAGCTACTCTAATCAAAGTAGTATTTGCAGCATGGAATCTTCCGTATGCAGATCCTATCGCAACAACGGTCACTGCAGTTGCTACTTTCTTAGGAGCAATCTTAATGGTAAGCAGCGTACAGTATAAGAAAGACATCCAGTAGAAAGCCATATTTCTTTCCTAAGATTTACCCCGGCTTGAATGATGAGCTGGGGTAAATTATTTCTTGAATAACATTATATAGTATGTTATTATTAAATTGAAAACTTGTGTAATTAGATCCGGTAACTGTAGACGATTCAATTTATGTTATACAGTTTTTGCTATCTCATCTGACAATGAAGTATATCCCACAATTTGGATCTAATCTGCGAAGGAAGATCAGTAGCACGACTTCCAGGGAATGGTTATAAAGCCTTCGAGCTGAAGTTGTCCATTCCATTTTTATAGAAAGGAGGAAACAATGGAAGAATTCAGTTTAAGGTTGCAAGCATTATTAGATAGGCGAGGGTATACACCATTTACCCTATCTAAAGAAATGGGAGTTAGTAGGAGTCTAACCTGGAGCTGGGTAAGAGGAAACAGTTATCCGGATCTATATCACTTCGCTCAGTTAGTTAGGATCCTGGATACGGATGCGAATTATCTACTGTTTGGAAAGGAGATATAGATGACTAGAGAAGAAAGTGAGGGATAAGGAATGAAAATAAGCGAAATCATCACAGATAAATATAAGTTGCGTATTCCACCAACAGTATATTATGAACTTTTGGCTGATGTGGTTGAAGTGGAAGAAGAGCAAGAGCCAAAGACGGGGCATTGGGTGTATACACGGAATGAACGCAAAGGAGATGGTTTCACAGAGGTTTATTATCCATACTGTAAATGTTCAGAGTGTGGCATGAAACAAGATACATACAGTAGCCAATTTATTAACTTTTGCCCTAACTGCGGAGCAAAGATGGTTGAGCCACAGGAAAGTGAGAAATAAGGGATGACAAGCAAAACTGCAAAAATGAAAGTCGAAATGTTGGATAACTATTTATCACATACTTGTCAAGATTATGGAGAACGTGACCATGAGGCTATGATGATGGCAAGCAAAGCCCTGGAGCAGTTAGACATAATCCGCGGGATCGTCAGTAAATCCGAATATCCCCGTGAGGATGTTATCAGATACAAGATGATTTGTGATGTATTGGGAGTGGAGCACGTATGACAAGAGAAGAAGCCATTGAGAGATTGAAAAGAAAAATAGATTGCATCGAAAACGGGGCGTTGTGTTCTGATTTTGGAAGTGATAAAGAAGTCTTCGATATGGCAATCAAAGCATTAGAACAAGAGCCAAAGACAGGGCATTGGAGAGCCATTTATCAAGGTGATGAAATAATTGATTACAGATGTTCAGAATGTGAGTTTGGAAGTACATTTGGAAAAAGCCCATATCGTATGAACTACTGCCCTAATTGCGGTGCAAAGATGGTTGAGCCACAGGAAAGTGAGGATAAGGAATGAACGCTTATGATGTACGAAATCTGCTTGATACTTTAGAAACGGCAAGAATACACGCAGGGGCAGAAATGGAAAGGCTATGTAATAACAATCAACATATAGATGCATGTGTGTTTCAATCTATTAGGGATAGTATTGCACAGAATATACAGTTATTGCAATCTTATGTGATTTGTAAGGCAGAGGTTGAGCCGCAGGAAAGTGAGGATAAGGAATGGCATATCATTGATAAGTACTGCGGTAAGGAGAATACAGATGAAAGTAATAATGATTGAATGTAACGAAGAAGAGCTAAGAGCGAGCAGAACTGTTTTGGATAGCATTACAGAAGTGTTTTCAAACTTTACCCGCAACTTTGCTGGAATTGATTTGACACCAGAAGAAACCGCAAATATTATGTCATGTATGAATAGTGATGAGGAGAACACAGATGAGCAGACCACCGAAGAAAGCACTTGAGCAGATTAAGAACTACTGTGAGAAAACCCAATGCAGGAGATGTATCTTTGGAAGAAAATGCTATGGAGTTGATGACTTAGATTTTGTTGGATGTGAATTACAGATGAAGAACCCTTGTGATTGGGAGATTGAGGAGAATACAAATGACAAAGAATGAAATCTTAGAGTATTTCAAAGACATCAATCTAGCATATAATGAATGTACTAGATATGATGATTTATCTAGTATGATTGATAAAATGCTGGAGAGTATTAAAGAAGAAATACAGAACTATAATCAATTTATCTTATGCGCAGATGGTCAAAGAGGAATACATATAGATGAGGCATTAAAGATTGTTGATAAGCATTTTGGGAAGGAAGAATACAGATGAAATTTGATTATGATTTACAAGCGTTTGGAAAACGTCTTCAAGATCTTATTGATGAAAGGAAAATCACCCCTAGAAAATTAGCAGCTGCAATTCAAGCAGATGGTGTGACTATTCATACCTGGGTTATTGGAAAGCATTATCCGAATGGATATTACATTGTGAGATTATGTAAGGTGCTTGATGTCAGCGCTGATTATTTACTGTTTGGAGGTAATAGAAATGGATGATCTTAAAGAAAGATTGCAGGATTTTTCAGATAGCGGTATGTGGAAGTATAAAGGATTTATGTTTACTAAAGAAGATCTGAAGATCCTGCTTGAAGCATTAGAATATTATAAGGAGAAAAACGAAACAAATGACTGCACCAGCGTATGCGATGATGAAACTGAAATTTAGTAGGAGGGTAAAGGTGGATAATCAAAAAGAGAATATTGCAGATATTATGAAGGATCTATCTGACAGAGATAAGGCAAGACTTTTTCAGTGTATTATGTGTGCAGAAGATCCGGATACTTGTAATTGTTCCGAGAAAGATGAGGATGAAAATGGATTGTGCCTGAAACATAAGCCCGTCATTATTGTATAATAAGATAAGGAGGTGGATTTATGTTATCTCAGGACGCAATAGATAATCTTGTAGAGCCTATTATTACCAGACAGGAAGCCATCAATGATTATGTGGTTAAAGTCATTGCAGCTAGAGTCCGGGAAATAGGGACTATGAAATCTAGCGATATTTACAAGCTACAAAGAATCTTAAAATCCGGAGCGGATGTAAGGAAGATCAATAGAGAGCTTGCTAGATTAACAGGACTGCAGGAAGTAGAAATCAAAAAGCTCATCCGTACAGTAGCAGAAGATGCTTATATCGATGTCAAGCCATATTATGATTACCGTTCTGTTAGCTATGTGCCGTTTGTAAAGAATATAGAGCTGCAAAGGGCAGTTCAGGCTATGGAAAAACAAACCATCGGAGAATATAGGAATTTATCGCGTACTGGAGCCTTTATGATTCGCGATTTAAGGCGCCCTAAATTGCTTCGACTTACTCCTATCGCGAAGACATATCAGACCGTGGTAGATGAAGCCATACAAGCGTCTAGGAGCGGCGTTATAGATTATAATACTGCTATGCGGCGTACAATGAAGCAGCTTAATGAAAGTGGTATTAGAACAGTTACATATGAATCGGAGACTGGAAAGAAGAGAACAGAGGGTGTTGGATCTGCATTAAGAAGAACTATTCTAGGCGGATTAAGACAACTCAATCAAATGATTCAGGATATTACAGGATCTCAATTCGGAGCAGATGGAAAGGAATTAACAGTACATATGAATCCAGCTCCAGATCACGAAGATATTCAAGGTCATCAGTTTAAGAATTCAGAATATGATAAACTGCAGAGCAATCAACCATTTCAGGATGTAAAGCATAGGAAGTATGATGCTATTCGAAGAGCCATCGGTACATGGAACTGCAGACATTTTGCATATTCTATTATCATTGGTTTTGCAAAGCCTAACTATTCCCAAAAAGAGCTGGATGAGATTATAAAGAAAAACCACGAAGGCTATACAGATAAGAACGGTAAGCATTATACAGGATACGAATGCACTCAGAAACAAAGGGAATTCGAGAGGAAGATCCGTAAAGCAAAAGAAGGACAGATGATGGCTCAGGAAAGTGGCGATGATGTATTAGCATCAGAATATAGATCTAAGGTAGTTGATCTGACAAAACAGTACAATGCATTTTCTAAAGCTTGTGGTATCAGTGCAAGACCTGAAAGAGCATCAGTTCCGGGGTATAGAAAATAAATAAAAACTACTTGTAATAGATCACAACATATTATATTATATTATTGAAGAGAGAACTGAATTTGTTTCGTTGGTTTCCTTCTAGAAGACAGAGCTATAAAGGTTGCGCAACCTCCTTTATAACTCTGTTTTTCTTTGCCTAGGTATAACGGCTTAGTGCCTTTATATATAGTCCAGCTTGAAGACATATAAATTCAAGCACATTCTACACCGCCAAACTGCCCGGCGGATATAGAAATTATGCAGATATAAAAGAATGTGAAGGAGGTCTTTGACAAATGAAGATTGAAGAAATTTTTCAGCAGGCAGAAGATGGCAGACTGTCCTACGACGAGTTTATGGAGCTTGCCAAGGAAGCAAGTTTTGTGGACTTAAAAGAAGGCAATTATGTCAGCAAACAGAAGTACGAAGACGAGCTTGGAGCTAAGGCTAAAGAGATTGAGAATCTCAACGGTACTCTTGGAACAAGAGATACTGATTTAGCAGAGCTGCAGAAAAGACTGGAGGAAGCGGGTACAGACTCAGAGAAGTTGTCCCAGCTCACTACCGATCTTAATTCGCTTCAGTCTAAGTACACAGAAGAAGTGAAGTCCTATAAGGACCAGCTTAGACGACAGGCATACGAATTCGCAGTGAAAGAGTATGCAGGAACCAAGAAGTTTTCAAGTGAGGCTGCAAGAAGAGATTTCATCAGTCAGATGAAGGCAGAAGATCTCAAAATGGATGGAGATACCATTCTTGGAGCTGCAGATTTTGCAGAAGCTTATGCTAAGGCAAACGAAGATGCCTTTGTAATAGAAGCTCCAGCAGCTCAGCCCGAAGAGGATCTTACAAAACCTCATTTTATTGGATCTACTCCAGGAGTTGAGGAATATAAGGATCCTACCGGAGGATTTGCAGATGCTTTCAACTTTGTAAATCTGCATCCCGAGAAGTAGTATAAAACTTTTTAAGGAGGAGAAAAATTATGGGATCACCCGCAAC
>Ga0265298_10003810_pt1 | contig 19684 bp, 11 predicted proteins | sample AusTroGonzalo_MG_3_FD_193486 | JGI IMG/M metagenome (GOLD analysis project Ga0265298, IMG submission 193486) | Bovine rumen microbial communities from tropical cattle in Woodstock, Queensland, Australia - Gonzalo_01 | ecosystem: Host-associated > Mammals > Digestive system > Stomach > Rumen ... | reverse complement strand
CGCGGCCATTAATGCAGAAGGCGTGCCAGACTGACCAAAGCGGTCTCCGCCGTTTACAAATTCCACGGGGGTGGGGCACTGGGCGGCCAGGGCGCCGGCAACGGCCTCACCGAGGCCGCCGAAGGCGTTGTGTTCTTCGGCCACTACAACGCAGCCGGTCTTCTTGGCGCTCTTGACAATGGCTTCTACGTCCAGGGGCTTGATGGTGGCAATGTCAACTACCTCGGCGCTGATGCCTTCGGCCTCCAGGGTCTCAGCGGCCTGCAGGGCCTCCCATACGGTGTGGCCGGTGGCTATGAGGGTGACGTCCTTGCCTTCGTTCATCACGATGGCCTTGCCAATCACGAAGGGCTCGTTCTCGTCCGTGAAGTTGGGAACGCCGGGACGGCCGAAGCGGAGGTACACGGGACCCACATACTTGGCGGCGGCAAGGGTGGCCTGCTTGGTCTGGTTGAAGTCGCAAGGGTTGATGACCACCATGCCGGGGAGGGCGCGCATGAGGGCGATGTCTTCCATGGTCTGGTGGGTGGCGCCGTCTTCTCCCAGGGTGATGCCGGCGTGGGAGGAGGCAATCTTGACGTTGGTGTTGCCGTAGGCTACTTCCTGACGGATCTGGTCATACACACGGCCGGTCACAAACTCGGCGAAGGAGCCTACGAAGGGAACCTTGCCGGTGACGGCCAGGCCGGCGGCGGCGCCAATCATATTGGCCTCCGCAATGCCGCATTGGATGAAACGCTCCGGGAACTCGGCCGCAAAGGCGTCCATCTTGAGGGAACCCTTGAGGTCTGCGGTGAGGGCTACAACATTAGGATTGGCCCGGCCGGCTTCCAGAAGGCCCGCGCCAAAACCGCTGCGGGTGTCTTTCTTACCTGAATCTGTATATTTTTTCATATTAAAAGTCTCCTAAGGGGGTTTCACCTAACTGTTTGAGGGCGTCTTCCAGCTGCTCGGGCTTGGGAACGGAACCGTGCCATTTGTGGGTGCCGGCCATAAAGTCTACACCGTGGCCCATATCGCTCTGGAAGAGGATCATGGTGGGCTTTCCGCTGCCCTTGGCGGCGGTGGCCAGTTCAAAGGCCTTGGCAATGCTCTCGAAATCGTGGCCGTCGGCCGTGATTACGTTCCAGCCAAAAGCTTCCCACTTGGCGGCCAGATCTCCGATGCCGGATACCTCGTCAACGGGGCCGTCAATCTGCTTGCCGTTCCAGTCTGTCATGGCAATGAGGTTGTCCAGTTTCTGGTGCACGGCAAACATGCCGGCTTCCCAAATCTGACCTTCCTCGCTCTCTCCGTCTCCGCAGAGGCAGTATACAAAGTTGGGGTCTCCGTCCATCTTCTTACCAACGGCCATGCCGGCAGCGGCGCTCAGGCCCTGACCCAGCGAACCGGAAGCCTGGAACACGCCCGGCAGTTCCTTGCGCACGGAGGGGTGACCCTGCAGGCGGGTGCCCATGAGGCGGAAGGTAGCCAGCTCGCTCACCGGGAAGTAACCGTTGCGGGAAAGCAGGGAGTAGTACACGGGCGTAAGGTGTCCGGCACTGAGGACAAACATGTCCTGTCCCTTGCCGCTGCGGGTCCAAGTGGCGGGGTTGTGCTTCATCTGGTTAAAATACAGGTACGTGAGAATGTCTGTGGAAGACATGGAACCGCCCGGATGCCCGGACTTGGCGGCACAGACCATGCGCAGGATATCCCTTCTCACCTGCGTGGCTATGCCCTTAAGCTCTTCAATAGATTTTGCCATATTAGATTGTTGTGAGTTCACAAATATACACAAAAAAAGTGAGATATTCTCTCACTTTAGAACAGGTAAACACAAAAGCCAAGACCCATGAGAAGGCAAAGGCCGAAGGTGGACATGACCAGCAGCGGAAGGGCCGGATCCAGGGCACGGTCGGTGCGGGTCCAAACCATCTGCAAGTGCTTGATAAACAGCGGGAGAGTGACAACCCACATCCAGTGCCACCACGAGGGCCAGCACAGGAGGCAATAGGCAATCATGCAGGCCCAGCCGGTGCAGATGAGGATGGTCTGATAGACCCGGGCCTTGTGCGCCCCCAGCTTGATGGCTATGGTCACACGGTTGGCTGCGTCGGTTTTCATATCCCGGATGTTGTTCACGTTGAGCACGCCCACGCTGAAGCAGCCTACGCCCGCGGCGGGCAGAAGAAGCTTCCAGTGAAGGCCCAGACCCTTGGTGCAAACGAAGTAGGCACCCATCACCGAGACCAGGCCGAAGAACAGAAATACATAGAAGTCTCCTTTGGCGTTATAGCCGTATGGATTGCTGCCCAGGGTGTATTTCATAGCGCCAATGATGGCTGCGGCGCCCAGCATCAGAACCAGGATGGGCGTCATTTCCAGCAGCGTGCCAAAGGCCCGCCAGGTCATAGCCGCTCCGCTCACCATACACAGCACCACAAACAGGCCAATGAGCTTTTTCATATCGGCCTCTGTCATAGCTCCGCTGTTGAGCCCGTACTGGGGCCCCTGACGCTCGGCGGTATCGGTTCCGTGGAGCACGTCTCCCAGCTCGTTGGAGAGGTTGGAGAGAATCTGGAGGCAAACGGTGGTAAGGACAATGAGGACGGCGGTCCAGGGATCTACCTTCCAGTCGGCTACGGCCAGGAGGATGCCCAGCAGCACACCGGCAATGGAAAGCGGCAGTGTGCGCAGACGCATAGATTGAATGGCGGCTTTAAATTTCATAACGCAAAGATACTAAAAAAGGCCGATAGGAGGGCGTTGCGGAATTAGCTAAATTGCCGTATCTTTGCAGGCTATGAAGAATATCCGCAATTTCTGCATCATTGCCCATATCGACCACGGTAAATCCACCTTGGCAGACCGTCTGTTGGAACTCACCCAAACCCTGAGCGCCCGCGAGATGGAAAACCAGGTGCTGGACGACATGGACCTGGAACGCGAGAAGGGAATCACCATCAAGAGCCACGCCATCCAGATGGATTACGTGCGGGATGGCCAGACGTACCGGCTCAACCTCATTGACACTCCCGGCCACGTGGACTTCTCCTATGAAGTCTCCCGCTCCATCGCCTCCTGCGAGGGAGCCCTGCTGGTGGTGGACGCCTCCCAGGGTATCCAGGCCCAGACCATTTCCAACCTGTACCAGGCCATCGACCACTCGTTGGAGATTATCCCCGTGCTCAACAAGATTGATATGGACAGCGCCCAGCCGGAGGTGGTTACGGACCAGGTCTGCGACCTCCTGGGCTGCGAACCCGAGGACGTTCTGCGCGTGAGCGCCCGTACCGGAGAAGGCGTGCAGGCCGTGCTGGATGCCATTGTGGATAAGGTCCCCGCTCCCAAGGGGGATCCTTCGGCCCCTCTTCAGGCCCTCATCTTCGACTCCGTCTTTAACCAGTTCCGCGGCATCATCGCTTACTTCAAGGTGGTCAACGGTTCCCTCAAGACCGGAGACAAGGTCAAGTTCTTCTCTACCGGAAATGAGTATGAGGCCGAAGAAGTGGGCAACCTCAAACTGAAACTGAATCCCACCGGCGAGGTAAAGGCCGGAGACGTGGGATACATCATTACCGGCATCAAGGCCGCCGTGGAAGTGAAGGTGGGTGATACCATCACGCACGTGGAAGAGCCCTGCAAGGAGGCCATTGCCGGCTTTGAGGAAGTAAAGCCCATGGTTTTCGCCGGTCTGTATCCGGTAGACGCCTCCAAGTTCGAAGAGCTGCGCGCCACGCTGGAGAAGTTCCAGCTCAACGACGCCTCCTTCACCTACGAGCCCGAGAGCTCGCTGGCCCTGGGCTTCGGTTTCCGCTGCGGTTTCCTGGGCCTGCTGCACCTGGAGATTGTGCAGGAGCGTCTGTTCCGCGAGTTCAACATGGACGTGATTACCACCGTTCCTAACGTATCTTATAAGGTATATACTACCAAGGGAGAGGTGATAGACGTTCACAACCCGTCCGGACTTCCTTCGGCCACCATTATCGACCATATTGAAGAGCCCTATATCCGCGCCCAGATCATTACCAAGAGTGATTTCTACGGTCCCATCATGAAACTGTGCATGGACAAGCGCGGAACGCTCATCGGCCAGCACTACATTACCACGGACCGTGTGGAACTCAATTATGACCTTCCGCTGTCCGAGGTTGTGTTTGACTTCTACGACAAGTTAAAGTCCATCTCCAAGGGCTATGCTTCCTTTGACTACCATGTGACGGACTTCCGCCCGGCCCGCCTGGTGAAGCTGGACATCCTCCTCAATGGAGACCCGGCCGATGCCCTGAGCACCCTCATTCACGAGGATCACGCCTACGATTTTGGCCGAAAGATCTGCCTCAAGCTCAAGGATCTGATTCCCCGCCAGCAGTTTGACATTGCCGTACAGGCAGCCATAGGCGCAAAGATCATCGCCCGCGAAACCGTTCGTCAGGTGCGCAAGGATGTGACCGCCAAGTGTTATGGCGGTGACGTAACCCGTAAGCGCAAGCTGTTGGAAAAACAGAAAGAGGGTAAGAAGCGCATGCGCCAGATTGGTACCGTTCAGGTACCTCAGAGCGCTTTTATGGCTGTTCTTAAACTGGATTAATTATCTCTCCAGCCAAGTAAGGAAATCGTCTACGCGGGCGCGGGAGACGGTGAAATCCGTGAGTTCAGGGATACCGCGGCGGATGGTTGCCTGCAGACGGCCGCCTATCAGACGCGAGACGGAGTCGATGACGCCCTCGGAGATGATGCAGCTGCGGGAGATGCGGAAAAAGGCCGAAGGATCCAGGCTGCCGGCAATGGCGTCCAGGGATTCGTCCATTACGTACGAAGCTCCGCTGGTGGTAACGATGAAGGAGTTCTTGGCCTCCGAATAGAAATAAGCGATTTCTGACGTACGGACCGGAACAATCCGGTTGTTCATCCGGATTAAGAATTTCTCTTTGCGCGCCTGGTCCAGCATGTTGCGCACAGCCTCGGTGGAAGGCTTGGCCGCCTGGCCGGAAGAAAGACGGGAGATGGCGCGTTGCAGCTCCGGCAGGCCGATGGGCTTGAGCAAGTAATCTACCGCATTCACCTCAAAAGCGTGGACGGCATACTGATCGTATGCGGTGGTCATGACCACGGTGCAGGGGATATCGACCTTGGTGAAGATGTCAAAGCTGAGGCCGTCCGTAAGTTCCACATCCATGAAAATGACATCCGGGGCCGGGTTGGAGGAAATCCAATCCACGGACTCCTTCACGGAGCCCACAGCACCCACGACCTCCACTTGAGGGAAGTGGGTGGAGAGGAGTTTAATCATGTGGTCGCGGGCTCGAACCTCGTCTTCGATGATGAGCGCTTTCATACTTGCTTATGCTTTCTGTTCAAAGGTACAAAAAAATCTTCTGATTCCCGGATGATGGGGATGGTTACCGAGAAAGTATCTTCTGTTTCCACCACTTGAATCTCCAGTCCGGCAATATCGCGGTACTGGTTGCGAATGTATTGCAGTCCGATTCCGGTAGAACGCACCGGCGTGAGTTTGGGAATGCGGTTGTTGCTGATGGTGATGGACTTTCCGTCGGTGGTGGCCGTCAGGACCAGGGGTTTCTGGGCCGATATGACATTGTGTTTGATGGCATTTTCTACCAGCAGCTGCAGGGTGCAGGGGACAATATAGCCCTGGAGATCCTTGTCGGTAATGAAATCGTCAAACACCAGACCCTCCGGATAGCGGATGTTCATGAGTTGCCGGTATGTGCGGGAAAACTCGATTTCTTCCGAGACCGGCACAAGGCGTTTGCCCTCCTGGTTCATGAGGTAGCGGTACAGGGTGGCCATCTTCTGGATGTAGTCGCTGGCTTCTTCCCGCGTACTTTCCTGGATCAGGGAGTCCAGTACGTTGAGGCTGTTGAAAAGGAAATGCGGGTTTACCTGGTGCTTGAGGGTCATGTAGGAGAATTCGGCCTGGTGACGGCGGGTTCTCTGGTTGGAAACTTCCCGCCGCATCTGAATGGCCGAGTTGACCATGAACAGCAACGCCAGCAGGGTAGTAAGGATCAGTACCATCAGGGCGCCGGAGTTCTCCATCATCAGGTTGCCGGTATAAAAATGGCCGATGTAGAGCCGGATGCCGAATACCAGGGCGATGGCGGTGACCAGCCAGCCGGCGTTATCGTACCACGACTGGTCCCGTTCGTAGCCGGCGGCGCCGTAAGGGAAAATGCGGTGGGCGAAGATGTAGAGGCTCCAGCCCAGGATTTCAGTAACCAGGAAGGTGGTAAGAGCGTATTGCCAAGGGGAGGGCAGCCAGTCTACCAGTACTTGAGCGCCCACGTTGCCCAGGATGAAGCCCATGGTATTGACCAGGATGAGGGCCATGACCGTAATTTCCACCGTAAGCTTCTCGCGGTAGCAGATAATAACCGCCAGGGCCATGGTAAGGGACGTGAGAAACATGCTGTCCGGGATATCGGATAGCGAGCAAATCACATTGACGGCCGCGTGTAGCAGGGCAAAACCGTGGATGATCCAGTCTATTGGTCTAATCTTCATTGACGCAAATGTACACAGAAATTCCATTCGTCGCAAAAAAATGTCCATTCAGCGGAGATGACTTCCGTTCATACCTTTATAATAAATATTAATTTCTACTTTTGTTTGCCACTTAGGCTTAATAACACTATAACCATGTCACAAAAACGTGATTTAACCTTCCGCCAGCTGGTAGATTTGAGTTTTGGCTATTTCGGGGTGCAGATTGCCTACGCCCTGCAGAGCGCCAATATCAGCCGTATCTTCGCCACTTTGGGCGCAGATCCCCACCAGCTTTCCTTCTTTTGGATTCTTCCCCCGCTGATGGGAATGATAGTTCAGCCGTTAATAGGTAAGTATAGTGACCGTACCTGGTGCAAGATGGGCCGTAGAAAGCCCTACCTTCTGGTGGGTGCCATCGTTGCCGTGCTGGTGATGCTGCTGCTCCCCAATGCCGGAAGTCTGCACTTCAGCACCCGCCTGTTCCTGGGCCTCAATATGGCCATGTGGTTCGGCCTGTTTTCCCTTATCTTTCTGGATACCTCTATTAATGTAGCCATGCAGCCCTTTAAGATGATGGTAGGGGAGATGGTGAACGAGAAGCAGAAGACCCAGGCCTACAGCATCCAGAGCTTCCTTTGCAATGCCGGTTCCCTGATGGGTTATGTTTTCCCCATCTTCTTTACCTGGGTTGGCATTGCCAATACCGCTCCCAAGGGTGTGATTCCGGACAGCGTGATCTACAGCTTCTATGTGGGTGCCGCCATCCTCATCCTCTGCGTGATGTATACCTTCCTTCGCGTGAAGGAGATGCCTCCCAAGGAGTACGCCGAGTTCCATGGCATAGACCTCCAAAAGCAGGAGAACAAGGCCAATGAGGGCCTGGTGAAACTGCTCCTCAAGGCCCCCAAGACCTTCTGGACCGTGGGCCTGGTGCAGTTCTTCTGCTGGGCTGCCTTCCTTTATATGTGGACCTATACTAACGGCGCCATCGCAGACAATGTGTGGCACACGTTTGACACCTCGTCCGAGGCCTACCAGGCCGCCGGTAACTGGGTGGGTGTTTTGTTTGCCGTTCAGGCCGTGGGTTCCCTGGTCTGGGCCGCCATCCTGCCCCGTTTCAAGAACCTCAAGCTCTCCTACGTCGTATCCCTCCTGATTGGTGCCGTGGGCTTTGCTTCCGTGTTCTTCATTCATAACCAGTACCTGCTGTTCGTGAGCTATTTCCTCATCGGTACAGCCTGGGCCGCCATGCTGGCCCTGCCCTTCACCCTCCTCACCAATGCACTGGAGGGAAGCCCCTATATGGGTTCCTACCTGGGCCTGTTCAACTGCACCATCTGCCTGCCCCAGATTGTGGCGGCTGCTACGGGCGGTGCCGTTCTGAGCCTGGTGGGTGGCGGTCAGCCGGCCATGATGCTTATGGCAGGCCTCTTCCTGGTACTGGGTGCCGTCTCTGTGAGATTTATCAAAACAACCAAATAATTATTAACCAACTACACATTAAATGAAAAGGATTTTAACCTCTATCGCAGTTCTGCTAGCAGCCTGCGCTACCGTATTCGCCCAGGGCGGATACCAGGTTAAAGGTGTGGTAGTAGATGCCTTAGGCCCCGTGATCGGCGCTACGGTCATGGAGCAGGGGACCTCCAATGGTGCGTCCACCGGCCTCGACGGCGACTTCTTCCTCACTGTTTCCGGCCCCGACGCAGTGATCGAGATTTCCTGCATCGGCTATGCCCCCCAGACCTTTGCGGCCAAATCCGTTCCCGCAACCATTACCCTCTCTGAGGATACCCATTTCCTGGATGAGGTTGTGGTCATCGGTTACGGTACCGTAAAGAAAAGCGATATGACCGGTTCGGTCTCCACCGTGAAGGCCGACCAACTTAACAAGGGTATCGCCACTTCCCCTACTACCCTCCTGCAGGGTAAGAGCGCCGGTGTGGTGGTCACCACGGGTGATGGTGCCCCGGGTTCCGGTAATGCCATCCGTATCCGTGGCGGTTCCTCCCTCCAGGCAAACAACGACCCTCTCATTGTGATTGACGGCCTGCCCATTTCCGAGGTAGGTATCAGCGGTGTGGCAGACCCCCTGTCCTCCATCAACCCTTCCGATATTGAGAGCTTCACCGTTCTGAAGGACGCTTCGGCCACCGCTATCTTCGGTTCCCGTGCATCCAACGGTGTTATCATCATCACCACCAAGAAGGGCTCCAAGTACGACAACGCCATCCATGTGGACGTTGATTTCACCGGTTCCATGAGCCAGAACGCCAAGTATGTGGACGTGCTGGACGGAGACGGTATGCGCGCCCTCATGGCCAAGATGTATGGTGTCGACAGCGGTGCTTACAACCTGCTGGGTGACGCCAACACCAACTGGCAGAAAGAAATCTTCCGTCTGGCCCGCACCCTGGAAGGCAACGCTTCCGTAACGGGTAAGATTGGTAAGACCACTGCATTCTACATGCCTTGGCGCGTATCCCTGGGTTATCACAACCAGGACGGTACCCTCAAGACTTCCAACATGACCCGTGAAACCCTGGCCATTGCCCTCACCCCTACGTTCTTTGACGAGCACCTGACGCTCAACCTCAATGCCAAGGGCATGAACATGGACAACCGTTTTGCCAATACCGGAGCCGTGGGCGCTGCCGTTAAGTACGACCCCACCAAGCCCGTGCATGATCCCAATGGTCTTAACGGTTATTCCTGGTGGAACAACGGCAAGGGCACCTTCACCGTTGACAACTGCAACACCATGGCCGGTCAGAACCCCGTGGCCCTGCTCAACGACAAGGTGGACAAGGCCAACGCCAAGCGCTTTGTGGGCAACGCCCAGTTCGACTATAAGATCCACGGCTTCGAAGACATGAGAGTGAACCTGAACCTGGGTCTGGACTATTCCCGTTCCAAGGGCACCGTAGATGTGGCTCCCGATACCGAGCAGTCCATGCACTCTCCCGCCCAGCAGGCCAACAACCACGCTTCCGGTTATCATTCCGATTATAACCAGACGCGCCGTGACATGACCCTGGAATTCTACATCGACTATTCCAAGAACTTCGGCAAGAACTTTTTGGACGTGATGGCCGGTTATTCCTGGTCTCACTACTACCAGGGTTCCTATAGCCAGACCGTCAAGGCCGATAACACCCCGTCTACCGACCCGTCTTACTATCTGGCCGATCCTTATACCTTCAAGACCGAGTACTTCCTGGTGTCCTTCTTCGGCCGTGTCAATTACAGCTATGACAACCGCTACCTCATTACGGCTACCCTGCGCCGTGACGGTACTTCCCGCTTTGCCAACAACAAGTGGGGTCTGTTCCCTTCCGTGGCTGCCAGCTGGAACATCAAGAACGAGAAATTCCTGCGTGACAGCGAAGCTGTTTCGGCCCTCAAGCTCCGCGCTTCCTGGGGTCAGACCGGTCAGCAGGACCTGAATGCCGGTAACTATCCTTCCCTGGCTACTTACGTTTACAATACCAACGCCTGTATGTTCCCCTTCGGTAACAGCTTCGTGACTCCGCTCACTCCGCAGGGCTACAATGCAGACCTGAAGTGGGAAACCACCACCACCCTCAACCTGGGTTTGGACTTAGGCTTCCTGGGAGAGCGCATCACCGCCGCCATCGACGTGTACAAGCGTAAAACCAAGGACCTCCTCAACTGGACCCCCGTTGCAGCCGGTGCCAACCTCACCAACTACCTCAACGCCAACATCGGTGACCTCGAGAACAAGGGTGTGGAACTGGATCTGAATGTGATTCCCATCGAGACCAAGAACTGGAGCTGGACCATGGGCTTCAACGCCTCCTACAACAAGACCATCATCACCCGTCTGACCACTGACGACGAGCGTGAAGATTACTACGGCGTGGATACCGGCGGTATCTCCGGCGGTACCGGTAACACCATCCAGGTGCACCAGACCGGCCAGGCCCCCAACTCCTTCTATGTATACAAGCAGATTTACGATACCGACGGCAATCCCATTGAAGGCGCTTATGTAGACCTCAACGGTGACGGCAAGCTCGATACCAAGGATAAGTATTGCTTCCACAAGGCTGCTCCGGATTGGACCTTCGGTTTCAACACCCAGCTGTCCTGGAAGTCCTGGACGCTGAGCGCCAGCGCACACGCCAACGTGGGCAACTACGTTTACAACAACGTGATGAGCGACGGCGACCTCCTCTCCGACCTCTCCACCAACAGCTTCGTGAACAACCGTTACGTTACGGCCGAAAAGCACAACTTTGCCAACTACGCCCAGTACTGGTCCGACATGTACGTGACCAACGCTTCCTTCCTGAAGCTGGACAACGTCACCCTCCAGTATCGCTTCGGCGGCCTGTTCAAGGGCGCTTCCTGGCACGGTATGGGCGGTAGCGTATTCGTTACCGTGAACAACGTGGCCTGCATCACCGGATACAAGGGCATCGATCCCGAAATCTTCAACGGTATCGACAACAACATGTATCCCAGACCCCGCACCTATATCCTGGGTGTTAAGCTTAACTTCTAATTGGACACAGTTATGAAAAAGATGAAATTTATTGCCATTGCCGTTGCAACGCTGTTTGTTGCCGCTTCCTGTGTCAAAGACCTGAACGTTACCCCTATCGATCCCAATACGGCTCTTCCCGAGGATGTGCTGAACAACCAGGATGCCTTTACCAGCCTGCTGGCCAAGTGCTATCAGGGTCTCGCCAGCTCCGCTTCCGCCGGTCCGGACAGCAGCCCGGATATCAGCGGTGTGGACGGTGGTTACGGTCAGTACCTCCGTGCCCTGGTTAACATGCAGGACCTCACCACCGACGTGATGACCTGCTGCTGGAACGACGGTAACCTCTTTGACGTTCACAATATGACTTGGAATGCCTCCAACGAGTTCATTCTGAGTATGTACTACCGCATTTTCTTCCAGATTGGTCTGTGCAACGAGTTCATCCGCCAGTCCAACGCTACCGAGATCAGCGGTTATACCCTCAAGGACAACTACATTGCCGAAGCCCGCGCCCTGCGCCTGCTGAGCTACTATCATGCTATTGATATGTTTGGCAACGTGCCCTTCACGGATGAAACCTCTACCGTAGGTTCCACCGGTCCCGAGCAGATCATGCGCCCCGACCTCTTTGACTGGATGGAAAAGGAAGCCAAGGAACTTCTGGAAAGCAGCGCCCTGGCCGAACCCGGAAAGAATGAGTACCCTCGCGCTGATAAGGGACTGGTCCAGATGATTCTGGCCAAGTTGTACCTCAACGCCGAGGTATGGGCCGGCACCGATCGTTTTGCCGACTGCGCCGCCATGTGCGAAAAGATTATTGCCGAGTATCCTCTGCACCCCGTGTACAGCGACCTCTTCTGCGCCGACAACCACCTCTGGACCGCCAACACCACCTACAAGGGTGATGAGATCATCTTCGTATCTCCTCAGGACGGTATCCAGCTGCGTTCCTACGGTTCCACCAACTTCCTGGTATTTGCTTCCACTTGGAACAACAAGGAAGCCGGCATCCAGATGGACGCTGCCGCCCAGGGTATCTCTTCCGGTTGGAGCGGTCTCAGCCTTACCGGCACCTTCACCAGCAAGTTTGACGAAAACGACCTGCGTGGCAACTTCTACAAGGGTGACGGTCTGGAGCAGTACGTAGACTACCTCCGCGACCCCGTGGGTGCTTCCAACGGTTGGAAGTCCACCAAGTTCTCCAACGTGAACCACGATGGCACCGAGGCTCAGGCCCAGGGTTTCGTGGACACCGACTTCCCCCTCTTCCGCAGTGCCGACGCCTACCTGATGTTTGCTGAGTGCGCCGCCCGTAACAAGGCCGACAAGACCAAGGGTCAGAACTACCTGAATGCCGTGCGCGACCGTGCCGGTATGGGTCCCCTGAACCTCACCCTGCAGAACATCATCGACGAGCGCGGCCGCGAGCTCTATCTCGAGGGCGTACGCCGTCAGGACCTCATCCGCTTTGGTCTGTTCACCTCCGACTCCTATGTTTGGGAATTCAAGGGTGGTGTAGCCGAAGGTAAGGGTGTGGACGATCACTTCAACCTCTTCCCTCTCACCGCCGGAGACGTAAATGCCAACGGTAATCTTACCCAGAACCCCGGTTATTAATAGAATCTGAGATATGAAAAAGTTATTCTATACCCTTCTGGTTGCAACTGTGGGTCTTCTGACGGCTTCCTGTATGCAGGAGCACGTGGAGGCAATCTACGACCCCGCCGCAGCCACTGCACAGACCCTGTCCAGCATCAGTGACGTTGTGCTGGAGGCCGATGGTGATGCCATTACCACCACCTTCAACCCGGCCGACTTCAAAATGACCGTTGCCAGCACTTACACGCTCTTTGCTTCTGCCGCTTCCGATATGAGCGACAAGGTAAAGGCTTCCGCTACCCTCTCCGTGGATGAGAGCGGTATCGGCCATATTTCCATGAAACAGTCCACTGTGAACTCCCTGGTGTTTGCCCTGGGCGGTGAGGCCGACGTGCCCTTCACCGTGTACTTCCAGCTGGAAGGAGCCATGGCCAACGACAAGAACGGTGCCATCGGTGCCACGATGCTGTACTCCAACATCGTTTCGGCCACGTTTACTCCTTACTCCATGGATATCAAGGACGTTGACCTGTATGAACACGTGTGGGTCATCGGCGCCAGTGCCAACGTAGGTGGCTGGAGCTTCGATAAGGTGTTCCAGTATCTCTACAACTACGAAAAGACCGGTACTACCTTCACGGGTCTCATCGACTTTGGTGAAGCTGGTCCTTCCGGCGGCTTCAAGCTCGTAGGTGTTAACAACTGGGATGATGAGAGCAAGAACTGGGGCTCCGAGGCTCAGGCCGAAGAACCCGAGCAGGCTACCATCCAGCTCATCGCTGCCGGCTCTTCCAAGGATATCAAGTGCTACAGCAAGCGATTCTACTTCTTCAGCTACGACACCGGCACCCTGGTTCTGACGGCCAAGTATGCCATTGATAACGTAGGTATTGTGGGCGCCTTTAACGGCTGGAACGAAAAGGATGCCAACATGAAGATGGAATACAACCCGTACTATCACCGCTTCTATATTGACTATACCTTTGACGATGCAACCGAACTCAAGTTCACCTGCAACGATGCTTGGGAGATCAACTGGGGTGGAAAGGACGGCACCATCGCCGGTGGCGGTGACAACATTGCCGTAGAGCCCGGTTCCTACCGAATCTATCTGGATATCAACCATGGTACCTATGAGTTCAACACTTCCATGTATGGCAAGAATGAGCCTACCGGTGGTGACGAACCCGAACCGGAACCTACCTATAAGGGCTGGGGTATCATCGGTGAATTCAACGAGTGGAGTGGTGACGCCGCCATGACCGAGAACAAGGGTGTCTGGACCGGCTACTTCACCAACACCGAAAACGGTGGCTTCAAGTTCCGCAAGGATGCCGCCTGGGCCGAGAATTACGGCGCTGCTGGCGATGTAGAGCCTTACGTAGTAACCATGGGCGAGCCCATCCAGGCTGTTGCCGGTGGTAAGAACCTGGGTGCTCCCGCCGGCTTCTACAAGGCCGTGCTGGATCTCTCCAACGAGGCAGCTCCCACCATCACCATCACCGAGGGCAATGTGTTCTCCCTCATCGGCCAGGTGGATGGCGCCAATTGGGACAGCGATATCGAGATGACTGAGAAGGATGGCGTATGGACCAGCCCGGTGGTGACCATCGATGGCGAGTTCAAGATCCGTCACAACTTCTCCTGGGCCGATGACAACACCTACGGCCTGGCCAGCGCCGAAGACGAGACCAAGGTAGGTGAAGAGTTTGAACTGTCCCAGCCGGGTGCCAACATGAAGCTGGCAAAGGGCGACTACAAGGTGCAGTTCACTCCCAAGACCAAGAAGGTGCTCATCACCGCCGTGGCCTTCCCCGAGCAGCTCTACATGATTGGTGAAGAGTTCGGTAACTGGAGTTGGGACTCTGACGGCGTAGTGGAAATGACTCCCGTTATTCACAAACCCGACTGGGGTGCCGAGGCTGAGGCCCAGTTCTATACCATCCGTTACTTCACGGCTGGCAAGGGCTTCAAGTTCAATTCCAAGAGAGTGTGGGGTGGAGACTTCTGGGGCCTTACCACCAACGACGGTTACACCGAGAGCGATGGCAACTGCGTTGTGGCCGAAGATGGCTTCTATCTGGTGCACGTGGACTTCAAGAACGAGAAGGTTCACGTCGAACCCGCCCGTGTCTATGGTATCGGTGATGCCTTTGGTGGTTGGGACGAAGCCGCTGAGGCCAATCTCTTCGCTACCGATGGCAAGACCCTCAAGGCCACGGCTCCCAAGGCCGGCAAGCTCCGCATGTATGTTGAGTCTGCCATTTCCACCTCTGGCTGGTGGACCCGTGAGTTCAGTATCATCGACGGCGCCATTGTTCCCCGTATCCTGGACGAACTGGCTGTTCCCGAAGTGAAGGCTGCCCAGGTCATTACCCTGAACTTCAACGAAGGTACCGGTTCCATCACCGGTGAAGGCGAAGGCCCTACCTACAAGGAAGAGCTCTCCGTTCCCGGAAACTGGAGCGTATGGACGGCCGATGCCCCCAAGCTGAGCGGCAACAAGAAGGGTCAGTTCGCAGGCCCTCTCAAGATGGCCGGTGAAGGCATCGAGTTCAAGTTCATCCACGACGGTGGCTGGATTGGCGGTACCGCCGGTGAAGCCGATCTTACATACGTTCTCGGTTCCGATGACAACATGACCATCGCCGCTGGTACTTACTGGTGGAATGTGGACCTGGAGGCCAAGACGGCTAAGGCCACTCCTATCACCAAGATTGGTGTCATTGGCAGTTTCAACGATTGGACTACAGATGTGGTACTGACCGCTGGTCAGGACGACGCCTACTCTGCCACGGTTACCATGTCCGCCAATACCAAGTTCAAGGTTCGTTTCAACGAGAACTGGGATCTGGCCCTTGGTGGAACCCTCGAAGCCACGTCTGCTTATGGCGGTGACATCGTGGTGGCCGATGCCGGCACGTACACCGTGACGGTCTTCCTGAACCATGGTAAGATTACCCTGACTCCTGCTAACTAATGTTTTTTCGGGCGGGCGCCCCTGACCGGACGCCCGTCTGCCAATTAATGTGAAGAAAGTATGAAAAAGTTCCGTTATATCCTTGTTGCCGCCTGGGCGCTTTTCGCCATAGCTTGTAATCCGCAGGGCGGGGAAGACAAACCCACCGGGACCCTTTCCGTGTCGCCTGCCAACCTGTCCTTTGCAGCCGATGCCGCCGGTCCCCAGTCGGTAACCGTATCGGCCTCCGGCAACTGGACCGCTACTGTGACTGACCCCTGGATCCAGGTGGCCCCTACATCCGGCAGCGGGAATGGAACGGTGAGCGTAAGCGTTACCGCCAATACGGGCGAAGCCCGCGCTTCCAAGCTCAAGATTGCGAGCGGAAACCTCACCAAAGAAGTGTTTGTGAGCCAGGAGGCCGGACAGACCGCTCCGGTAGAGATTGTGCCCAATCCGGCCGCTTTTGACGGTAACAAACGGGCCTCCACTACGTACCAGATTCTCATCTATACCTTCGCCGACAGCGACGGCAACGGCGTGGGTGACTTCAAGGGTATCCAGAACAAACTGGATTATCTGGATGAGATGGGTGTTACGGCTTTGTGGCTCTCACCGGCTCACCCGCATCCCAGTGGCGGCGGATACCATGGATATAGCGTAAACGACTACAACGCCCTGAACCAGTTATACGGTACCGAGGACGATTTCAAGAATCTGATTGACGCGGCCCATGCCAAGAACATTCAGATTTACATGGACTATGTCATTAACCACAGCGGTAATGACAACGCCTGGTTCAAGAGTGCCAGCTCCGATGTGAGCAGCCCTTATCGCGACTACTATATCTTCTCCTCGGATCCTCAGGGTGATATTGCGGACAGGAAGATTCCTATGCTGCTTCCCGGAGAAGGCGACCCCAATCCCTATTCTTCCGGAGAGTGGTTTGCCACCGGCGGATCGGGACGCTATAAGTTCCATCTGAACTGGGTGAGTGACACGGCTCCCACCATCACCGTAACCGCTACCACGGAAGACGTTTTCACGGGCACCTCCGGCAAGTATCTGTATTTCGGAAACAATGTTATCAAGGAGTTCAAGTCCAATGGAGACAATACCTATGATCTGGTGGTGAACTTCGAGTCCGACTGGGGCTTCCTGATCCGTACGTCCAGTACCGATTGGGGAGTGGGCAAGAAATACGGATCCCCTTCCGGCAGCAAGCCGCTCACTTTGGGTACGCCGTTCACGCTGGCCAGAAGCACTTCCAACTTTGACCCGGGTAATGTGGCCTTCGGATACCTGTACCATGGCAACTTCGGCCAGTCTATGCCGGATTTGAATTATGGTCCCGTAGAGACCGCCGAGACGTCGCCGGCCTTTGTGGCCATAGCCGCCTCTGCCGACAAGTGGATGAATATGGGTGTGGACGGATTCCGTCTGGATGCCGTGAAGCACATCTATCACAACCAGTGGTCCAATGCCAATCCCACTTTCCTCAAAAAGTGGTACGACCGCTGCAACGCCACTTTCACCGCCCTGCATTCCAAAGACATCTTTATGGTAGGTGAGGTTCTGGACAGCCACAATATGGAAAAGAACTACTATGCCGGATTGCCTTCTCTGTTTGAGTTTGGTTTCCGTGACAATGTCCTGTCCAGCCTGAAGAATGGCAGCGGAAGCTCCTTCGTGTCCAATGTAACGGGCTTTATCAAGGACCATAAGTCTCAGAACCCCAAGGCCATCACGTCCCTGATTATTGGCAACCACGATATCAACCGTGTGGGCTCCGAACTGGGTAAGAACGTGGCCAAGGAAAAGCAGGCCGCCGTTATGCTGCTTACGTCCGAAGGCAAGCCGTTTGTGTTCCAGGGAGACGAACTGGGATACTGGGGCGACAAGTCCAAGCATGGAGATGCCGATATCCGCATGCCCATCTGCTGGGATAAGGCCGGCACCCAGATTGCCAAGAAGGGTCTTCCCGACGGTCTGGACGGCTATACGGATATGGTTACCGGCAACAATTCCGTTGAGGCTCAGAAGGCCGATGCCTCTTCTATTCTCAATGTGTATAAGACCTGGAGCCGGCTGCGCAACACCTATCCCGCCCTTGCGGAAGGCGAAATGAGCAAGGCCAACCTGCAGGGTAACAGCATTGCCGCCTGGTACATGATTTCCGGTAGCCAGAAGCTCCTGGTAATCCATAATGTGGCCACCAGTGGCGTTACGGTGAGCGTCTCCGACAAGATGGACAAGCCCATCGCCCTGCTGGGTACGGGCTCCGTCAAGGACAAGACCCTTACCCTGGGAGCCAACTCCTCCGTAGTGTTCGAGCTTTGATTTTGGTTGAATAATTAGTAACTTGCGGCCATGAAGAAGTATTTCTTTGTGGCTGCATTTTTAGTAGCCCTTTTCTCTTGCGGCGGAACCAATCCGGATCCCGCTCCTACTCCTACGCCCACACCCACTCCTGAACCGGAGCCTACGCCCACCCCCTCTACCACCTTTGCCAAAGGGGCCGATATTTCCTGGGCCTCCGAGATGGAAGCCGGGGGAGTGAAGTTCAAGAAAAAGGACGGGACGGAGGCCCCTCTTCTGGATGTCCTGAAAAGCTGCGGCATCAACGCCGTCCGCCTGCGCGTATGGGTCAAGCCCTACGGCGGCTGGAGCGGCCGGGAAGATGTGGTGGCCGTGGCCAAGAAGGTGCAGGCAGCCGGCATGAGTCTCATGATAGACTTCCATTACAGCGACTTCTTCGCAGACCCTTCCCGCCAGCAGATTCCGGAAGACTGGCAGGCCGATAAGGACAACCTGGACAAGATGTGCCAGCATGTATCGGCCCATACCAAGGAGGTCCTCCAGGCCTTGAAAGACGCCGGTGTATCCGTCACCTGGGTCCAGGTTGGCAACGAAACCCGTAACGGCATGCTCTGGCCCACCGGGCAGCTTTGGACCGATTCGGGCGACATTGCCGATGGCCGAAAGCACTTTGCCAAGCTCTACAATGCCGGTTACGAAGCCGTCAAGGGAGTTTATTCCTCCGCCATGGTAATGCCTCATATAGACAATGCTTACGCTGATAATGCCTGGTGGTTCCAGCAGATCAAAGCGGCCGGCGGCAAGTTTGACGCCATAGCCCTCTCGCATTATCCCCAGGCCGAAACCAAGTACACGGCGGCCCAGTATAACGAGAAAGCCCTGGAGCAGATCAAGAAGCTGCACAACACTTACCAGATTCCCATCCTTATCTCCGAAGTGGGTGTAAAGCCCGCCAAGGCCGATGCCGCCTCTGTTCTGGCCTCTTTTGTGACCGAAGTCAAGAAGCTGGACTACTGCCAGGGAATCTTCTACTGGGAACCGGAAGTATATGGTGGCTGGGTTCCGGCCGTCTATAAAGACGCCGAAGCCATCTACAAGTACACTGGCAAGAAGGAAACCTGGGGCACTTACAACCAGGCCGCATTCACCGACGCCGGCGCCCCCTCTTCCATCCTGGATTGCTTCTCGAATTAAGCCACGCCCAAGCGTGGTTTTTTTTCTCTTTTTTCCGAAAGGGGGAAAAAGAGAAAAGCACCCCTCCCCAAGGGTGCTTTTCAAGTATATAAAACGAACTTAACAAAGGACACGAATCACTTCGATGTCCGATGCAAAGTTACGGTTTTTTATTCTGAAAACAACGATTTTTACACTTAATCCTAAATTAAAATATTTTAGTTTTAGAGTGTAAGTCGTAAATCGTTCAAATTCACTAGAGTAGAGAAACGATGGCGTCGTAGTATTTTTTGCTCACCGGGATGTTTTTTACCCCATGTTGGTCCAATTGGGCCAGGGCGTAGCCGTTTGCATCCTTCTTGAGAAGGTCCACATGGGCGGCGTTGACAAAGAAACTGCGGTGGCAGCGTACGAGTCCATGGCGCTGGAGAATTTCTTCCAGGGCCCGCATGGAAGAGCGGAGCTCGAAGTCCTTCACCTTGCCGTTATCCAGGTGTACAATGTGGACGTAGTTTTCTTCGGCCTCAATGTAAAGGACGGCCTCGGAGGAGACCACCAGTTTGAGGCGCTTCTGCTCGTCCTGGAAACGGATGAGGGTTTTCTCGTCCACTAAGGGGGCGCCTTCCAGGCGT
>Ga0265298_10003809_pt1 | contig 19687 bp, 16 predicted proteins | sample AusTroGonzalo_MG_3_FD_193486 | JGI IMG/M metagenome (GOLD analysis project Ga0265298, IMG submission 193486) | Bovine rumen microbial communities from tropical cattle in Woodstock, Queensland, Australia - Gonzalo_01 | ecosystem: Host-associated > Mammals > Digestive system > Stomach > Rumen ... | reverse complement strand
GCCTCCTGCGCGACGCGAATCTCGTCGCGCCGGGGGTGGTGGCCGTTCGTGTATATGACGCAAAACGCCTTGCGATCGAAGAGCGAGCGTATCCGCGCAAGGCGATCGGTGTCGGACAGGGATCTCAGGTACGCGATCTCCGCGTTCCCGAACAGCTGAAGACGCCGCCACGCGAAGTGGTCGAAGAAACCGGTTAGGGCAAGGCCCGGCCGGTTCATGATCGGCTCGTCGATCCGGCGCTTCAGCCCGTCGCCGCCGACGGCCACCGAAAGGCCAAGCCGCTCCGCGCCGGCTTTCAGGAAGTCGGCGATCGTGAACTTCTTGCCCTGATGGCAGTCTGCTGCTGGCAACGTCTCCATCCGCCCCATGTCCTCCTTAGTTCTTTGCGGAGGCGGCGCGCTGCTTGCGGACCGTCCCCTTGCGAGCCTTCACGCGCATCCTGAGAAGCTGCCTCTCGGCGCGAGCCGCGGCGGCGTCGATCACGCCCTTGCCGCTCTCGGAGAACTCCTTGGCGCCGACTGCGACCTCGCCGAGGCGGTTCGCCACGACTTCGGCCATGTACATGTGCTTCTTCACGTCCACATCGACTACCACCGCGACTTTCGTCACCTTGGGGAACTTCTCCTTGAGCTTCGCCATGCGGGCCTCCGCGTACTCCTTGAGAGACTCGATCCGCACGTCGCTGTGCCTCATCGTTACTTCTATGCTCATTGTACTGCTCCTTTCCTTTGGTTACTGAAATCTGCCTTACATCCTGAACCCGTCGCCGAGGTACCTCGCCCTCACCTCCGGGTCGTCCACGAGTTCGGCGGTGCGCCCCTCCTTGAGGAGCCTGCCGTCGTAGACCATGTACGCGCGGTCGACGACGGAGAGCGTCTCGCGCACGTTGTGGTCCGTTATTATGATGCCGAGCCCCTTCTCCTTCGCCAGGCGGCGGCATATGTCCTGTATCTCGTTCACGCTCAGCGGGTCCACGCCGGCGAACGGCTCGTCGAGCATGAGGATCGCCGGGTTCCTCACGAGGGCGCGTGCGATCTCGAGCTTGCGCCGCTCGCCGCCGGAGAGCGTGTACGCCGGCTGCTTCGCCACCTTCATCAGGTCGAACGGCGAGAGCAGCTCCTCCGCGCGTACCTTGCGCGCCTTCCTCGACATGGGCAGCGTCTCGAGGATCGCCATCACGTTGTCCCACACCGTGAGCTTCCTGAATATCGACGCCTCCTGCGCGAGGTAGCCGAGCCCCTTGCGCGCGCGCATGAAGACGGGCAGCCCCGTGATGTCCTCGCCGCGGAAGACCACGCTCCCGCCGTCAGGCCTCACGAGCCCGACGATCATGTAGAACGTCGTCGTCTTGCCCGCGCCGTTCGGGCCCAGGAGGCCGACGATCTCGCCGCACGAGCAGCGGACGTTCATGCCGTTCACGACAGTGCGGTCGCCGTAGATCTTCACGAGCCCCTTGGCGACAAGATCGCACTCCGCGGACGAAATCTTCTCCGCGGCCATCTCCGTCATCGCCTTTGTAACAATGTCTTCCATCATTTCCCCATCAGTTTCAGCGCGTCGCCCTTTCCACCGACGCCTCCGTCCACGGTCAGGGTCGCACCCTCGACCTCCACCTGCTCCGAGTCGAGCCAGAAGGTGATCTTCCGCCCCTCAACCTCGTCGCGCCTCTCCGAGTCCTCCATGAGCCGCGCGGGGACCGGCCCGTCGCCGTACATCACCACGCGCCCCGCGGACTTCGCGTACGTCGCGCGGACACACGAGCCCGAACGCGTCCCGTTCGTCACAACCACATTCCCGTCAGCAACGATCCGCTTCAGCGTGTTAGACCCGTCCAGGAAGACGAAAAGCCGTTCAGCCCCGAGCACATACTCGGGATCGCTCACGCACACGTCCCCGTCGAAGAGGACGACTCCGCCCTTGCGGTCGAAGTCCGTGCGGCGCGCGACGATCTCCGCGTCGTGCGCCTCGCCTTTCTGCCGCCTGCCCATGTCTATTGCCGTCGTATCGAACTTCTGGTCCTTGGCCCTTATTCGAGTGTTTGCGTATATTGTAACGAATTCTTCCGGAAAAGAAAAGTAGATTCCGTTGCCGGATACCTTGTTCTTCAGATACCTCGCCCTGACAAGCCCCTCCGCCCAGCCCGACTTCGTCTGCCTGTCCACGACGCAGCTGTCAGCGGCTACGACCGCCTCCACGACGCCGTTCGTCGACGTCTGGCGCACCACGACGTTCGTCCCCCACACGAGGCCGGAATCCGCGAAGAACTGCGCGGCGGACGCGGTGATGACAGCCTTCACCGATCCGTCGGGATGCCTCTCGATCGGAAGCGTCACCTTCTCCGCCGGCGAGTCGAGCTGCGCCACGCAGTTCGTGTACGCCGCCTGAAGCCGCTCCGCCTCGCGGCTCAGGAGCTCGCGCTTGCCGAGCCAGTCCTCCGAGTCAAACGCGAGCGCGAATGCCGGAACGACGGCAAGAAACAGCGACGCGAGACGCGAGGCGCGGGACGCAAGGCTTGCGCCGCGCCCCGTTTGCCGAATTGTCATTCCCCTCATCGCCATCTTGTCGAACTCTTCAACTCCAATAGACTTTCCAACTCTTCAACCATTCAACTCTTCAACTTTTCAACCTTTCAACTTTTCACCACCTCATGAATCCTGAGAAGCGTCTTCCACAGCTTCTCCACCTCGGAGAACTTGATCGCGTTCGCCGCGTCGCTCTTCGCGACCTTCGGATTCATGTGCGTCTCCATGAAGACGCCGTCCACGCCCGTCGCCACCGCCGCGCGCGCAAGCGCGGGCGCGTACTTGCCGTCGCCGCCCGAGCCGGTGCCAAGGCCGCCCGGACGCTGCACCGCGTGCGTCGCGTCCATCACGACCGGATAGCCGAGCTCGCGCATGATGAGAAGCGAGCGCATGTCTGCGACGAGGTTGCGGTATCCGAACGACGAGCCGCGCTCGCAGAGTACGATGCGCCTGTTGCCGGTGGACTCGATCTTGCGCACGACCTGCGCCATGTCCTCCGGCGCCATGAACTGTCCCTTCTTCACGTTCACCACCGCACCCGTCTCGCCGGCCGCGACGACGAGGTCGGTCTGCCGCGCGAGGAACGCCGGGATCTGCAGGACGTCGCACACCTCCGCGGCGAGCTTGCACTGCCACGGCTCGTGCACGTCGGTAAGCACGGGCACGCCGAACGTCTGGCGAACCTCCGCGAGGATCTCGAGGCCCTTCTCGATGCCGGGCCCGCGGAAGGAGTCGACGCTCGTCCTGTTCGCCTTGTCGAAGCTCGCCTTGAAGACGTAGCCGACGCCGAGCTTCCGCGCAAGCGCCGTCAGGCGCTTCGCGAGGTCGAGCGCCATCGCGCGCGACTCAATGACGCAAGGGCCCGCGATAAACGTGAGCCCTCCGTCGCCGAACGATACACCCCTGTCGACCGAAATCTTCTTCATGCGCATATTATACCATAAATGAAGCCACCTTATCCCTCCCGTCAGCTTTTCAATCAACTTTTCAAATTTATTCCGCAACCTTATCGGCAATCTGCCGTCAAGTAGATTGCGGTAGACAACAATCTCAAACCTTTCCGTCCGACTTTGCCATCTCCGCATACACCCCGAACTCCTCGGGGTAATGCGCCTTGAGATATGCCAATTGATATGCAAGCCAGGAATCGCAGACCGCATGGGACTTGGTGACCGCGCATGGCGCGAACGCGCGCCATCCGTCCCAAATCTCGTCGCAACGCGCACGCGCCGCCGTTTCGTCGCGCCATTCGCCGACCCTGAAATCCGGATTCGCAAGGCACCCCGCCGCGAATCTGTCCTTCAGCGCGGACTCAACCTCCACTGCCTTCTTGCCCATCGCCTTGAGCAGTTTGTCCGATTCGACCCGCGTGAAGCTGGCCAACTTGCGCGAAAGCAGCATGACCTGCTCCTGATAGACAGTAACACCGCATGTCTCGCGCAACATCTCCTCCATCAGCGGATGGTCGTAGACGATCGGCTCCACGCCGGTCTTGCGTCGCACAAACGAAGGGATGTACTCCATCAGTCCCGGACGATACAGGGCATTCATGGCCGCAAGTTCATCAAGGCATTTCGGCTTCAGTGCCACGAGCCAACGCCTCATGTCCTCGGACTCGAACACAGGTATGTTCCCCGTGTCGCCCCGTGCAAAGGCCTCCATCGTCTCGGGTTCGTCATGCGGAATCTTCTCAAGGTCAATGGACAGCCCTTTCCGTTCCCTGATCAGGTTAACGCAGCACTTCTGTACGGACAATGCCCGCGATCCAATAACATCCTCATCATCAACTTCAATGGCGATGTGCGGCTTTGCGGTTGCATCGTCGGGGCAGAGGAAGCGCTCGAACAGGAGGCCATGCCTAATCGGGTCGACGGAGGTGATTCCAAGTGCGTACGAAACGGCCGAGCCAGCCGCCGTGCCGCGTCCGGGTCCGACCCACACGCCCATCCTCCGCGCCGCCTCGACGCAGTCGTGAACAGCGAGGAAGTATCCGGCGCACCCCTTCGTCTTGATGACGTGCAGCTCGAAATCTACGCGATCCTCAATCTCCTTTGGAACTCCGTGTGTTCCCGTTCCCCGTCCCCCATTCCCCACTCCCCATCTCTTCCTTGCGCCATCCCATACCAGGGACGCGAGACACTCCGCCTCGCAGCCGCCATCCTGCGGAATAGAAATCGTATTCATATCACTCCCCCTCCTTATATAGACATAGCCGCAAGCGTCCCGGCAATCAGCCAGAGCACCACAACAGCGGTCCCTCCAAATGATACGAGCGGCACGCACGTATACAGCATTGGCGTCAAGCCCAGGCACTCACAAACTCCCATGATCGCAGAGATAAAGACAAACAGCCCCGAGCCGGCAAGGAATGTTCGCCTGCTTTCGTCTTTGGTGTCGAGCCAAGCTCGGACAAAACAGCACGCAAACAAAGCGAACAGCGCACCGACGACAGCAAGGAACCACTTACCGAGCGCCAGCGCAGCAGCAGCAGGCATTGCCGATGTATATCGTCCAGGGAGGGGATTCTCCTTCAGGTACTCTTTGTTTCCAGAAAACCAATGCGAAGCGTCGACCGCCTCTACGCACATTTTCTGTGCCCAGGCGCGAGCGAGCGCTGAGTCGTTCTCAGCCAGTTCTTTACTAGGCGGCTCCCCGCCGAACACCGCCGCGAGACGCGACACGCGATTGGCGTCCGCCGTCACTCGTGCGGTCAGCACGATCAGGCACCCGATCCCAAGAACAACAAGCATTCGCCTTGCACGATAGCCTCGCTTATGCGCGATCCATGCGAACAGCATCCCCACGACGATTGGCAACATGGCAAGCACGTCGAGCCGCATTGGCCCCAAGAAGAGGTACCACCCACCTCCGTCCTCCGGACAGAACTGGGCTGCCGCCAATGCCGCCACCCATGCCGCCGCCATGACGGGCGCGGCTTTAAGCCACCTAGTCCACCCAGCCAATATGGGTATGCAAAGCGCCGCAGCACCTACGGCATTCCAGGCCAGTTGCCGCCAGAAATGCCAGTGCGGTCCAAGGGCCCCCGGGCGCCACTCCGGGCAGCACCACAGAAACACGAGCCCCATCACCGCCAGCAACCCAACCGGCACCGCCGCCATCACGGTTCTTTCGGCGTTGACCTTAGAGTCGCCGCCGCATGTGCGAATTTCCGCATTTGCTACTTCTTTGTCATTCATTTTGTACCTTCTTTCGTTGTCATGGTGTCTTAAAACTGTGGAAATGTTTCATTTGTCCGCCACCCGTTCGCCAAGTCGGCTAACTCTTGCAGACGGCGGCGGATAACTTCTTCCGTCAGTAGTTCTTCTTCCAGATCGAAGGCAATCTTATACAGAGTCGGTGCCTCGTCGGGCATCCCCCCATTACGCTTTGCTATTACCCGCCACACAAGATAGTCCAGTTCAATAGCCGCATTCTGCAACCAGCTTTGGATGCAAATCCAGTTTGGTTCCATTATGTTGCTATCCGCGTCGGTTGTCATATCCATTATTGTTTCCTCAGCTATACATATTTAGCAAGAACCGTGCCAATGCGCAGATTCTCAGTATTTCAACTGGGTCCGCTGTGTTGCTGCGCAAATTTTGTGCAGCGCCCGTCATTTTGTTGGCACTAAATACTTCCGCAACGTATTGCGACTGATTCCAAGATGTCGCGCGGCAAGCGACGCATTGCCGTTATACTTCGCATGTACCTTTCGCACGTGATTGCGAATCACCGCATCCAAACACTCATTATCGACTTCATCGGTAGAGATCATGTTCATTTCGATATGTTCGGCAATCATGGAGTCGAAGTCAGCGATGTCCAGTGCCAGGGCGCGGTCAATCAAATTAATCAGTTCTCGAACGTTGCCTTCAGCATAATCATACTTCATGAGCGCGGCAATCTGCTCTTCTGATAGGGTCCTACCAACCGAATGATGCGCCATCCATGACGTGGCGATTTCATGGATGTCCTCCATGTGCTCTCTCAGGGGCGGCGTTATGATACGCACCACGTTCAGCCGCTGATAGAGATCGCGACGGAACGAACCGTCTCGCACCATAACCGCAAGTTCGCGATTTGTCGCAGCAACAAGGCGGACATCACACGGAATCTCCTCCGCGCCTCCTACTCGTTGGCGGCATCCTGTCTCTAAAACCCGTAAAAGCACTCCTTGGGCTTCTATCGGGAGCTCACCAATCTCATCAAGGAAAACAGTGCCACCGTTACCGACCCCGAAGATACCCTCCGTTTTTTCTGTGGCTCCGGTAAACGAGCCTTTCTCATGGCCAAAGAGCAGGCTTTGCACAAGGTCCTTTGTAGTGTTGGCACAGTTAAAGGCAACAAACGGTTTACCCACCCTTGGCGAGCGATTGTGAAGAATCCTCGCGACGACCTCCTTGCCGGTACCGCTCTCGCCGGTAATCAGCACCTTCGCGTCGCTCTGCGCGGCTCTTTCAACCATCGCGCGCAGTCGGCGCATTACCGCCGACTCCCCGAGAAGTTCATATTTCCTCTTCTTATCCATATCGTGCCCTCTTTTCCATCAGCTCCTCCTTCCGCTTGTGCGTCCAGCGTTTCTACCAGTCGCTGAAGCTGGCGTAAGTCGGAACATCTCAAACCTTTCCCGAAGGTCCTGCACCTTGCTTCCCATGGTCTCCGTGGTTGACTTGACCAATAGCATTGCCTCGTCGAAATCCGCTTTCTCGACCACCATGCTGTCCCAGGACCCGTCGTTCCTGCGCCGCGCCTCTATACGGCGCTCAAACGCCATTTCGACGCCCGATTTCACGGCGCCCTCAATGTCCACCCCCGAAAACCCGCGCCTGCATGAAGCGTTCGCAAGTTCTGCAATCTCGGGATCGCGAAGTTTGCAGCCTCTGCGCGCAAGCTGCACGCGAAAGATACCGTCCGCCTCCGATGCCGTCGGGAGGTCGACATAGAAGAGCTCGTCAAAACGTCCTCTGCGCAAGAGCTCGGGCGGAAGACCCTCTATGTCGTTCGCAGTGGCCATTGTGTAGACCGGCGAGGTGCGCTCATTCATCCAAGTAAGGAACGAGCCAAAGAGGCGCGTCGCCACGCCGTTGTCGCAGTCCTTGCCAACTCCTGCAAATGCTTTCTCGATCTCGTCTATCCACAAAATGCATGGCGACTGCGCCTCGGCGGCCGCAAGAGCCTCACGCAGATTACATTCGCTCTCGCCGTTGTAGCGCCCCATGAGCCGACCCATGTCAAGACGCAGCAACGGCAAGGCGAACTTCTTCGCCGCAAACTTTACGGCAAGGCTCTTGCCGCACCCGGGCATCCCCGCGATCAAGATGCCTTTAAGAGCATCTACTCCGAATTTCCTCGCCTCTTCCTGATTTGCGAATATCCGCGAGACGTGCTCAAGGTATCCGCGCAGGTTTGCCATACCGCCCGCTTCACATGAGTCGGACGAGACGTCGGCAAGCTCAAGAAGCCCGTTCCTACGAAGCGCCTCCGCCTTCTCGGCACGCACATCACCAACATTTAGCCGTCCAGTTTTCCCGAATACGACACCAAGAAGGCGCGGGACCGAGCACTTGGCCATTCCCTTCAGCGCGCGAACGACTTCGTGACGCTGTGCAGCGTCAACCGACAAACCGACCTTACTTCCGATAAAGTCGTCCAGCATGGCAGCAATCTCCTCCTCGGTTGGGAGGGAGAGCGTCAACATGCAGGACAACTCCCTCAGTTCTTGCGGAATCGCCACGATTCGCCCCGTAACGATAAGCACGATGTCCTCGCCGCATACGCCGCCGGACTTTAGAAGCACCTTCATCAGTGCAATGACCTCGGCGCTTGAAAGGCCGTCGTTTACATCGGAAAGGACTACGATCCTGCGACTCGCCTTCCCAGCTGACTGTTTCTCCAGCTGATACCGCAGAAATTCCACAAATCTGGAAATGCAGTCCAAGGGCACGACCCCGTTCGACTCCGGGAAATCGGCTGCATAGCTCCAATACTCCACGCAGCTGCCGAGCAAGCCAGCAACCTCGTCGACCACCGCCTCTGCGGCGATGTCATCGCGCGTCTCAAGCCCGATGAGTCGGTAACCCGCATTGATGCGAATCTTCAATTCCTCAACAGTATTCATTTTTATCTCCTTTTGTTGTTCAGTTCAGAACCAGTTCAACGGATTGAGTGCGTGTGCGATCTTGCCCACCGTGCGGCAGACAGACCGGGCGCATGCGCTTACTGCAGAACAGACAGCCTTGCAAACCTTCTTTGCGCCAGCATAGACCGCCTCACCGACTACGCTCCCAGCTATGCCACCGGCAACTCCGCCAATGAATCCTCCAATAGCGGCCCCCACCGGTCCGAGTGCCGCACCTACAGCTGCGCCCACTCCAGCACCTTTTGCAGCGCCGGCCAACGAGCCAACTAGCGAGCAGTTGGCGCGTCCGGCAAGGTCGAGAGCCTCCTTGCCCGAGATCTCTCCAGTGCCGAGCTTTGCTATGATCTTGATGTTCTCAACAGCCGCACAGGCGGCGTTCGCGATCACGTTGCCCTTGACGGATTTGACGGCCACGCCCAGCAGCCCCTTCTTGGCGGCCACCACGAGTCCGCCGGAAACTGCCGCCATTCCTGCCGCGGCGGCGCCGCTCTTCGCAGCGCTTTCCGCAAACTCCTTCAGATCCTCGGACAAAGGATTGTTTTTCTTCCCCGTCAAGCCATTCCAAATGCGCCTGCCAAGGATCCGAGCCCCTTGGAAGCCCACGGCAAGAGCACCCGCCACCATAGCCTTCTTGCCGACGTGCCTACAGATGGTCTTTGCGCTGGCGTCGTTCCAGTCGTACTCGCGAGGCTTGCCCGACTTCTGGGTCTCCTCCTTCATCTTGACTGCATCTTCCTTTGAAAGAGGAGTCGACTTGACGCCTTCGGCCTCAATGTGGTCGGTGGCCCCGGGAATCTCCTCGACCTGGTCTTCCGGCGCAAGCTTGCGTTGACCCCTGTATCGGTTTCCGAACTGCTGCTCCGTTGCCTTGGCATCGGCACCGTACTTCGACTGGTAGCGCTTCAGTATCTTGCCGTCTGCATCCTTGATCATGAGATCTACAGAGTTTTTTCCGTGCGAAGCCGGCATCTCCGCGTGCAGAGTAGACTCCTTTGCCGCGGCATCTATGTTGAACGTCCCGGCATGGTGGGCCTCGGCTATCCCACCTTCAAGCGTCGGCGACTGGTTCACCTGCGAATAGTCCAGCGTCCCGTCTGGGCGGTGCTTGAACACCTGCTCAGCCATCAATTTGTTGGCCTCTCCGACGGCGTGGTCTATCTCTGCCGCATACTTCGCGACAAGGACGGTTCCTTCCGCCTTCGACCCCATCTTGATGGAATCCTCAATAAAATCTGCGCGCGTACGCCCCGCCGCAGTTGTCGCAGCAAGACGCGCGGTCGCAGAGTGAAATCCTTCGACGCCTGCAACAACGTCTTTACTGCACTCACGACGTTCCGCTTCGTCGCGCCAGATCTCGGGGTAGTTGGCGAACTCGCCGTCCAGCCACTCCACGACTGGAAGTTCCGGTGGCTTCGCCTTGTACGACTTCAGGAAGCTCCCGACGATTCCGACGGTTGTCATTTCTTTCTTGCTCATTTCAGTGCTCCTTCTGTTTGCCTTTGCGTGTGTTCGTTAGCGCAAGTATCGCAACGCTCTTGTCGTCTCCTCCGCGCGGATCATTCATCCAGCGGCTACCCGTCAGGTAGTTCAACAGCGATGCACGGTCGAGATCGCCCTTCGCACAGTCGTCGATCATGTCCGACACGATTTTCGCTGGGCGGTTGCCGGACATGTCAAGCATCTTGATCTCCGGACCGTCACTCATGACCATTATGCCGGAAATAGCCGATGTCGGAAGGACACGCGTCTGGAATTCATCCTCCTCAACCGCGTCCCTGTCAAGGAACTTGGTCACATTGGCATAAGGTCCCTTCTCCGGCCTAAAGACAAGTGCGCTGCCTCCCCACCTGCGCAGGCGCACGGCAATTGCGCCATCTCCGACCTGAAGGAACGCCGTACGCATCTGTCCGACAACAGCGGCGGCCATGGTGAAATCATAGTCGCGCGCATTCCCCGACCCTACACGGGCGGACTCCTCCTTTGCCGCGACAATCGCGCGGCACATCCAATAGGATAGGCATCTCCAGTAGCCCTTAGCGCCGTCAAATGTGGTTTCGTCCGAGTCAAGGCATGCCGCCAGCATCGGCTCGAGAGCGGCAAGCGAGATCCTGAACTCACGAACGGCGGCTTCAGCACCGACATGCGAGAAGCGGGCCGATCCAGCGCCGTCGCAGACGACGGCCGCTGGACGCGGAGCGGAAATCACTCCGCTGGCGTCCTGAAGCGGCTGTTCCCTGCGCACATGCTCGGTGCCGATGACGCTCACCGCGAGTCCTTTCCATTCGGCAAGGCCGCTCATCTCGCGCCTCCCCTCTCGTTCGGATTCAGGAATCTCGCCCACCCGCCGATCCCGCGAAGACGGACGTTGTCCTGATTCGCCGTGCCTGCGACCGAGACCTCGTGCATGCTCGCGCTCAGCCACTGGAAGAAAGCCGAGAATCTCAAGTCCTTCAGGCGAATCACGCCCGGCTCAGAAGCCGACAGCTCCTCCAGAGTCTCTTCGCTGATGTCATCGCCGACACCGACGCAGAGATAGGTCAGGCCTCCACGCTCAGCCTTCTCGCGAAAGCGTCTCGCCGGCTCTTTCCATCCCCTGTCGGGATAGGGCCTACCGTCGGTAAGGCAGATGCACCACGGCTTGAAGTGCGGGAGTCCGACCTTGACATACTGCGCCTCGCGCTCGGCAAGGAGACGCTCCGCCAGCTCCAGCGCCGAGCCGGTCGCCGTCTGTCCATCGGCTTCGAACGGATCAAGCACGTCCGGATAATCGTAGGCCGGTGCAAAGCCGTGCATCACCTGCGCCGTCGTGTTGAAGGTCACGATGGCAATGTCTGCGGACATCGCCGCCGCATCGTCATTGCGGACCTCCGCAAAAAAGCGGTTGATACCAGCGTTGAGTTCGGCGATCGGCTCTCCGCGCATGGAGTAACTAGTATCCAGCATGACCACGACGGGGACGCGTGCAGCCGGGTTTGTCGCGTCAAGCGACGAATCGTATGTTTTCATTGTTTTGTTCCTTTGTTGTTGTTTGGTTTATTAGTACTGCTTTCCGCCGAACGGACGGTAGTTGCAGCCGAAATTTGAAGCGCGGTTGCCGTAGCCATTAGGGCGATGCGCAGGCTGGCGCGTGCCATACTGCTGATGTGGCGGTTGTGGGCGCGGCAGTTGCGGACGCGGCAGTTGCGGACGCGGCGTATAGGGGTAGCCACGCGAGGAGAAAGCCATTGGAGACGGTTGCATGTAGGTCTCTCTCGGCTTGGACGCCTTGGGCGAGAGGTCGTTGCGCTCTGGCATCCTCCCACATTCGTAGGCGAACTTTCCGAGCTCTGCGGCAAGGTCGGCAAGCGGTGTGCGAAGACCGGGATTTGCGTGTCCATCGCGGAAAGTCGTAATAAACGCCACTTGCAGTCCGCCCGTGAGCCAACTCCATAGCGTATACCACCGCGGATCCTGCCGGCAGCCAGCGCCTTTGCCGAGAGGACATTTGCCCGCGATGATGTTCTCAGACGGAGTGCCAGTAGTGGTACCGTCCTGCGCTTCGACGAACGAATATGGATGCTGCCCACTCATGACGAGCATGAACGACAACACCGCAGCAGAGAACCGCGTCTGCTCCACGGTACGAGGGGCGCAAAGCGACTTGGGATTGAGCAGGAGTTCCGGCGCCGCGCAATCAGGGAAGAACATCTCGCTCGTCATTGCCTTGCCGGACCTCGAGTAAATCATGTAGGAATCGCAGTCGAGGAATCTTACCTCGCCGCGCTCGTTCAACATGAAGTTCTCGGGGTTGAAGTCTGCCGGGCGCACTCCCACCGACTCAAGAAAATCCAACGTCTCGACGAAATTCTTGGCCGCTTTTGCGAGCTCCTTGCGCCCAATCGACGGGGACACGCGCTTCACGGACATTGGGCCGCCAAAGACCGCCTTGAAAGGCACGTGCCCCTTGGGGATTCGGCGCATCGCGTAACCGATTGGGGAATGCTCTCTGTCATAGACCAGACCAAACGGCCATGCTAGGCTCGGATTCTTCGCGCACTCTGGCATTTCGAGCATCGCCTCCAATGCGGAGAGAATGCGCATGCGCTTGACGCTGTCTGCGAGATCCTGAGGCTTAAAGAGCTTGACGCAGAACTTAGGCGCATTAGGAATCTCGTACACGCTGCCACCCGCGCCGGTGCGTCCAAGCTGCTGCGCAGCTCCAAGAACGAGCGGCTTACGGTCGTCATCGTAGACGGTAATCTGTGCCTCTGGTGCATCGCCGTTGGCAAGAGAATCGAATGTGAATTTAGCCATGGTTGTTTCCTTCTTTTTCTGATTGTTTTATTGTTATGGTAGGAACGCGCGCCCTGCGCGTCCGTAAAAGATATTAGCGGATGTAGAACATGGGATCATAATTGACAGGAATGCGGATCAGGCCATTGTCGCCGAGCAGGATGTCACCGTTTGCAGCAATCTGCCCAGTGATACGGCGTTCGGGATGCCGAGTGAGCCACCCAAAGCCCTGCGGGTTCGACTCGATCTCCTTGCGGTAGAGGTCATCGGAGACGACCAATCCGCCCGACATCGACGAGGCGTCTTGAAGCACGAAGGGATCGGCCTTGCGAGGAACACCATTGGCGGTCACTCCAGCCGGCGATACCTTGAACAGCCCTGGCTCGCGCTGCAGAATCTGCTCCAGGACATCCGCGTGGCGCGGGTTGAACTGCCGCACCGCCCAACGGAAATTAGAATCGAACCAGCAGACAAACCTCACCCCGTTGTCGCTGAACCAGCGACAAAGCGCAAGTGTCTGTGTCAAGCGCGGCTCGCCGCGACGCTGTCCCCAGCCGGAGACGTTCGCCCCATCAATCGACGCGAAGCGTCCGCGCCACGGACACGCCGACATCATCGGTGTGCGACGGAATGCCGTCATCGACGGACGACCACCGATGTTCGGATGTACAATCATCCGAGGACGGATTGCCGTCGGCCGCACCTGTGCCGTTCCGAGCCCTTTGCGAATCACACGAACGGCTTGAACCGTCGTGCCAAGGCGAACGGCAATTGCCTCGTCCGTCTCGCCCCTCATCAGCGCGGCGCGAATCGCCGCCGCGCGTTGTTCGACATCATACTGTGACATCATGTTTCCTTTCTTTCTCGTGTTCCTTTGTTTACCTGCCGCGGGAGCCTGAGCTGCTCCAGTCGCGTAGAGAGTTTTCAAGCGTGGAGTCGGATCCACCTTTGTTAATCTTTTTCATTTTTTCGTTCCTTTGTTAGTTTGGTTTTCTTTTTCCACCGTCACAACCACTCGGTCATGCGGTTAATATGCGTCCTTGGCAGCAAGAATTTATTGCCAGTTCCTTGAAGACCGCTGCCGTAGTTTCAACAACCAGGCGGTCAACCTCACCCGAACTGAGGAGTTCGGCTTCGTACGACATTTCGACATGCCCTACCTTGATGACAACTCGCACCTTCGGTCTGGCAGACGCGTCCGCGCAGCAGGTCTGCGCCGCAAGGCTCCTTGCACGCGCCTGCAACACCCCGAGTAGCGCCGTACGCGCCCCCTTCTTCGACCTGTACATCACTTCTCCTCCGCTGTCCTGGGCGTGATTATCACACTGACGCGGTTGATCGCCGCAAGCGCAGCCGCGAACGTCTTGACGATCTCGCTGTCAACAGGTGCGGCGATGAGCCACGCAGTAAAATAGAGGCGCTCACGCACTTCTTTCCAGACGACTCCTTCCTCGTGAGCCTCCTGAAAGAACTCATGAAAAGTATCGCCGATTGCCTCGATAGCGGCATCCTCATATTGGTGGGCCCCTGGATAGCTCGAGACGACTACATCCGTCCCGTACTTGCGCTGGTGCAACATGTACTCCACCACAAGCGTCATGCGCGTTCCATCGGGCATCACCTTCTCGCTGAAGACGTACTCCCAATTCCAACCGCGCTTCAGCTTATCGGTCGTGTCCGTCTTGTCGACATTGCGTGTTGCAGTTGCAGCGGTCGCTATGCCCCTTTTCCCCTTGCTCTCCATCATCGTGCCTTCCCTTCCATTTATCGTAGAGCAACACCGTGTCGCCCGCTACATATCAAGCACAGACTTTTTAGTTTTTTCAAAATTTTTTTTGATCTCTGGTGCGGTCGTGATTGCGCCCGCACCCGAAGCTCTTTAGCACCTCGACTTTGACCAGAACACGCGCGAGATGGCCGCGCACGTGTACGAGTCGCCGCGCGACTTGAAGTACCTCCATGCACGCCCAACTTGTTGGCCCGCCTGCCAAGCAGACTCAAGCCCAAGTTCGTCAGCCAACTCACCAAACGTCCAACGGCAGTTCCAGTTGTCGCGAGCGATCTGCCCGATTCTTTCACACATGATTTATCTCCTTCTTTTCAATGTTGAGCGCAGCCCCGTGCCGCCCTCTATTTACATTAAGAAGACAATCACTGTTTTTTACAAAACCGTTTTATAGAAATTCAAGTGGCAAGGGGCGAGATCCATGGATCTCGCCCCTTGCCACTTTGCGTACGTCTTATGTTCCTATTCCTATCCTCGAACCTTTATTATTATCGCATGTGGAACATCCCATTTCCTGTAGGTCAACCGCAAGATGTTCCCAGCTTCAATTGCGACATCAATGTTCATCGCTTTAACATCTGCAAGATCTTGCCAGTTGTTTAGATCAATTATGGCGCTCTCGTCTGTTCGCACATTGGTCAGATAGACCTTGCCTTCCTTCGCGCTTTTATCAAGCACTTCTATCGGCTTTCGCCACAACAACGGGCACCCATTTTCCGCGTCGTATTCAGCATCCTTTACCACGGTCTGTCCGTGCCCATCAGCAACCGATTGCGCCGCCGCGCCTTGCACAATTTGAATGTTAGGCGCCTTACGCCAAAGTTCTTCAAACGAAGGAATCTTCGCCCCGCTACTGCGCAAACCCTCAATCAAGGTCTCCGCCTCCGTAATACGAGTGCGCGCCGCATGAGGGTCTTCACGATAATACCGCCAACGCGCAAACACCAAGGCCTCGGCGGCACGCGATTTCAAAATATCGTTGCGGACATTCTTAAGCACAAACTCCGCAAATGTCACAATCGGCTGATTCATCGACGACTTATCGAATATCCGGGCAACTTGCTCGTAATCATCTATCGACATCCAGAAATATCCGAGTGTTTTCGGCGCAGTTATCTCACGGTTTATCATATCAAAGAGGGCGTTCCTATCGGCTCTCTCAAATATATTGACGGCATTTTCAACGACTTGAAGGACCGTTTTCAGCCTATCGTGGTTATCAGCATCTTTCAGCAACTTCGAGAGAAGCTCATTAAAATCGGCCTTCTGGTTTGGTCCCTGGAAGTCCTTGATCTTTTCCAAAGCACAAATGCACTTCTCAAATGAAAGAACTCCTTTAGCCTTGGCCATTTCAAGGTACTTGTCCCTATCTTCTATCTGCACGGCAAAGTCAAACAATTCGGCTTTAGTTGCATTGTTGAGCAGGACCGAATTTTCCATCCAATCAACAAGTGCTCTATCATAACCAACGACAGACTGCGACAATCCGAACTTCTTCCATCGGTCATAGCACAACTTGTCCATGTGCTGCCTCTTACATGGAGGCAGAAAGTCTGGCCAGTCTGCGCGATACGCATCGTAAAGGTCGACCTCTCTAGTTGCCGAATGGCACAACTTCCTTTCGCGCAGCACAGAAGCACGCTCCCAGTCGCTTTCAGAGTCCGTCTCAACCGCAGAGTTAACCAAAATCCGGAAAGCCGGCAAATTGCCAATTGGGAACTGCTTCGAAAACTCAAAAAAGAGGTCTGCAAGCTTGTGGAGAAGCCTTCCATCTTCAGATTTGGAGTCAATGCATCCGTTAGCATATTCCGCAATCGCCGCAAAGGCTTCTTGCCAGTGATCCTCGTCACGCGGCTCCACTCGGGCCTTATTATCGATGACCTTGCTACAGAAACAGCGAACAGCCTCTTCCCGGGCGTGTTCATTTGCGTCCTTGAGTCCGAGCATCATTCCACCAATTGTGGACTGCGCGAACGTCAATGCTCCATCGCACTTCATCAGCAGGTCCCAAAGCCGCCCTTCCCAGCAGCACTGCACACGTTCTTCCATCGCGTTCGCCACATCCGCAAACTTCTCTGCCGCCTCTCTATGGTGATCATTGAACCATTCCACGTATGCTTCGCAACGCGCAATTTGGTCTTTGACTTTAACAATTCTTTCGCCGGTTTCGCCAAGGCTGACTTCTGTAGTCGTAATGTCCGGCAGATTTTCATAGGCATTTTTTGCCTTGCCCATGCCATAGGGATTCTTTGTGACAAGCGCATCCTCAAAGATTGCTCTCGCAGTCTTCTCAAGATCCTTTGGAACGAGCTTCGTGAACTCACTCGGCCTTTTCCAGTCCCATGCTTCGAGCTCCGTTGATGGCAAGTACTTCTCCCACTCGTCTCGCGCTCCCGTCCCGTTTCCATCCATGCGAGTCAACAATGTATCGCGCCACGCCCGGTCATCATACAGACGGCGCCAGAAATTGTCAAAGCCACGCTTCGTGTCCAGAATCAGCATCTGCTCCGTCGAACGAGTCAACGCCACGTAGCATTTATTTAACTGATAAGACAACGCAATGTTCTTTGCGCTGCGCCGCGACATGTCCGTATCAAGCGCTGACGCGCCAAAATACTCCTCTCCAAAGCCAAAAAGGACGACCTTTGGGAAATCGAGTCCCTTGGCTCCCATCACGCTCATGAATGTCGGCTTTCGCTCCCCGTCATTGAGCATCTTCAGGCATTCATGACGGTTTATAAAATTCTGCTCCTCTTCATGGTTCTCCGAACATGGCAGAAGAACGACACTGTCTCGAACAGCGTCAAGCATGTCTCTGGTCATCTCTCGCGTATCATATTCAAGAATGAGCGGCACGCCAGCCTCTTTCTTATATGGTCGTTGAGGCTCAACGGACCAATTGTACACGCCATAGCGGAACAATTGAATCAGATTTGCGAAATGCGTGAATTCTTTCGGCGACCGATAATTGTACTGCAAATGGACTTCGAACGGACGGAGGTCACTGGCTGTCGGCGCCAGGAGATTGCGATAAATATTGCTCGTAAGATTCTCCCACCTGAATCCGCTTGGGTTAATCGTCTGCATGGGATCGCCCGCGAAAACGAACGGAAGGGACATCTCGTTCCGCCGGATTCCAGACAGATTGTAATGCACAAGAGAGGAAATCCGCTGCACAATCTGGAGTTCAACGCCTGTCAGGTCCTGAGCCTCATCGCAAAAAACCGCGGTAAACTTCTGGTCGGGGAACGCCTTCCCGACAGAAGCCGTCCCAGACTCCATCAATTCCAGCACTTCTCGCGCCAGATCTTGCTGGTCATAATATTCGCCGTTGCACGACGTCAGGTCGCGATACCACGGCCATACTTGCCTGTAAATATACTCATACTGGGAGTCTTCGATGAAAACATCCTTCTTCTCGCTTTCCGGAAGCAATCTGAAACTCTTGTCGTCCAGGAACTCATCTCCCTTGTATCCCTTTATGTACGAACGGATCACATGCCAACACAATTCCGCGGTAAGCCATTTTTGCGAACGATTCCCCTTGTAGCAGTTCTGAATGTCACGCTCGCCCGTGAAGAGCCCTCGAAACGTCTCGAACACGACCTCTTTGCGCCTTTTGCCGCCCTCGTGTCCGTCTTTGTAACGTGCTCTCTTTTCTTCAGGCAGAAGCCGTATCATCAGATCGCGGAATGCCATGAACGATGGCGCCAACTCCGATTCAACCATACGGCGAAACTCGTCGTCCTTGAGTACGTGTCCAACCTCGGTTTCACATGCCTCCAAGGCGTTTGCGTCCAACATGATCATCTTCAAAATGTTATCCTTGGCCGTACGCAGCAAATTGCCGTTCAACGTCAGGAACAGAGGCTGCCCTGCATAGTGCATCCGTTCGCGTTTGTCGTGTTTCAGCGACCAATAATGGAAGAAAACATAATGCAGTAGTGTGCTCTTTCCGCTGCCGGCGGGGCCATTGACAAATGCCGGCAAGGTGTTCCTGGCATTGCTATCGCCGCGAACGTTCTTGCGCCCAATGAGCAAACTTAAGAAATTCTCCTCCTCTTCAGACAGGCAAATCGTTGCTCTCCTAGATTCGGAATCCCCCATCTCGATTTCCGTCCAGACCTTGCGCATCTGGTTATAAGTCTCCTTATGATCTCCACCAAATCCGCCAAACACACGTCCAAGATAGCAACGTATCAACGGGAAATAGGCAGCAGCCCCCTCAGTATTTCCAGAAAGATACGCCTCGACGACTTCATCAACCCACAGATTCAGACTTTCATCGCTACTAATAGGTTCGTGGATGTCAACAAGGATTAACTCTCGATTCTCTAGGTCGGCATTCCTAAACTCGCAGATAACCGTGAAATTATGGGTATTTTCACCGCCAAACCGATAAATGGCACCTTTTTCCGTCTGTTTGACAATAACTGCGCCAATAGTAGCCCTAAACCAATCGTACAGATCGCTACAGCCTTGGAAATCTGCTTCGTAAAACTTTGCCAACTGCGTGTGGATCTCAGACAGCACATCTTTCGCCTTGTTAACATTGTCTCTCCAAATCATGGTTTCCTTCACTGCCATGTTCAGAGGATCACGCTGCGCGGTGCTCTTGTAATCCGAAGGGACAATCCAGCCAAAGAATTTATCGGGGAGAGGCGGCTTATCCGCCTTCTTTTTCTCAACAGGGCGCTCTGCCTCTATGCACTTGCGAATAAAATTCTTAAGCTCGTCATCAGACACTCTATTTCGCCGCACACCAGTACGTTTCAGATCTTCAATCTCCCTGATGGGGGGACCCCCATGGCACTTGCCTGTATCAGAAATAATGTGAAATAGACACAGCACCTCGTAGCCTGGAAACTCCTCAAACGATACCTTTTCGGCAACAACAAGTCGAGTAATAGAAAGACTGATCACTGGCAAGCCACCAACATTGTTGAGATAGTTTCCATAACTCCCTGA
>Ga0265298_10003808_pt1 | contig 19688 bp, 24 predicted proteins | sample AusTroGonzalo_MG_3_FD_193486 | JGI IMG/M metagenome (GOLD analysis project Ga0265298, IMG submission 193486) | Bovine rumen microbial communities from tropical cattle in Woodstock, Queensland, Australia - Gonzalo_01 | ecosystem: Host-associated > Mammals > Digestive system > Stomach > Rumen ... | reverse complement strand
TTGCCCTTCTCGCGCAGCGCCGAAAGGGATACCGACAGCGCATAGGAGGAGTGTATGTGCGTAAGCGCACCGGCAAGTCCCTGTCCGGCGATCTCGGACGGGGCGAAGAGGTTCGCGGCGTTCTGCCCCGCCCCGAAGTCCGTCTTCGCGTGCGAACCGGAGCCGGCCAGCGAAAGCTGCCAGTCCAGGGCGTCCTTCTTCGAAAGCTCCACGACCGTGACGTCGATCTCGACCAGCTTCTGCGGAACGTCGAGCTGCTTGATCAGGCGCTCGTACATCCCCATGCGCGAGACTACGTCCCTCACCACGACGGCGTTGAGCCTGTTCTCGGCGCGGATGACGGGACGGAACGTGGACGCCTGAAGCAGCTCGGCAGCGGTAAGCGCGTTTGTGTTGTCGGCGTCCATTGCCCTGTACGACCTGTCGCCGTTCACTATGTCCTCGAGAAGGCGCGCGACACCACGCAGGGAAGGCGTGGTCTCGGGGCTCGACACCCTGAACGACACGTCGTCCGCCCAGGTGTGCACCAGCGGGAACATGCGCGTCTCAACCTCGGTGAACGTGCGCTTCTCCCTGAGCCTGTCCGCCTTGGCGACCATCTCCGCGACGAGCGCTACGTAGCGCGGCGGTCCGGACACCATGATGAGCTCGTCGTTGGACGTCGTCTTGAGCGGGAAACGGGCGTCCTCTACGCCAAGCTCGGCGAGCATCGCGCGAACCTCACCGGCCTTGACGTGCTGCAGTTCGATGAGCATCGTAGATATCTCGCCGGCACCGTAGATGTAGAGCGCGGCGCCGTCGTAGTACCAGATCAGGTTGTGCGTGGTCGCGATGCGGTCGAGGAACCCGGACGGCGGGACCTCCTTGAAGTCGCCGGAGAACGTGCCGGAGACGGACGGCGACATGACGACGGAAAGGCCCTCCGCCACGGCGAACGTGTCCAGCGCGACGCGCAGGTTCATGTCGCGCGCGACAAGCGTGTAGGAAGGCAGCTTCCACGGTATCGGCGCAGCCGTCGCCGCGCCCCAAGCCAGGAGCGTGGCCGCCGCCGCAATCAGTACTGAAAATCGTTTCACTTGTTGCTCGCCTTTCTCGCCTATGGCCTAATCATCATCGTTTCGGGAACCGACTCGTCCGCATGCGCGGCAATCCCGTCCACACGCTCGCGCCACCAATCGCACGAGTCCGCAAACGTCTCGAACAGGCGCGTCAGTTTCAGCCTGTCCGCGTCCGCCGGCGCATCCTGCCAAATGAACGCCCTGGCCGCGGAGCCGCTCCCGCCCGTAGGCGGAAACGCGCCGTACGCAAGAGCGGCATCCTCCTTCAGCATGCGCCCGGCCGCAAGCCGGGCGAGGGCGTCCAGGTCGAAGTCCCCGTCGCCGAGAGCGTATGAAAGCGTCAGGCGGCGGCCGTCCTCCGCCGCGGCGATCTCCATGCCGTCGGTGCGGAGGATGAACGACGCCACCCCCTCGGGAATCCGGTCTGGATACCCTATAGCCTCTGCAAGGCGCTCTATCGCACTGGATCCCATTGGCGCTTTGCGAATCGTCAGGTGTTGTTCACGATGCCGACAAGGACGTTGTTGAGGCTCTTGAGGATGTTGGAGATCATGTCGTAGCTCTGGTCGCGCTTGTTTGTGAGCGACTGGAGCTCGATCATGGTCTGCTGGCTGAAGGAGTTCTTCTCGTCCATCTTCGCCTCGATCTGGGTTATGAAGTCGTCGTAGAGTATGTCCGCCGTGGTGTTGGCGGCGTCGTTGCGGACATTCTTCTGCGAGCTGGTCAGCACCCCCACTTCGCGGAGAAGCTGCGCGTACGTACCGCCCGAGTCGAGGTACTTGGTGCTCAGGTCGTAGGCGTGGTCGGACGTGTTGTTCTGGAACTCCTCTATGACGTCCGTCTCGATCTTGGTCAGGTTCGCGAGGAGATCAGACGCGCTCTCGATTTCGTTCATCAGCTCGACGACCTTCGCCTCCATCGCCGCCGCGCGGTTGAGGCACAGCGCCATGACGAGCTGCCCGATGCTAAGCTCGCGCGGAGTGCCGTCGGGATATGTCACGCCCTCCACGGTGTACATCTTGGCCGTGTGGAACAGCCCGGTCTCCGGGTTGGCCATGGAAAGGTCGAGCTCAACTGTCTCTATAGCCATCTTTTCCCTCCTTAGAAGTTGCTTGCGTTGGCACCCATCGAGTTGCCCAAGGTGCGCACTAGGTTGGTCGATGCCGAAAACGCAACGTCGCGCTTGCTGATGATCGACTGGAGGTCGATCATGTCCTGCTGCTGGGACTGCGAAAGCATGTCCAGCTTGCCCTTGATCTTGTCCACAGCGTCCATCCGCTTTGCATAGGTGTCTATGCCGTCCGGCAGCGTGCTCGCGTCAAGGCCGAGCGTCCCCACGAGGAACGCCTTCGCCTCGGTCCAGTTCGCCGTGCCTGCGGCGACTCCCTCCATGTAGCCGGACGCTGTCTCGAGCAGGTTCGCGCTGGACGTCATCTGGTTCATCTTTACGACGCTCTGCGCCTCCAAAACCGCAGCGTGCCTTACGCAGACCGCTATCGCGAGCTGGCCGAGCGTAAGGCCCTCCGCGGCGTCGGTGGAGTACAGGGATATCGCGGAGCTTGCCACGGGGGCGTTGTTGTTCACAGCTATCTGGACAGCTTCTATCATGCCGCAGCTCCGTTACAGGTTGTTGATGAGCGTTCCACGCGTGTCGCTGACCGAGCCCATCAGGTCCGACGCCGTCGAATACGCCTCGTCGCGGCGGTCCACAAGGCTCTGAAGACGCGTCATGTCCGTCTGGGACGCGTTGTTGCGCGAGTCAATCATCGTCTTCAAGGTCTGAATCATGCCCTCGACGGACGCCTTGGTCCAGTCTTCGTTCCACCACGAAAGAGAGGTGCTTGGCGTTCCGCCCTTCATCCTGTACGCCTTGCACGCCAGAGGAACCATCTCCTGCGTCACGCCGGACACGGCCTCTTTCGCGTTGCCGGCCGCGTCGCTGGCAAATTTGGCCTGGGTTTGCGTGAATATGCCGAGCAGTGAGCCAAGCAGCTCCAGCTCCTTGTTGCGGATCTGTATGCGCGTCGAAAGCGGAGCAACCTCCTTCTCGACCGCCACGGCGCGATTCTCCGCAATCCTGACGGCCAGGTCCTCGAAGTCCGCAAGCTTCCCGTTTACCATGTAGTCGGAAAACTCCACTCCCCAGTCCTGGCTGAGCCGCACAGGCTCCTGTCTCTCTATTGCCATGGCGATCTCCTTTCTACATGATGTTGCGGATTGTGCTGTTGGTGGCCTTTCCGGACTTTACGGACAGCTTCGAAGCGGTCGAGTACGCGTTGTCGCGCTTCGTCACGTACGACTGCAGCGACACGAGGTCCTGCTGGAGGTTGTTGTCCTCCACGTCCAGCGCGTACTCTATGTCGTTCTGCGCCTTGTGCGCGTTGGCGTATGTGATCTTGTTGCTGGAAATCTTCAGCGTCAGCCCGTACTTCTCGCATATGGCCTTCGCCGTGGAGAGCGCCGCCATCGCCGAGCTCTCCTTGTCGGTGTTGTTGGACTTGGGGTCCATCGTCGCAACCGCCTCCGACAGGATCGCCAGAACCTGCCCAAGCTCGTCAACCTTCGTCTCGCGCTGGCGGACGACAGCGGTGTACGCCGCGGCAGCCGCCTCAATCGCGACCGCGTGCTTGAACGACGCCGCGGCAAGGGCGGCGCTGTAGTCATGGCCGGAAACGCCGTCCACGGCGTAACTCACCTGAGTCACGCCGTACACAGACGCACCTTCCAGCTTCTGCGCCTCTATAGTGTTTGCCATAGCAGTCCTCCTGAATACGCACCATCAGCGGATGCACCGCAACTGCCTCTACCAACATTATACCATTTAGAAGTTAATAAAGGATAGAGAAAATTTCACGAAACGCATGGCGGGCAAAACGGCCCAGCCCGACATACGCCGACGCAGTGCGCGACGAAACCGCGTCCCACATCCCGCCGAAGCCGAGCGGCGTCACCGCCGCAAGCCACGCCATGACCAGCAGGAGGTTCATCAGGAAAATGAACGTCCACGAGAATATCCGCCCGTACGCCGTCACGTCCGGCTGCCGCGCCGACAGCGTCTCCAGCGTGAAGAGGACGTGGAACGCCCACGTGAAGCCGACCATGAACGTCCAAAGCGGAAGGAACGGAAGCGGACGCAGGAATATCCTCACGACAAGCGCAGCCACTATTACGACGAAGGTGTAGAACGGAAAGAAGTACGGCGCAAGCGTGATGAAAACGTTGGTCTTGGTCAGGCGCACGCTGCCACCGGACGCCCCGACGCGCAGGCGCGACGGCGCCGCGCCGAAGACCAGACCCCATATCGCATGGGTAAGCTCGTGCCCGAGGACGTATGTGCGCGTAAGGCGCGGAAGCGCATACCAGCAAAGGACGAATGCCGCCATCCCGCCGACTAGCGCGAAAGCCTCAGGGCACGCCGCGCCCGGCGCCCCGGCGGCCGCGACAACGCAGTCCGCAAGCGCACGCGCAAAGGCCCAGCACGCCGGAAGCAAGCCGACGCCAAGTAGCATCCTCAGGAAATTGGCCATTACCTGCCCTGGTCTTCGTCGAAAATGAAGACCAGCTCGCCGGGGAACACGCGCCCGTTCTTGCGCGCTATGGCCTCGACAAGGTCACTGTCCGTCTGGAACCGCCGCTGGAGCTCCTGGAGCTCGGCTATGCGCAGCTTCTTCTCGTCGATTCGCGCGGAAAGCTCGGCCTGCTGACTCTGGAGCGCGCAAGAGCGCCTGTATGTCGGCCAGGCCACGACAAGCCCGCCAACAAGCAGCAGCAAGGTGAGCGCAATCGCGCTCGCCTTGAATACCTTCTCTCCGATTCCCTCTTTCATTGACGCGATTATACCAAATTTACCCGCCGACAGGCAAGGTGCGGAGACACAAAGAGCCTCCCGTGGGTCGGCTATACGCAGTCAAAGGCATTGCGATGGGAAGATTCATGGAAAAAAGAAAAGCCCGCCTTGCCGCGGACTTCTGAACCTGCCTTGGATTGGTGGGCTATAGTGGATTCGAACCACTGACCTCTTCCATGTCAAGGAAGCGCTCTAACCAACTGAGCTAATAGCCCTTGCTATGTAGGTGATATTCTATCATTTTCTCGTGTCCGCCGTCAATGGGGGTAAATGAAAAAAAGTTGGCGCGCTACGCAAGGCACAATTGCCGGGAAAAGGCGCCGCGGAGACGGCGGACGGCGTGACGGAGGAGGACGTAAGGGACGAGAAGCGCGGCGGCGACAGGACGCGGCATTAGGAACGCGAAGCGCAGGAACCCCCAAACGCTGAACGCACGCATAGGCGGCAGTCGGCGCATGGCGGCGCGGCGGACCGCAAACGACGGGGACGTGAACAGCTCCAGCTCCGCGCGGCAGCGGTCCGTCTCCTCGTCCAGCCTGCGCTCCCAGGCGGCAGCAGCCTCCGCGCCGATCCTGGAACGGACGCATTCCAGGTCGCGCCGCGACTGGCCAAGCGCGGCCAGGAGGTCGCCCCGGGCGCGGACCAGCGGTGCACGCACGCGCCAAAGCGAATTGGAACAGCCAGTGCCGAGGCGGTAGAGGATCAGCCTGTCGGGGACGACAAGCTCCGGTCCGAGCATCAGCGCGCGGCGAACGTACGTCTCGTCATCTATGATGCGCGGATTCGCCGGCTCCCCGTAGACGTCCGCCACGACCCGCGAAAACGCCATCGCGGCACCCGTCGCGTGGCGAGAGCTCGCCTGCGGCATCGGACCAAGCCGCCCGCCGCGCGGACCTATCAGCCAGCCTCCGCTGGAAACGAGCGTCGCGCGGCGTCCGTCCGCCTCCCAGGCGGACACTAGCCTCTCGGCGCGCTCCGGAAGAGACACGTCGTCCCCGTCCGCCTTTACAAGAAGCTCCCCCTTCGCGAGCGAGCATAGCCTGTGCCAGTTGCCGGTTATGCCTAGATTGCGTTCGTTGCGCGAAAGCACGACTTCCACCGCATCGGGACGGCGGCGGTATTCAGCGACGGCGGACTCTACGATCTCCCACGACCGGTCGGTCGACGCATCGTCCGAGACGACGATCTGAAGCGGACGGTATGTCTGCGCAAAAGCGCCGCGGAGCGCGTCCCCTACGTAGCGCTCCTGGTTGCAGCACATCAGGCAGAATGACACCAGCGGCTTCATAGTCCGGCAGCTGCGACGCTCCTGACCGCGAGGTTTGCGGTGGCGAAGGCGAGCGTCAGGTTGTATCCTCCGGTCGGACCGTCCACGTCCATAACCTCGCCGGCGAAATAGAGCCCCGGAACCTTGCGCGACTCCATTGTGTCCGGGTTGATCTCGCCAAGCGACACGCCGCCCATCGTGACGATGGCCTCCTTGAGCGGACGCATCCTGGGGCGCTTCACCGTCCACGTCCCCTCCGGCGTCGAAATTACGATGTCGAAGTCCGCGATCCCCTGCCGCGCCGCATGGCGCGTGCAGTTGTAGATCGCCGCACCGGAAAGGCCCCACGGCTCTATCTCGACTTCGCCCTCGGCGCGGAACACCTCCCGTCCGCCGACAATCAGCGCGGCGGACGCACCGTGCTCGAAGCGCGCACCGGACATGGAGCGCATCGCAGCGTCGTCCGTCTCGCATCCCACGAGCCCCGCCCTCAGCGGCTCGACCGCAATCCCCAGCCGACGCGCGAACTCCTGCCCGTCGCCGACGGACCCCGTCTTGGGGAAGGACGCGCCGCCCGTCGCGACAAGCACGTTTCTGGCCCATATGGTGAAATGGCGCGTCACGACGATGAACCCGCTCTTCATCGGCTGGATCCCCGTGACGGGGCAGTTGACGAGAAGCGGCACGGACGAGTCGCGGAGCTGGTCGCCGAAGACGTGGACGACGTCGGCCGCCTTTCCGCTGGCCGGGAAGAGGCGTCCGTCCGCCATTCGCCTGACCTTGAGTCCGCGCGCCTTGAACCCGGCTGCCACCATGGACGGCGGGCATTCGCGCAGCGCGCGCGCCGCGAACGACGCGACCGGCTCGCCTATGTCGGCGAGCATGCGCTCTGCCGTTATGTCCTTCGTGAAGTTGCAGCGCCCGTTAGCGGTCATCAGGACCTTCGAGCCGATGCGCGCCTTGCGCTCGAGGACGAGGCAGCCGAGTCCGCGCGACGCGGCCACGGACGCCGCGAACAGCCCCGCCGCGCCGCCGCCTACGATTGCGAGCGGCACGGGGCGATGCGTCAGCGCAGCGGCGCGGACCTGCCCCCGAGCCCGCTCCCTTCCGTCCGTCGAAGAGTCCCTTGCCATGCGTCAGACGACCGGACGGATGTAGCGCGACTTGAGCGAGCGCCAGAGGACGACGCAGAAGGCGGAGAGCGGGATGGCGAGGAGGAGTCCAAGCAGCGACTGGAACACCGAGCCCCAGAAAATGAACGAGAATATGACGCCGGCATAGCCGAGCCCTGTCTTGTCGCCCTGTATCTTCGGGGTGATCAGGTATCCGTCGAGCAGCTGCCCGGCCAGCCAGACGCATATCACGCCTGCAACCCGAAGTCCGCTGCCGCCAGCGCCGAAGTATGCGAGCGGAAGCGCGATAGGCAGGCAGGTCACGGATCCGAACAGGGGGACGAGGTTTAGAACGCCGAGCGAGAAGCCGATTATGAAGCCGTACGGGAGCCCGACCAGCATGAAGCCGACTCCGTACAGGACGCCCTCGATGAGGCAGATGACCACCTGCCGCTGGAAGAAGCTGACCATTATGTCCTGGAACGCGTTGATCTGCTCGGCGACAAAGCTGCGCGTGTCGTCCTTCAGGAACGGCATCTGCCTTACATAGTCCTCTCCGCGCATGTCGCGGCGGGTGAGGAAGTACACGAAGAAGATGAGGGCAACGATCCAGCTGACCAGGCCCGTGACGGACCCCAGCACGCCAACGCCTACCTGCGCCGCCTTCACCTTGTATATCTCAAGCCAGTCGGCGTACGGGACGCCGAGCTTGTCCGCCAGCTCGCGCGCCTTGGGGAATGTCTCGTGGAACCAGTCCATGAACCGCGCCGCCAGCTGCGGGGCCTGCGTGATGAGGTTGGAAGCCTGGTCCGCGACGAAGGAGCCGAAGTGCCAGACGAGGACCGACGCCGGCACGAGGATGGACAGCATCATCAGCGCGACGGCGGCCGAGGGATTCCTGACAACGCGCTTCCACCAGTTGTAGTACGGCTTGAAGAAAAGCGCAAGAAAAAGACCCGCCACAACCGGCGTTATGGCCGGCGCGACGAAGGACAGCGCCTTGAGCGCGCCCCAGCCGACAAGCGCGACGAACGCAAAAACAACGGCGAGTGCAAGCAAGGTGAGTCCGCTCGCAATCGTCTTCCTCTGGTTTTCGGTAAACTCGATCATGCAAGTATTATACCATATCGAGCCCCACCTTAGCGGGACCGATCTGGATTGGACGGTCTGGAGAAGCCGCCGATGCGCTCGCGTCCGCGCTCAAGCTGGTAGAACTTCACCCAGTCCACTTGCATCTCCACCGGAAGCGTGCTTTCGTCAATGGAACCGACCCACTTCCCGCCAAGCTGCATGTCTATCATGAGATAGAACGGCGTGTCCCACGGCCAGCGCTCGCGGCTGTCGCCGACCTTGGCGTAGGAGTGCGTCTCCTTGCCGTTCACACGCCATACGATCCTCTCCGGCGACCATTCGACCGAGAACACGTTCCACTTGCCGGGCTTTATCTCGCCCTTGCCGCCCTGCGGCGGATCTCCCGGATGGTGCTGTGTCCACGACGAGTGCACGGTCTGGTAGACGAAGGAATCAGAGTTGAGGCGCTCGATTATGTCTATCTCGCCGTCCGCCGGCCAGCCGTTTGGCGAGCGCTCCGGCATCATCCATATCGCAGGCCATGCGCCCTTCTGGTCCTCCAGCTTGACGCGGGCCTCCACCTTGCCGTACTTTATGTTGAAGCGGCCCTTCGTCGAGACGCCGCCCGTCAGCACCCGGCGGGGGTCGGCTTCGCGGTCCGAGTTCGCCACGCCCTTCAGCACGAGCACGCCGCCCCTGACCTCGACGAGGTCCGAGCGCGGCGACATGTTCTTGAGCCAGTCCGGACCCGAGCCGCCCTGTCCCGGGATTCGGGACCATAGCTTGGTGTTCAGCTTCGGACCCTTGAAGTCCTCGGTGTACCTGAGCGTCCACTTGTCTTCCGCCGGCTTCGCGGCGGGCGCGGCGAATGCGAACGACGCGAGCGCGGCGCAAGCAAGCGCCAACGCGGCCTTCGCAGGACCTCCGCACCTATTCCCGCGCGCCAAGTCCGCCTCCAGCCCCGCGCGTGCAAACGAAACGGTAGCCAGCGCCCGCCTCGTTGACGAGCAGGGATCCAGCCGTCCCGAGCTTCGCGCGCAAATGCGTGATGTGCGACCGGAGCGTCGAAGGCTCCATCACCTGGTTCTTGCCGCGCATCGCGGAAACGATCTCGTCGTCCGACAGCAGGCGCCCTGCCGCGGCGACGAGCACGCGGAGGATGTCCGCCTCCGTCTTGGTCAGCTTTTCACCCGTGGGCCGTCCGTCGATGCACACGCAGAGGGAGTCGAGATCGACCACAGCGCGCCCGACGTCTATGCGGCGAGACTCGAAGCGTCCGGCGCAGCATATCTCGCCGTGCCGCGCGAGCGTCGATGAGACACGCGCGAGGAGGACGGAGTTCGAGGCGGACTTGAACACGTAGTCGTCGGCGCCAAGCCCCAGCCCCCTCAGCTGGTCTGCATCGCTCTCCATCGCAGTGAGGAATACGATCGGCGTCTTTGCGTCCGCCGCTCGCATCGCCTTGCAAACGGCGTAGCCGTTCATGTCCGCCATGTCGACGTCGAGCAGCACAAGGTCCGGACGGCGCGCGGAGAAAAGCCGCAGCGCCTCCGCACCGCTGCGGGCGAGGCGCACGGAGTAGCCCTCGCGCTCGAACAGGATGCGGTACGAAGTGCGTACCGTGCGCTCGTCATCGACAATGAGGATGTCGCGCCGCGTCATGGCTTCCTGTAAAGCCGGCAGTGGCAGAGCCCGTGGTAGTCGGGATCGGCCATCTGCTCCTTGAATTCGTCGCACGGACAGAAGAACTCGGGAAGCTTCGGAAGCCTGCAGGGACAGAACCCCTCCTTGCGGACAAGCCCCTTGAGGACTGCGTCCACGACCTTCTCCTCGGAATTGTAGGTTATGCCCCTCTCGATGAACTTCGCGACCGCCCACGGGACGAGGTCGTCTATCGGCTCGCCGGAAGCGACGCGGCGGCGCACTTCCGTGGAGGACTCGGGCGTGCGCGGGAACGACTCGAAGCGGCATGTCTTCACGAGCTCGTCGTAGTCCTTCCAGCGCGGCAGGCCCTCGACGCTGTCCTCGCCGACGAGGAACACGATTTCCGCGCCGGGATTCTCGGACGCGATCTCGCGCACCGTGTCGATGGCGTACGACACTCCGCCGCGGCGCAGCTCGCGGTCGTCGACAGAGACCTTCTCGATTCCGTTGAACGCGGCGCGCACGAGAAGCAGCCTGTCCCACGGCGTGCGCGGGGCGGCATCCGCCTTGAACGGACTCGTCGCCGCCGGAACCACGATCAGCCTGTCGAGCCCCAGCCTGTCGATCGCCTTTATCGCTACGCCTACGTGTCCGTTGTGGACCGGGTCGAAGCTACCGCCGAAAATTCCAATCTTCATTATGCAAGCTCCTTGCTTCTCGCCGCCGCGGCCTTCAGCGTCGCGGCGACCGTTTTCTTGAACTCGGGGACGTCCAGCCTCTCCATCCCGGCGGCCGTCGTGCCGCCCTTGGTGCAGACGCCGGAAATGAATTCGCCGAGGTCCATGCCGCTTTCGCGCAGGAACTTGGCGGTGCCGTACATGGTCTGCTCGGAGAGAAGTCGCGCTACGGACGGCTCAAGCCCAAGCCGCGCCCCGGCCTCGGCCATCGCCTCGCACATGTAGGCGAAATACGCGGGCCCGGATCCGCTGAGCGCCGTCACGGCGTCGAAGTCGCGCTCCCTGAGAACGACGGTCTCGCCAGCCGCGCCGAGCAATGCGCGGACGCGCCTGACGTCCGCAGGCCTGGCGTTCGCCGCCGCGCAGACCGCGCACATGCCGGCCTTTGCGCGCAGCGCGAGGTTGGGCATGACCCTGACGATGCGCACCTTTGGGCCGAACGCCTTGCGCAGCCTTGCAATCGTCTTTCCCGCGACGATGGACACAAGCGCCTGCGACGCCGAAAGAAGCGGCTTCACCTCCTCGGCCACGGCGTCCACGTCCTGCGGACGGACCGCGAGGAATATGAGCTTCGCCGACGCAGCCACGCAAGCCGGGCTGTCCGTCGCAACTACGCCGTAGCGGCGCACAAGCTCCCCGGCGCGCGCCTCCTGCTTCTCCGCGACGATCACGGACGACGTGTCGGCCATTGCGGACAGGATGCCCTCGGCCATCTTTCCGCCGCCAATGAACCCTATGTCCATCTCCTTGCCCCCCTTGGATTCAGACGTCAGAGCTTCAGTCCGTCGAACGCGGACGCCATCGAGCCGACATTGGCGTTGCGCCTCTCCGCCGCAGCCATCCAGTCGGCCACCTCGGCGGCCGTCTTCTCGGCGGCGATCTCGTCCTCGGACTTCTTGAAGACCCGCTCCATGCACTCCTTGCGCGAAAGCGTGACCTTGCCGGCCTCGCGATCGACGCGCAGGACCTTGACCGTCACTACGGCCCCTGACTTTAGCACCGTGTTGAGGTCCTCGACGCGCTCCCACGCCACCTCGCGCGCCGGGATCAGGCCCTCGAGCCCGCCAAGATCGACGAACGCGCCGAAGTCCATTACTCGAGTGACGGTTCCGTTGACTGTCGCGCCCTCGTCAAGCGTCGCGAGGACCGCCTCGCGAGCTGCCGCCTCCTGCGCCTCGATGAGCGTGCGGCGGGAGAGGACGATGCTGAGCCCGCGGTCGTCCTTCGAATACTCAGAGACCGCGAAGTCGAACTTGCGTCCAATGTACTCGGACGGTTCCTTGCGGTACTTGTCCATCTGGCTGTACGGGCAGAACGCGCGCTCGCCGGCGACGGTCACCTCGTACCCGCCCTTGATCTCCTTCTCGACAAGGCCTGGGATCGCCTCGCCCCGCTCCCATGCGGATTTCACGGTCGCGTTGTCGTCGCTCGCGACCTCGACCACGGGCTTCTTCGGGCGCACGATGAGCTTGTCGTCGTTGAACGCCTTGCCGAACTTGTAGCTGCGCCTGATGCCCTTGAGCTGCTCGTCGAGCATGGCGCCAAAATCGAATTTCTGGTCCATGGTGGAGTATTATACCAAAACTGAATCGCGCGCGCCTAGCGCGTGCGGACGGCGAACGTGCGGCCGCACATGTGGCAGGTCACGTCGATCGTCGGCGGAAGGGACTCGCGCTCCTTCTCGCCAAGCGCGGCGACCATGGCGGCGGCGCGCTCCGGCGAGCAGCGGCAGGCGAACGACAGTGGCGTCGTCCTGCGCAGCTCCGCATGGGAAAGCCCGAGCTTCGAGATGATGGTGCGCGGCGCCGCGGCGAGAACCCCGGCGCGACTGCGCATCGCCTCGTCAAGCGGGGCTACGACATCGGAAATCGCAAGCGCGCTGTCCGGAAGCGCCTCGACCATGACGCCGCGCGCCTCGAGGACCTCCGCGTCGTCGCTCACGGACGCCTCGACGAAAACCCTCGCGCGCCGCTGGAGCGAGCCGGCGAGATAGCCGTCGAGGGAGCTGGATATCCCCTGCGAGACGATGCGTCCGGGGACGGACCTCGTCACCTGCAGCTGACGCTCGCCGACGACCTTCTTCGCGTCGGGCGCGCCGAGTCCGTCGAAGTCGTCCAGCGTCTTCCTCTCCGTGTATCCGCGAAGCGTCCCGGCCGACGTGCATTCGACGTTGAAGCCGCCGAGCGGTCCCTTGCACTTCATCTGTAGTATAAGCGTCTCGTCCTTCTCGCTCGTCTCAGCGCCGAGAAGCGCGGCCGCGGCCAGTGCCTTCGACAGGAAATGTCCGCTAGTGGGCCCGCAGAGGTGCCCGCGCACAAGCGCCTGCGCCGCGTCCGTGACGTCGGCTACCGTGACGGCGACCTTGGCGGAAGCGTCATACCATTCTTCACGCGAATTCTTCACTCGGGCGACCTCACTTGCCGGTTCCGAGGCGCTCGCCGGAATAGCGCTTCTCGTGGATCGGCTTCCACCACCACTCGTTGTCGAGGTACCACTGCACGGTCCTGCGGATGCCGGTCTCGAAGTTCTCGCGCGGCTTCCATCCAAGCTCGCCCATGAGCTTCGCGGGGTCGATCGCGTAGCGCAGGTCGTGCCCCGGGCGGTCGGCGACGTAGGTGATCAGGCCTTCGTATCTTTCGCCGGACTGCCTCGGGCGCAGGTCGTCCAGGATCGAGCAGACGGTCTTGACCACCTCGAGGTTCGTGCGCTCGTTGTGTCCGCCAACGTTGTACGTCTCTCCAGGGACGCCCTTCTCGTTGACAAGCAGCAGCGCGCGCGCGTGGTCCTCCACGAACAGCCAGTCGCGCACGTTAGCGCCCTTTCCGTAGACGGGAAGCGGCTTGCCGTCGAGGCAGTTCAGGATGATCAGCGGTATGAGCTTCTCGGGGAAGTGGTACGGACCGTAGTTGTTGGAGCAGTTAGTGATGAGCGTGGGGAGTCCGTAAGTGTCGTGCCAGGCGCGGACGAGGTGGTCGCTGGACGCCTTGCTCGCGGAATACGGCGAGTGCGGCGAGTACGGGGTCCTCTCCGTGAAGTAGCCGGTCTCGCCGAGGGTGCCGTACACCTCGTCCGTCGAGATGTGCTGGAAGCGGAACGCCGCGCGCGCAGCGTCGTCCGGCAGGCCCTTCCAGTAAGCGAGGGCGGACTGAAGGAGCGTCGCCGTGCCGGTCACGTTAGTGCGGATGAACTCGCCTGGTCCGTCAATCGAGCGGTCGACATGCGATTCGGCGGCAAGGTGGAAGATGGTGTCGGGACGGAACTCCGAGAACGCGCGGTCCATCGCCTCCTGGTCGCAGATGTCCGCCTTGAGGAAGGAAAGGCGCGGATTGGAGGAGCCGAGCGTAGCGGGGTCGAGGCCGACCTCCTTCAGCGACTCGGGGACGCCCGCGTACGTAAGCTTGTCGACGACGAGCACCGTAGCGTCCGTCTCCTTGATTAGAAGGCGCGCGAGCGCCGACCCGATGAATCCGGCGCCGCCGGTAACGATGCACTTCTTTGCGTATTTCATGGAACTAGCCTCTTGAGATATTCGCCATAGCTTGACTTGCCGTACCCGTCTGCGAGACGCTTGAGCTGGGCGTCGTCGATCCAGCCCTTGGACCAGGCGATCTCCTCGATGCAGGAAATCTGAAGTCCCTGGCGCTCGATTAGCGCGCGTACGAAGTTGGTCGCGTCGGCGAGCGACTGGTGCGTGCCGGTGTCGAGCCACGCAAAGCCGCGCCCCATCGTCTCGACCGCGAGGCGGCCCTCTTCGAGGTACATGCGGTTGAGGTCCGTGATCTCGTACTCGCCGCGTGCGCTGGGCTTGAGGGCGGCGGCCTTTTCGACTACGTCGTTAGGGTAGAAGTAGAGTCCGACTACCGCGTAGTTGGAGCGCGGCTTCGCAGGCTTCTCCTCAAGCGAAATCGCCTTGCCGGACGCGTCGAACTCGACTACGCCGTAGCGCTCGGGGTCCGCGACGCGGTAGCCGAAGACCGTAGGCTGGTCGCGCTCGGCGGCCGTCTTGAGAAGCTTCGGGAGGTTGGCGCCGTAGAAGATGTTGTCGCCGAGGACAAGGCATGCGTCGTCGCCGCCGAGGAACTCGCGTCCAAGCACGAACGCCTGGGCGAGTCCGTTCGGCACCTCCTGGACCTTGTAGGAGAACTTCATGCCGAGGTCCGATCCGTCGCCGAGGAGCCGTTCGAAGTTTGGCAGGTCCGTCGGCGTGGAAATTATCAGCACCTCGCGGATCCCGGCGAGCATCAGCGTCGAAAGCGGATAGAACACCATCGGCTTGTCGTACACCGGAAGGAGCTGTTTCGACACTACGCGAGTGAGCGGATGGAGCCGCGTGCCCGCTCCGCCTGCGAGTATTATTCCCTTTCTTGCCATCTGCCTTGTCCTTTCTCTGTCTTCAAATTATACCATAATCGGACTTCTTACGCGACATGTCGAAGCGATGCCTCGCCCGCGCTCCTCCGTCGCAGCCGAATCAGGGAAGCGTGGCCGACGCATAGCGGTCGTGCCCTGCGTAGTCCTTCTCCACGGAGATGTCGGTGAAGCCGTAGTCGGACATCATGCGGCGGAGCGACTCTCCCTGCCCTTCGCCGATCTCGAAGAAGACCGCGCCGCCCGGCCTCAGCACGTTAAGCGCATCCGCAAGATACCGGTCGTAGAAGGCAAGCCCGTCCGGCCCGCCGTCCAGCGCAAGACGCGGCTCGAAGTCCTTCACGCGCGGATCAAGCGTGTCGCATACGGCGGACTCTATATACGGCGGATTGGACACCAGCGCATCGACGACGCCCGGCTCGTCGAAGTCGTCCAGCCCGTCCATCGCGACAAACCTGACGCGGCCCTCGAGCGCGCAAAGCCGCGCGTTCTCCCGCGCAAGCGCAAGCGCGTCCTCGGAGACGTCCGTCGCAAGAACCGACACGTCCGGCCCCGTCTCGCTGGCTATGCTGAGTGCAATCGCGCCGGTGCCGGTGCCGACGTCCAGGACAAGGCGCGGATCGCCGGTGCGCGTGCGGGAAAGCCACTTCAGCACGCGCGTCACAAGCTCCTCCGTCTCGGGGCGCGGAATGAGCGCGCGGCGGTCGCACTTGAGCGTAAGCGTGCGGAAATCCCATTCGCAGAGGACGTACTGCAGCGGCTCGCCCTTGACGAGGCGCGCCATGCCGCGTCGCATCGCCTCCACGCAGCGCTCCGGCGCCTCCTGCGCGAGAGCGCCGCCTAGCGTGCCGCGTCCGCATCCGAGAAGCCGCGCCACGAGAAGCTCCGCGGCGGTCTGCGGATCGGGCACCGACTTCGACGCGAGATAGGCGGAAGTCTTGACGACGATTTCGCGCCAGGTCATCGGCGACGCGCGGCGCGGTCAGAACGGCATGTCGTCGATGTCGCCGCCGGCGTCCGGGAAATCTGGCTCGGCGGGGGCGGGGACCGGCTCGGTGGACGAGCCGTCAGCGTTTAGGACCTCTATCTTAAGGCCCGTGAGGTCGACAAAGTACTGGACGCCGCGCGGACCATCCCAGCGGCGGCCGTCGATGGCGAAGCGTATCTTGGCGCGCTGGCCCTTGGAAATGCCGTCAAGGAGCGAGCAGTTGTCCTTCTTGAACGTGAACTTTACGGGATTGGGATACCTGCTGTTGGAATCAACGTCATTGCCGACGATCACATCGCGCTTGGTGAAGCCATTGGAACCGAAGCTCTGAGTCTGGCCGACTTCCTCGACCACTCCCGTGTACTCGTATATCTGCGACATCTCTCGTTTTCTCCTTTTGAAATATTATACCACAAAACCTCAGCACTGCGGTTGCGGAACCTGGGCTATTTGCGGCGGAAGACGAAGCCCCACATCTTGAATGCGTATTTGGGAAGCATCATGGCGAAGCACGAGAAGTATCCGTTTTCGCGGTTTGCGCGAACGTTCTCCATGTTGAGGAGCACGTTCGCCCTCCAGTCCTTGGTCGATTTCCCGCCCATGCGCATCCTCACCACGCTTTCGCCGATGTACGCGGAGCGAATCCGGTTGCGGCAGAGGTACCGCACCATGAGTTCGAAGTCCGCCGATATCTGGTAGCCGAGCTTGTACGCGCCGAGCCGCGCGAAGAGCTCGCGCCTTATGTACACGCTAGGATGCGGCGGCATGTAGCCCCAGTTGTGCATCCACGGGCGCCATCCGCCGGCGCCGTAGTATCGGACTGTCGTCTCAAGGTCGTTCCTTACGAAGCGGACGTCCGCATAGACCGCGTCAATACCCTCGCCAAACGCCGCGGCGACGTGCGCAAGCGTATCAGGCGACTCCAGCAGGTCGTCCGCGTTGAGAATCCCCACTATGTCGCCCGTCGCCATCGCGATGCCCTTGTTGATCGCGTCGTACATCCCCTCGTCACGCTCGGATGTCCATCGGAAGGAATGGCGGGATGCGTCGTCGCTCCGCGGCGCCTGGGCCTGCGCCTCAGCAAACTGCCGGATAAGCTCTACCGTGCCGTCCTTGGAGCCGCCGTCCACCACGATGTAGTCGAGTTCGACCCCGCGCTGGGACATGGCGCTCTCCATCGCGGACCTGAGGGTGCCCGCGCTGTTGTAGCACACGGTTATGAGCGATATCTTCATTTCTTTTTCGCAAGCTTTATCTCGATGGGAACGAAGACCTCGGGGTTAGCGGCTCGCTTCATTATCTTGTCCGCATACTCGTCGCTGTACCAGCGGTCGGTGTCCGTGCGGTCCCTACGCCCGTTGTACCGCTGCAGCGCGCGCAGCCATCCGTCGAAGAAGCCCTTCGGACGCTCAGCGGCGGGGCGTCCGGACGCGCCGAAGCCCTTGCGCGCGAGGTACATGATCGCCGCGCGCACGTTCCCCTCTGCCGTCCCCTCGTTGCGCTTCGCCGGCTTTACGAGCCCGACCAGCTCCTTCTCGCGCCCCCAGTCTCCGGGAACGTTCACCTGGAGCGGATCGACCGCCCATGCCGCCTTTGAGCGCGGACCGTTCCCGCCGGACTCCTCGATCATGTGCGACTTCACCTGCGCCGGCGTGAGGTCCGCGATCTTCGCCGCCTGGTCTGCGTTCCCGCCGCACCACTTGGCCTTGTTCGCGTTGAAGTCCGCCGTCATCTTCGCTATGAGCGCGTCGTGCTGCTGGTAGCGCGCGTCCTCGAAGCCGCGGAACACGGGAAGCCCTGCGCCGCCTGCGCTCGCGCGCGGCTTGCGAACGCCGGCCGCAACGGCAGGGGAACGCGACGCGGCGCCCTTCGCCGCGCCTGTCGCCGGAAGTGCGCCCGCCTGCTGCATTGGGGCGATGACATGCTTCCAGACGAAGTCCTCGATGCGACGCACCGTCACCATCTCCTCGTCCGTAACGAAGCGGCGGTCTATGTACAGCTCGCCCCAGTCGTCGAAAAGCATGTCCCCAAGCCCATGCGTGTCCAGCGAATACTTCAGCGCCTCGCGGGACATCGGAACTTCCGCAATGCCCTTCGCCGCAAGCTCCGCCTCGTGGCGCGCCTCGCGCTCGGCCGCGCGCTGCATTATTGCAAGGCCCTCCATCGCGAGGGGAATCCCCTCGACAAGCGCGGACTGGTCAAGCTCCAGTCCGGCGATGTCAGCGCGCGCTCCCGCCGTGGCAAACGCCGCCAGCGCGATTGACGCAACCGCTCTTAAAATAATTCGCATATGTCATATTATACCAATTTTTGCGAATTCATGCGTGCAACGGCAGCGTCAATCTTTTCCGGTATCTCAATCGGAAGCGCATGCTCCGCGCCAGGAACGATCTCCACGGACGCGTCGGGGAACACGGTTGACAGAAATTTCGCGTTCTCGGCGCGAACGATTCCGTCGCGCTCGCTCTGGAAGATCGCAACGGGGCAGCGGAGGCGTCCGGACGCCATGAGGTCGATGAGCCCGACGCGAAGGTCCGTCGCCTTGAGATAGTCTAGTCCGCGGGCAAGGCTCTCGTCCGAATCCATCATGTAAGGATTCGGCTTGCCTTCCTGCACGCCGAAGAACCCCTCGCCATGCGTCATCTTGAGTCCCGCCTCCAACGCCGCAAGGCGGCGCGGGGACATGCCGCGCCAGTTCGGCGCTTCCATCATGCGCGGCGTGGCTGCGACGAGGACGAGTCCGCGCAGCTTCTCCGGGAACTCCATCGCAAGCCTCAGCGCAAAGCTTCCGCCCATTGACCATCCGACGACAACCGCGGCGTCCGCCGCACGCATGGCGGCATTGGCCTTGCCGTCCATCTCCTCGACATAGCTGAAGATGCGGTCGCGCCCGAAGCGGCATAGATCCCACGCGTGCTCGCTGGCCGCCCAGCCGTTAAGGACGAATGTCTTCACAGAACCTCACAATCCGCCGCGCAATGGCTAGCTTTGTCATTAACGGGAGCTTTTCCACGGATCCGTCACGACGCAAGAACGCGACGCGGTTGGTGTCCGTACCAAAGCCCGCGCCCTTCTCGGTCACGTCGTTGGCAACGATCATGTCCAGGCTCTTCTCGCGGCACTTGCGCGCGGCCTCGGCGAGCGCGTCGCCAGTCTCCGCGGCAAAGCCGATCTTGACGAACGCCTTGACGGACTTAAGTATGTCCGGATTCCTGACAAGACGGAGAACGCCGCTCATCTCGCTTTTCTTGAGCTTCCTCGCAGCGCAATCGGCCGGGCGCCAGTCCGCAACTGCGGCGGTGGCGACAAAAACTGAATCTGTACCGGCACCGGCGAGAGCCTGCTCTACTGCGGACAGCATGTCGCGGGCGCTGGTAACATCGATGCGGCGGACGCCCTTGGGCGTCCTGAGCGCAACTGGACCCGCTACCAGCGTCACGGAGTGTCCGCGCGCAGCGGCGGCGCGCGCAACAGCGAAGCCCATCTTGCCGGTCGAGGGGTTGGATAGGAAACGGACGGGGTCGATATGCTCCCGCGTAGGTCCGGCGGTTATTACAAACGCCATTTTTCTTCCTGATGCAGACATGAAAGTATTA
>Ga0265298_10003807_pt1 | contig 19688 bp, 9 predicted proteins | sample AusTroGonzalo_MG_3_FD_193486 | JGI IMG/M metagenome (GOLD analysis project Ga0265298, IMG submission 193486) | Bovine rumen microbial communities from tropical cattle in Woodstock, Queensland, Australia - Gonzalo_01 | ecosystem: Host-associated > Mammals > Digestive system > Stomach > Rumen ... | reverse complement strand
AACTCTAAAGGGGTTAGACCGTGCAAGATTCATTAGTTACAAAAGCAGCTGACAACGTCCGTATCCTTTCTGCCGCGATGGTGCAGAAGGCCAAGTCCGGACATCCGGGTGGAGCCATGGGCGCCGCCGATGCCATTACGCTTTTGTTTGCTGAATTCTTGCGCTACGATCCGGACGACGCCAACTGGATGGCTCGCGACCGTTTCTTCATGGACCCGGGCCACATGAGCCCGCTCCTCTACTCCGAACTCGTCCTCACGAACCGTCTTACCCTCGAAGACGTGAAGAATTTCCGCCAGCTTGGCAGCCGCACTCCGGGCCATCCGGAAGTCGATGTTGCCCTCGGCATTGAAAACTCCTCGGGCCCGCTCGGTATCGGTCACGGCATTGCTCTCGGTGGCGCTATCGCCGAACGCTTCATGGTCGAACGCTTCGGTTCCATCGTCGAACACAAGACGGTCTGCCTCGTTTCTGATGGCGGCCTCGAAGAAGAAATCGCCTACGGCGTGGGTCGTATTGCTGGCCACCTCAAGCTTTCGAACCTCATTTTCTTCTACGATGCAAACCAGGTCCAGCTCAGCTGCAAGACCGAAGACGTGATGGACCACGACTTCGTGAAGCAGTACGAATCTTGGGGCTTCCGCGTGATTGAATGCGACGGTTCCAACATTGCTGAACTCCGCAAGGCATTCAAGGCTGCATGGGCTGAAACTGAAAAGCCGGTGCTCGTCTACGGCCACACCACGATGGCTAAGGGCGCTATCGCTGAAGATGGCAAGAGCTATGAAGGTGCTGTTTCTACACACGGCCAGCCGCTCAACGCTGCCGGTGCTTCTACTTCTGCAACGGTCAAGAATCTCGGTGGCAATCCGGACGATCCGTTCCAGGTCTTTGATGACGTGAAGGCTGGCTTTGAAGCTCGTGCAAACGAACTCCGTAAGGAAGTTGCTGAATGGAAGAAGGCCAAGGCTGCTTGGGACAAGGCTAATGCCGAAAAGTCCGCAACGCTCAACGAATGGCTCTCGGGCAAGGGTCTCAAGATTGACCTCTCCAAGCTCAACATCAAGGAAGGTGTTGCCACTCGCGTCACTAGCGGTACGGTTCTCGGCTACCTCGCTGAAAATTATCACAACATCATTTGCAGCTCTGCAGACCTTTCGAACTCCGACAACACGCAGGCATTCCTCGACAAGACGGGCATCTTCCGCGCTAACGACTTCAAGGGCGCTTTTGTCCAGGTCGGCGTTGCAGAACTCACGATGGGCGCGATTGCCAACGGTATCGCTCTCCACGGCGGTCTCTATCCGATTTGCGCAACGTTCTTTGTGTTCAGTGACTTTATGAAGCCGGCAATCCGCATGGCTGCTCTCATGGGCCTCCCGGTCAAGTACGTGTTTACGCACGACAGCTTCCGCGTTGGCGAAGACGGCCCGACGCACCAGCCGATCGAACACGAAACGCAGATCCGCTTGCTCGAAAGCCTCACCAAGGCAAACGGCAAGGCCGAAATGCTCGTGCTCCGTCCGGCAGACGCTTATGAAACGCTCGCCGCCTGGGAAATGGCTTTCGAAAACAACGACAGCCCGACGGCTCTTATCCTCACTCGCCAGGTCGTGAACACGCTCCCGGGTGAAAACCGCTACGAAGCCGCCAAGGCTTGCCGCAAGGGCGCTTACATTGTCAGCGACAACACTGCCGCAGGTAAGAACCCGGATCTTACTCTGGTTGCTAACGGAAGTGACGTGCTTCTCGAACACCAGGCTGCTGAACTCCTCCGCGCCGAAGGCAAGGCCGTCCGCGTGGTCTCCATGATCAGCCCGGCTCTCTTCCTCAAGCAGGACAAGGCTTACCGCGACAGCATCATTGCTCCGTGGACTCCGGTGTTTGCAAAGTCCAGCGGCCTTCCGCTCTTGTTCGCCCAGGTCGTGGGTGGCTTCGGCAAGGTCTCCGGTCTCGAACGCTTCGGTGCTTCTGCTCCGGCTGGCGTCCTCGAAAAGGAATTTGGCTACGTTCCTGAAGCTGTTGCTGCAGCCGCCAAGGAATACCTCGCTGAATTTGCTCAGAATGTTGCAGACTTCAAGAAAGCGAACGCTTAATTGTTGAGGGGCGTGCGCGCCCCTTGTCTTTCTTTGTCATCCTGGAGGCTCAACGAGCCGATCGGATCGAAAATGGCCCGCCATGCGCGGGCTTTTTTTGTCGTTTTTATTTGCCCAGGAATTGATATCCTTATTTTATTGTATACTATACTGAAAAAAAAGATGGACTTGAATTGTTTATTTGAAGAATAAATGGTTAAGGAGCGAATATGTTTTCTAAAATGATCGTCTCGATGGAATATGTGACCTTTTTTTTTTGTGCGCATTGATGATCCTCGCTTGTGGTGATGAAACAAGTTTGGACAGCGCGGGTGTTTATACCGATAATGGAAAGGGTTGCGGCAATGGCTCCGATTATAATGGGCAATATGATTATAGCCGTAGAGTTTATTATGGTAATGATGCTGTATATTGGAGTACCGCATCAAAAGATAGCCTGAATTCAGTGGCGTTGATTCTTCGGTCTGCTGATCACCATGTAAGTTTTGGGGCGTATGGTTATGCGAAATTTAATACGGCTCCCGTCCGCTGTGTGAAGGATTAGATGACGGTAGGCGGTAGGAAGTAGACAGTAATTGTAGCACTGTACTGGATTCCTCACTCTGTTCGGAATGACGATGGTGCTCACGGCTTGCTGCTCATAGCTCATAGCTCACTGCTCAAATGTAATTTTATATAGATTTTACATTCGTTTTCTGTAAAAAAGCTATATTCAAGGCATGATTTGCCCGTTTTGCAAGAATGATAACGACAAGGTTGTCGATAGCCGTGTGAGTGGCTCGTCGATTCGCCGCCGTAGAGAATGTTGTGCTTGCGGTCGACGTTTTACGACTCGTGAATATATCGAACTCCAGCCATTGACCGTTATTAAACGCAGTGGAGAACGTGAACCGTTCCAGCGTGAAAAACTTTTGCGCGGTATCATGAACTCTTGCAAAAAGCGCCCGGTGTCTATTGACGATATTGAACTGCTTGCGACTCGCGTAGAAAACTCCTTGCAAATGTCTGAAAGTTTTGAAGTAAGCTACGATCAGATTGGCAACCTTGTGATGCAGGAACTCAAAAAGCTTGATGCTGTTGCTTACGTTCGCTTTGCTTCTATTTACCGCGAATTCAAGGAAGTGGGCGAGTTCGTCGATCAAATCAAGACGCTGGATAAATAGACGAAAGAACGAAGTAGACGGAATTAGTTAGGCTCACAAAAATTTTCTATTATTGTCATGCCCGCGTAGGCGGGCATCTCCTTTATTGCAACGCCTATGCTTGAACATTTAAAATTCGCAAACGAAAAACGCTCCCCGTTATTTGATGTGACGGATGCATTCCGCGTTGTGAATGGCGCTGCCGATGGTTTCCCGGGTCTTACGATTGACAAGTTCGGCGATCGTTACCAGATGCAGTTTTTTGGTCCCGAGCTTTTAAGAAAAAAGGGCGAAATTGTAGGGGCTTTGAAATCGCTTTTCAATCCCGTTTGCGTTGTAGTGAAAGAACGCCTTTCTAGTGCTGGCCGCTCGCTCGAAAATGCGCCCATGGATGTCGTGGTGGGCTCTCGCGAAGATGCTGTTGGCGTTGTTCGCGAGGGCAAGGCCAAATTCCACGTGGATTTGATGGATACGATTAATCCGGGGCTTTTCCTCGATATGCGTCACGTGCGCTTAGAAGTAGAAGAGCGATTCCGCGCGATGTCCGGCGCAGTTCCGGCGGCCGGCGCATGCTCGGCGCTTTCCGCAACTGCGCAACCCGAAATTGCGAATCTCGAATCCGCGCAATCCTCGACTCCCGCTGCATTCGAAGGTCTGCGATTCCTCAACCTTTTCAGCTATACTTGCAGTTTCTCAGTGCATGCGCGTTTAGGCGGTGCTGCGGTGGCTACAAATGCCGATATTAGTGGCAAGATTCTCGACAAGGGCCGTGAAAATTATGCGTTGAATGGCCTTGATTTGCGCCCGGGAGAATTCTTCCGCGGTAATGCAATTGAATATGTGCATTGGGCTCAAAAGAAAGGGCTCAGCTTCGATGGTATTGTTCTTGACCCGCCAAGTTTTGCGCGCTTCAAAGGCTTTAATTTTAACGTGCGCGAACACTTGATGCCGCTTGTTGCTGAATGTGCAGAACTCTTGAATCCGAATGGATTCTTCATGGTGAGTTCCAATTACAGCGAATTCAATTTGAATACGTTTGCGCGAGATGTCCTTGCCGCAGTTTCTTCAGTCCATCCCAAAGCAAAAACGTCTTGGAAAAAATCCCAAGACGTAGACTTTGTTGGTAGTGGCTCGACGAAAGATTCCTGTCTCGTCGCAACACTCGTTGAGGTATGAGGTAAGAGCTTAGAACTTAGAACAATCTCTTATCTAAGAGCAAATAACTAAGTTCTAAGAGCGTAGCGGTCTAAGTTCTGCCAACTGCGGCGTAGCCGCTCACTCCTCTCCACCGTCCATTTCAATCTTCAGCTCTTTGAGCTTCCTCCAAAGCGTTGCGCGGCTAATGCCGAGCTTTTTGCACACTTCGGTCTTGTTTCCCTTGCAAATGCTTAATGCGTGCAGAATGTGCCTGCGTTCCATCTCATCGAGCGAAAGAATATCTTCTTCGATGGGCTCTGGATTGTGCGTTAAGTACTTTGTCGGGTTGTGCGTCAGAAGCCCCGCGCTATCCGTTTTTCCTGTGACGGGCGTGATGTTTATCGGCTTTATCGGCGATTCAATCTCTTCATTATCCTCTTGAACTTCTGTGCTATGAATAAAGTTGTTGCTTGCAACTTCATCTTCGCTTTGCTTTATGTGCGGAATGGCAACGGTCTTTTCGCGCGCTTCCTCTTGCACATATTCAGGCAAATCTTCAAGCTTGATGATGCCGCCTTCCGAAAGCACGATGGCATGTTCCATGATGTTTTCGAGTTCGCGGATATTGCCGGGGTAGGGATACTTCGATAGCGCGTAAAGTGCCGCCGGCTCAAGGTCGTGAATTTCCTTGCCTTGCGCTTCCTTGTTCTTTAGGATAAAGTAGCGAATTAAATTCGGGATGACAGGCTTTCGCTCTCGGAGAGGCGGAAGCTGCAAATGGAACGTGTTTAGGCGGTAGTAAAGGTCTTCGCGGAATCGACCTTCGTGTATGGCCTTTTGCAAATCGCGGTTTGTGGCTGCGATAATGCGAATGTCCAAATAGCGAGCTTCTGTTTCGCCCACACGTCTGATTTCGTGACTTTGTAAGAATCTTAAAAGCTTGACTTGCGTTGCAAGCGATAATTCACCGACTTCGTCGAGGAAGAGTGTTCCGCCGTTTGCTGATTCAAACAAGCCTTTTTTGTCTGCGGTAGAGCCTGTGTACGATCCCTTCTTGCTTCCGAAAAGTTCACTTTCGACGAGGTTTTCAGGAATGGCGCCGCAGTTGACCGGTACAAACGGCTCGTTTGCACGCTTGCTGTAACGATGGACTACGTTTGCCAAAAATTCCTTGCCTGAACCGGACTCTCCAGTTATAAGCAAAGAACTGTTGGTCGGTGCGACTTTATACACCGTCTTTAAAATTTTACGCATCTCGGGAGTGTCACCGAGAAGACTATCCAACACCTGCGATTCCATGAGCTGCGTGTTGGATTTGTTTTGTTGCTGAGCCTGGATTTTACTGGCAGTGCTTTCCAAAAGCGAAAGCGTTACGGGCTTCTTTAAAAAGCTGCTAGCTCCACGTGTGATTGCGCTTGCGGCTCCCTGCCAGTTGCGGTCATCGCAGAGTACGAAAATTTCGACACCGGGCTGACGTTCCTTAAGGTAGCTGATCAAGTCCATATTGTCGAGCATCAAAAAAGGAACCTCGATAAACGCAAGGTCTATCGACGTCTTTTTTATAAGCGCCATTAGTGTCTTTTCATCGGAGCAGACCTGCAGGTTCGTTCCGTTTAAAGACCAATTGCGCTGTAGCTCCTCGACAAATTTCCGATCAAAATCAGCGATCAGGATATTCATCATTTACGCTATTACGAATGTGTTTTGATTATCTCGTCAACTTTGCTGCGAAGCTGCTGAAGATCCAACGGCTTGCTGAAAATTGCAGCTACATCGAAATGCTGTGCCGTTGCAAGATAGTCTTCGGCGGATGTACGTCCACCACCGCTGATTGCGATGACTCTATCGCTTAATCCCATTCGACGGAGGTCAAGAATAACTTCAAAACCATCACCTTCCGGCATAATGATGTCGGTGATAATTACATCGTATGTATTCTTCTGATAAAGCGACTTTGCCTTCTTACCGTTGCATGCAGTATCGACTGTGTAACCTTTCAATTCTAGAGCAGACTTCAACATGAGGTTGAGCTGAGCGTCATCGTCAATGATGAGTATTGTAGACATTAAGCCTCCATTTTCTCGTTTCTTATAGACCAATATAGATTAAAAATAGTACCTTCGCCCAAAGTTGTTTGTACTGTATAGCCTGCATTGCCTTCTTTTAGCAGTCTTAGGGCCGAAGATAGGCCTAAACCGAGGCCTTCGCCCGGTGCTTTGGTCGTAAAGAACGGTGAAAAAATGCGTTCGAGAGTCGCTGTGTCCATGCCTGTTCCCGTATCCTCGACGGTAATTTTTGCGTAATTGCCGGGCTCGATTTGCGGAGCGTATGGTGTAATGAGCGGTTCTGTAAGGTCTTCGCGTGTTAAGGAAATGGTAAGTGTGCCCCCATTTTCTTTCATGGCGAATATGGCGTTGTTTGCAAGGTTACTGATAATTCGGTCGAGTGCTGATACGTTTCCGACGATGCGGAGATTCTTGTCTAGTTTGTCCGCCTTGACCTTCACGTTTGGTGGGAGCGTTATCCAGAGCTTTTTCACGACATCGTCGATAATCATGTACGGTGCAAATTCGGTGAGCTTGTCCTTTTCCGAAGTCTTTCCTCGGATGGTGTTCAAAAGTTCTTCGAGGGATTCCTTGCCGCGTGTTGCCGCCTTCCTTGCTTCTTGGATGAACAAGTAGGCTTGGTTGTCCTTTTCCAGGACTTCAAGGGCTAGGTCGCAGAATCCGATTTGCGAACCTAGAATGTTGTTGTAGTCGTGGGCAAAGCCACCGCAGATGGTGCCGAGTTCTTCGAGCCTCGAGTGGATGTGCTTTTGTTCTTGCAGCATGTCACGTTCTTTCTCGAGCCGCTTTTCTTTGGTGATGTCAATCTTGATGCCGATTATTTTGTATGGTTTGTGTGGAGCCATAATCGGGATGAACATGTTTTCAAAAATCATGATATCCTTGGCTTCACCTTTGCGGACGGCCATGTTGTATTCGTCCTGCTTCAGAATTTCGATTTCCTCTTCCTCGCTGTCCTCGTTGGACGTCTTTTTAATTCGTTCGTAAGAAATGAAACTTTGGGGCTCACCTTCGTTTCGTGCTAAAAGTTCTTGTGGCAAAATTTTGTTGTCCGGCTCGGACGTTTGTAGCATGTTTCCGCGGTTCTTGATGTCCGTCTGGTTCTGCGTCATGAATACGCCTTGTTCGTTCTTAGACCAGAAGCGGAAAGGGAGTGTGCTGATGAGTGTATCCAAGAAATACTTACTTTCGTCGACTTTCTTTTTCCAAATATTCAATCGTTCTTGGTAACGTATTTGGTCGAGTTGGTATTCTTTGAACTGCTCGTCGCGATTCTTGATGATTTGCTGGTAATGCAATGTGTTGGAAACATCGCTGAAGAAGGCCACGTTATAATTTGTCGTCAGCGATTGGCGAATCTGAAAAATGGATACATTGAAAATATGGTCTTCGTTATCAATTTTGATTCTAATTTTGTTGTAGGTGGTTTCGCGTGCGGGGTCTTGAATTTGCGGGAAAATTGATGAAATTTTTTTGCCGCGGAGCGCTTCCTGTGAGGTGTGTAAAATGCCGAGCGCAGCCTGATTTGCAAGTTGGATTTCTCCTTTATAATTGTAATAGAGGAGCCCGTCCACCATACGTTCTCTTAATTTGTCTAAAAACCAAGATGCGCTTTTGTTCTTGAATGAAACGGATGTAAAATATTGCCCTGAAAGAATGGCCAAAAATACGGAGAGAAACTGCGACCATTTGAGGAACTGGTCGTATTCATTGAACTTTGTAGAAATAGGAATGACAAAATCAAATAGGGCCGCTAGCGTTACAAAAAATAAGAATGAGGCCAACATGTAAATACTGACTTGATGGGGGAGCGTGGTATCGCCTGATTGTACAATGTTTCGGATGAAAATGTAAGCTGTAACAAGAATATTAGGGAGTACAAATAGGCAGAATAATAATGAGTAAAAACTGAACACCGGCCTTTCCATAAAAGGTCTAAAACCGAAAATGTTCAAGTTGGGAATGAAGCTTGGTTCTTTGATGAAAAGATAAGTCGAAAAGATGACAGATAAAGCTCCCAAAATATTCATGAGCTTCCAGCCATTTTTTCGCTTTATCTTGAGACTGATTTCTGCGGTATGCTGAACAGCGTTTCCGAGCTGGATCCAGCCAAGAGCCGCCATGCCGAATATAAGCTGCCTTGTCGCATATGTCTTAGTTCCAGCAATGAAGTCTGAACCGCTAAAGAAAATATCGCCAATCAAGTTGCTTGCTTGCCAAAATACGCTGACAATCACCAGCTGGTGGATTGACCTTGGAAGTTGCTTGACTGACGATTTTTGTCCAAGCATGATTGGGAAATAGCATACGACGATTAACGCTATAACAGATAGCGCGATAATGTAGGGCGAGTTTGTAAATAGACTCTCTTGCATATTTTCCCAATCTCTTGAACGGTTTATCTTGTTCTCTTAATACCGAAGGTCTTTGTCTGCTCGAAGGAGTTCTTCGACGAAAAGTTCCTGATGACCTTCTCGTCGCCCTTGACTTCGGGGTTATTCATGTTGGGCGAGAACGTTGCTTCTACTTCGGCCTTGTAGATGTAAGCGCCTGTTCCGACGGCTCTGTCGTCCTTGGAACGGATGCCAGACGGTGCCTTGTTTGCCCATTCAATTGCGAATTCAATCGTGTTGTTGGGCGAGAGGTACTGCTTCGGGTTTACGTTGAACGCTTGCTTGAAGATGTTCACAAAGTTACCGAGATTCGAGTAAATCGGTATGTTGAACTTGACAAGCAAATTCTCCCAAGCGCATTCATCGCCGATCGATGCACCACGAGGTACAGTGAGCTTGGCGTCCCAAATGGCACCACCGATGTCTGCGGAATCGATTCCGGTCAAGGTTACATTGCCGCCTTGGATGAGGTCGAACTTGTTATTCGAAGGATTCTTGATGAAGAATCGCATCGTTTCGTTGACGTTCACGTTAGAACGGTTTTTAGAACTTGCATCGGTAATCGTTTCGCGGAGATTCACGTTGAACTTGATTTGTGGAGCTCCGTTGCCGTTGACCAGAACCCACGGCACTTCAAATTCCGGATAGTTTTCGTTGGCATCCTTGAATGCGCTAGTCATCATGGAGCCCATTCTTAAGAAGTCGCCTTCCATGACGGATCCGGTGAGGTCGTTGGAGAAGATAATCGTGAGGAGTGTGTTGTTCTGCGAGAAATTCCATGTGGTGAAGTTGCTCGAGAACGCATTCGAAATGGCTTCTGCACGTTTATGTCTGTAGAATTGCTGTTGTGCGTCTGCGATAACGAGAGGTTCACTTGCTGTAATGTTCAGAACATCCGCAGTTCCGGACTGGGCGATTCTTGCAGAAACATAGACCGGACCAACCTTATCTTCGGCAAGTACGGAGTTTGTTTCTGTTGCGGCTCCAGAGCCGAGGTATTGCGTGACGAGACCGGCGTGAGAGAGAACCTTTCCGCCTGGGAGTGTGCCGTCATAGTTGCCTGCGGTATTGCCAAATTGGAACGGCTTTTCAAGATCGATGGAGAGCTTGTTGCCCATGGCTGTGAGCTTGCTCTTTGCGACCGTAAGCGTTTCGGGCTTTGCTGTACCGAAGATGATTTCCAGTGTATCCGGCACGTGCTTGTCATCGAGATCCTTTGCGAATTCGACATCGACGTGGCTTGCATAGCCGTTCTTATCCTTGTCGGTAATGACCGCGTATGTCATCGGGATAGGCAAAATCTTGAGGAGAATTTCGACCTTTTCCGGTGTGCAGATACCAGAGACTCCGTTGCCGTTCAAGTCGGTGATTGTGCCTGCCGGGTTGAGCTGTCCCCACATGCCTGCGGTTACGAGCGAGACGTTTCCTGCATCAAAGGCGATTTCGAAATCCCAGATGTTCTTTGCTTCGTTGTAGAGCTTTGCCGAACGGACCGTTGGCGTAGCAGTCTTTGTTGTGCCGTTTTGGTCAAAGAGAATGAGCGGGAAGTTTGTACCTGGAGCCGAAATCGGTTCGCTAAATTGCAGATAGAGGTGGTCTGCAGTTGATGTATCCTGGCGTTCGAGGACCGTTGCCGAAAGGAGTGCTGGCGGTAGGCCATCGGCATAGGAATCGTCGACGGTCTTGGTTTGGCCTTGGATGTTGCTTGTAAGTGTAATCTTTCCGCTGGCGTTCGTCACGATTTCCTTCGGGACATCGATTTCGACCACAAGCAATTTGCCGTTCTGGGATTTGACCTTGGAGGATTCAATGGTCTGATTTCCGTAGGTGAACGAAATCCTGGAGAAACTCTGATTCTCTGTATATTCAGATGAGAGCGTGATGTCCATGGCATCTGGGATATGGTCGCAGTCTAGGTCAACAATTTTTGCCACATCGATAATCGGCCAAGGCGGCAATTCTTCGATGTTAAGATCCGCAACTGCAGGCACGTAGACGTAATCTTTCGTGTTTTCGTGCGTTGCAGAAATCGTAGTCTGCACGGCAACTTTCGAACTCACGTAAATCGTTGCAACGCCACCGCTGATGGTAACGGATGTGACTGGAATTGTTGCTGTCGGATCTGTGTAGAAGAGTACGTTTGGATCTCCGCTGACGAGGTCAACGTTCAGGTCCTTTTCGTCCTTGAAAAGTTCGAGATTGCTGTCGAGGAGCGAAATCTGCACTTCGACAAACTTGTCCTTATAACCGATAATATTGCTCTTGTCGAAGACAAGATAACGTCTTTCAAGAGGTTTGGTAATACTGTCGATTTCGACGTTAGTTCGCACGACGTTGCAGGCGCAGTCGTACTTGTTTTCGGTATTCATGTTGGCATATCTGTTGTGCCAGGTGACCCATTCCATGTAATTGTTGCCATAGGCAAGCGTTGTATCGCCACCGAAGGTAATCGCATCGGTACGATTCGGATTCACGTAATCGAACTTGTAATTGTTGCCATTCATTTCGACAGCGTTAAGGAGACCGTTCGGTTTAACGTTGCTTGTTGCGGCGTACGTTGTCTTCGGATCATCTTTTTCGACGGAGTGGATTGGGCTTACGAACGGACTTGAGAACGTCGTTTCGATTGTACGGGTGACTTGCGGTCCTTTATCCGGTGTGTAGTCCGGAGCGTAGCCGTAAATGTATTTACCATGATAGTATGCTGTTACATAAGCGGTTTTTCTGAACGCCTCTTCGTTTTTACCATTTACGTTCTCTACGTACATGTTGGAGTTGGATTCTTCTTTGTATAGCGGTCCGCGGGTCAAATCGATACCTTTGAAGTATTCTGGATCATCGGCTTCGGTATGGGGCCTAAATGACCAGCTGTTTTCGATGCTTCCATAGGTGGGGTTGATAATCAATTCAAAGAAGTAGCTGCCGGATACTGCAAGCTTTCCTTCGATGTGGACTGGAGTGTAATAGCCCGTTTCTGTGGTGCCTTTCATTGTTTCCATATTATAGGCGACCGGTTTGTCAAATGTGATGGTCGGCCAGCCAACGGCTTGTCCGGTTCCGTCCCAAATGGACTTGTTATTGCTAACGCCTTCGACTGCAACTGGGAAATAGAATCTTAAATCAAGATCTTTGTAATCCATCGTGTCTTTGTTGTTTACAATGACGAGGAACGTATTGCATTTTTTCCAGTCGGTATTGTTTCGACATCCATCCTTGTTGAGTGGCTTGATGTAAATTTCCATTTCAACAGTAGTCGCAAATTCTTCAGTCTTAAAGGTGTATTCTTCGGAAGTTGATTCTCCGGACGATACGGTAAAGTAGTAGGGGGTATTGGGTTCAAGTCCTGTGAGAATGGCTTCGTGGAAAAGAACTGCTCCACCCTTGGCGGCGATTTTTTCGGTATAACTGCCCTTGGTTTTGCCGAAGTTTACAAGTCCACTAATGCGGTCGCTTGTCCACCAGTAAATTTTTGCACTGCGATGGTCCACTTGGCAAATGGTTACGCCACTGATTGTGGTCTTGGTCGAAGTCATTGTGAACTTGTACCAATAACCATGGTTGTCGTCCGTGGTCATGTTTCCGTTGGGGTCGATTCCTTGAAGGAAGAAGTAATAAGTCTGTCCAGGAGTAAGCCCTGTAAGGTTTACAGAACCGCCCAAGGTGGCTTCAGTGAGTTCTATGGTCTTTGCTGTATTGGCATTCGTTGTGGCATCATAGAAAACGGTCACGAGAGCAAGTTCGTCTGTATTCCATTGAATAATCGCCGTGGTATCAGAAGTCGGAATCCCTACGATGTCGCTGAAGAGAGGCCCTTCATTGTCTGGCGGGAGTTCTTCGGCAAGGCTTTGTGCGGGGAACAAGAACTGTGCCGAGAAGTCAATGCAGGTTTCTGTAGAAGTGTATTTCTCCCAGTCTTCAACAAGAGGCTTTTTCGGTTCACGTCCGCCCATCAATGCGCCAATAGGGCACTTGTATTGATAAGGTATACCGCCGGCGTTGTAGCCGTCCGGGTTGGCAGAACGGTTGTGGGGGTGCTGCGGGTTCTTATCACCTGCCCCAAGCAAAAGCGAAATATCCCAGGGGTTTGCGCCTAGTACATAGTACATGTTATCCAAAGCGACATTCAAGTAACGTTCGTCTTTGGTCAGTTCGTACAGAAGGAATACGGCCACTGCAGAACCCATGTTGTAACGCATAACGCCCCAGTCAAAGTCAGTCCATACTAGGTTGTAGGGCGGTTGCACTTTGAGCTTGGTAGAGCCTTCACGGGGTTCTTTATTGCTGGATCCGGGGTACTCCACTGCAACGGAATCACCAAAGGAGTTGGTTTCTATTTGCTTGCGGAAGGCTGCCATCACACGCATAGAAAGCGAATCCCTTTCTATTTTCGAGATTCCAAATTTTGTTTCGTAATCCGGGTCGTTCAGGATGAGCTTTTGCATGGCGAACAGAACATAGGCAAAAAGGTTCTGGTAGTCTGTTGCCCAGGAGTTATTAAAGCCCTGATCCATTGCAAGAATGCCTTTCGGGAAAAATGCCAAATCAAACTGAGCATGTTCATTGACGTTCATTGCCGGATTTTTATACAAGTCATACGCGTATGTGGTGTCTCCAGTAGCATGCCAAAGCGATACAGCCGCTGCCGCAGCGTCATCTTCGCAAAGGCCCATACCTGAATAATATCCTTTGCCGTCAAAGACTATCCCGTCTTGATTATAGCGGTACATTGTCGCCAAACCTTTTTTGGCGCATCTGAATTCACCGTCATAGCTATCGTAATTGAGGTATGAGGGCTTTACAATTTTTGCGTAAATAGTTTCGGCGGCGTCTAGCAGTTCTTTTGAATATTTGGGATTGACGAATTTGTAAGCGGCTGCGACGTTTGCCAAGGTGGCTGCATAAACACCGGAAACGTTTGTTCCGATACCTTTGAGAACAAGACGGTTTGGGCCTCCATGTTGTTCATCTTGCATGTCTTGTTTTTCGGGCACATCCCAAAAGCGGTGGTCCCAATCGCTCATGCCCACCGTGTGGTACATATCGCCTTTTTCGATAAGTCCGTCAGCAACAGAGGCTTTATAAAGCTTCATAATGTAATCGGCACCGATTTTTGCTTCGTACAAAACATCGGGAACGCCGTTAGGGATTGTGTCGTTATAGGAATCGCCAAAGCGGTCTTCTGCCTTGTTTTTGTACGTGAGATAAACCATCGAAAGCACGTAAGAGGCGTAGCCAACTGTTTCTGCAACCTTGAAATGGTCACCGCAGTCATGCCATCCGCCGGTAAGGTCTTTATTTATTCTTGAACCGTCTTTCAAGTGACAGGCTCCGTGGAAGTGCGACTTGGTATCGCCACAACGCTGGATGCCGAAGAACATCAATGATTTTTCAAGAATGGAATTGTAAATATAGGGGTTGATATAGAACGTTGCCGAGGTGTCTTTACCGACAACGAGGAAGTATTCGCCTACAGTGGAAAGAGGCGTAAAGTCGGCTCGATAGAGTACTTCTGTCTTGGTCGATGAGGAATCTCCAAGCCTTTCAAGGTCTTGGATGGAATTGAACGATACTCTAACAGAGATGCCCGGCTTGACAACGGTTCCAATCAGGGTGAGGTTTCCTCCGCCCGGAACTTCCTTACCGCTATTGGCGTCAATGACTTTGAACGTCTTTTCGGTAGGATCGGCAACGTAGGCGTATTTGTAATGTTCAGGCTTGTATCCGCTTTGGTTCAAACGAATGACACGCCTGTTGAATACGTTTACCGAGTCGTTGTGTAATCGGGTGCAAGTCTTGCAAGTTCTGTCAAGATCTGGAAGACTATGCTTGTTTGCTGCTAGAGATTGCTCTACGCAGAAAAGGGAAAGTAAAAGAATGGCGCTAATGAGTTTTTTCATACTTGTATTAATGTTAAAAATAAATAGCCGCCTGGATGGTTAAATCCAGGAGGCCAGTTGTTTATTACTTTCTTCTCTTAAAGCCAAGGGTCTTTGTCTTGTTGTCGGAGGCCTTATCAGCCTTTACGCCAACATCGGAACAGGACACCTTGTAATCATTGCTTGTTTCATCGAACTTTGTGGCGCAGAAGGTTTCTGCTGTAAAGTCAAACTTCGCAATGTAGGCTCCGGTACCAATCTTGTTACCCTTCTTGGCGACAGGGGCTTCGTTATCCTTGGCCGCCCATTCCACGTTGAGCTTAAGAATGCCGTTATCGATGAGTCTTCTTATCGATGCGAAGTTTTCTTTCGGGATGTCGAGCTTGTAGGTGTTGATATACTGCCCGAGATTGTCATAGAGGTCCATGACAACCTTCAGGTGGATATCGTACATGGCTAGGCCTTCTCTTGTCATGAATTCAGCTGAAGGCATTGTGATTTCGATATTGAAGTTCGGACCCGAGTTGGCATACGATGCAGAATCAGCAACTCCGATAGGCGTTCCGTTACCGTTGATGAAGTTGTACTTGCCACCGATAACTGCTGACGTAATGAACGCATCGTTTGCTGTTGCTTCCGGGCGTCCGATATAGGCATTGTTTTTCGGTGTCGCGACCGGATCCATGAGCGTCACCTTGAATCGAATGTTGTCATCGCCCGTGATGCGGACGTAGGGGTTGAACTTCGTCGGAGGATTATTGTACTTGTCGATGTAAGCGGCACCCAATTCCTGCGGAACGAGGCGGACACGGTCACCGGCATGGAATACGTTGTCCTTTTCGTTATAGGTAAAGAGGTAAGATTTACCTGCTCCTTGCGGTTTTTCTAGAGGAATGTATTCGTCACGTTCGCGCTGAATGTACCTACCAGATTCGATAAGGGTTAGCGGTTCGGACATGTTGACCGTGAGGAGATTCTTGATCATGCGAGCGCTGGAGATAACCGGAGCGCACTTGTCATACAGAGTGTAGCTCGTTTCGAAGAATCCGTTTGCGGCACCTTTGAGCGGGGATACCGTTCCGTTACCGTCGTTTTCACCGCTTGTAGATCCGTAAGGATAGGTGTGGGTTGCTGGTACGTTCTTCAGGTTAATCTCGACGATGCTGAATGTGTCAACGACGACTTCTGTATTGACCGAGTCAATCATGACTGTACGCGGAGCCGAGATGGAGTCGCGTATGGTCCAGTAGTTTTCCTTCGGCGTAATGTAGATTCCCGTTGTGTCCGCGGTCGTGACGAAACTGCGAGTGATGCCCGGGTTACCCCAGACGGTCATGATGCTGTCGAAGACATCTTTCTTTTTAAGTCTCCTTTCGAACATCATGTAGACGATATCTGGAACGCCGTCGCCTTCCTGGTCAATCATTTCGGCATGGTAGATCGGCACTGGGCGAGAAATGAGCGTTATAGGTACGGTCGGGTTACAGCCAAGCGGATCAATCTGGTTGAAACTCTGGTCCGTGATGCTGTAGTTGTCTGTAATCTTTGCTGCGGCCTTTGCTCCGACCGGCACAAGATCCTTGTTCTTGTTTCCGCTGATGACAAATTGCCAGCTCTTGCCGTTGTTCGTGGTTGTCGCGTTGCTTACGACCGTGGGGGCCGCTGTTGCGCCAGACACGACGAGAGGCCATTCAGTCAAGGACGAGAGGATCACTGGTTCAGAGAATGCGACCATGACGGTATCCACATCGCTGTTTTCGTCAGCCTTTTCGAGAATCGAAACGCTGGTGAGCGTCGGGAGGATTCCGTCGGTAATCTTTACCGTTTCTGCGTTTGCGGTACCACGGTCGGCAACGTAAGTCGTAATCTTTCCGGACGGGCTTGCGTTTGTCAGGACGAGGCTTGTGTCAAGCGGGATGATAACTTCGTTCATGTCAGCAAAGTTTGCTGCAACGAGAGGCATCTTGATGGAGTCGGCCATGCCTTCGATATAGAACTTGATGCTGTCAAGAGTATAGCCTTCCGCAATCTTGTTTGTAAAGACAATCTTCAACTGATCTGCCTTGTTGTCGCAGTCAGAATCTATAGCGTAAACATACTGTGGTGACGGAACCTTGGATTCTGCATAGAATGTTTGCTTAGAAATGTCTTCTTCGTCATCCGGGTCGGTGTAGACAACTTGGATTGTATCGCCTGCGAAGAACGAAATCTCGGAATTCGGGTTCCTGGAATCCTTGGAATGGTTGACAGCCGTAAACGGTCCACCGATAAAGTGGCCTGGATTTGCCGGGTCTGCATTCAAGGTCACCTTCAGGACATCGTTCTTCTTGTTGTTGATAATCTTGACGTCAACAGAAGTTGCCTTGCTCTTGACCTTGTCCTTGTCCATCACGTCGATGAAGAATGTCGTGCCTTCCGGGTTCGCCGGGCTTACAACCGGATTTCCGGCGGCGTCCTTGATGACAAGCGTAGAGGCCGTGGCATCGCCCTTCGAGAAGTTCACATAGTACGTTCTGTTCTCAAAAGAGCATCCGCCGTATTCAGCGCAAGATTCGCATGAGGGGTTTGCACCTGCGAAGATGGTGATGTCCACCTTCTTGGAACCGATACCCATCTTGACTGGAATATCGAGATCCCACATGTCCGTTGCGACATCGTATTTGGCGATAATATTCGTGCCGGATTCGTCCATGAGCCATTTGTCGAGGCTGAGACCATCGTTGAACGTAAGTCCGCTGACCTTGACACCGTTTGCCCAGATCTTTGTGATGTAGCCACCTTCGGTTACTTTAGCTTTACCCTTGACGTGGACTGTGCTGCTTGGCTGGTCAATGTCAATATGGGAGCCGTTGGACACGTTGAACGGATAATCGAGAGTGACGTCAATCTTGTAATGAGCTCTCTTGTGTTCCATTTCCTTTTTGGATGGGCTGTAACCCCAGATGAATTCATCCTTGCGGTAAACGGATACGTATGGGTTCACCGGAGCGGCGTCAAAGTCAATGTCGCCATCATCCTTGCTGATGCAAGGCATGCCCGGGTAATCCGCTTCTTCGCCATTGGCGCGAGAATGCGGCATCCAGCTCCAGTCGCCTGGATTTGCGGTTAATGTCGCTGCTCTTGCGTATTCGTCGGACGGGGCGTACCACTTGTTGTTTGTGTAGCAGTAAAGTTTCTTTTGCGGGGCTTCGTTCATCAAGTCCTTGTATGGCGGGTAAGGACTGCGGTGGTCGAATCTCACGTCAAAGCGTAGGCGGCTAGCACTTTGAATGACCGTAGAACCGAGGTTCAAGGGGAAGTACCATTGCCATGTTCCCGTAGCTTCGTCGTAGGTGTCTTCGATCTTTATCGGAAGGGCATCGCGAAGACCTCTTTCCAATTCGTCCTTTGTTTCTTTCGAGCAATCCCCGCTGAACCCGGCTGATGAGTAGGCGTTACAAATGTCCGTGCCCATACCGATGTCGTGTTCAATTTCATCGGTGCCGCGCATGTAAAGTCTAATTGTCAAGCTGTCAAATGCACGTGACTCGTTGTTGAAAATGTTGATGTTGACCATGGCCATATCCCCTTGCCAAGGATATTGGTATGTCTTTACGCTAAAGTCGTACCATGTGACCGGAGTCGTGAACTTGAGCAAGTTGCCATTGTCGTCAACTGTAGATTGTGCACCGTTGCTTTCGACCATGAAGTAATATGTCGTCTTTTCTTTGAGGCCGCCAATCTTTACATAGTGGAATTGCGTCGGAATGCCTGAGACGTCTGCGTTACCGACGCCAGAATTGAATGCAAATTCATTGGCGTTGGAGTGCGGCTTGGTGTCCCAGTAAATCTTAGATTCGTATTCGCCGTTCGGGGTGTACCACATGATTTCGGCACTATCTGCATCAACATTGCAGACGGTAACGTTTACGATGTTTGCGTTTTCGACTGTGTTGAGAGTCGTGAACGTGAATGGGGTCTGAGTGCTATCGACGAGATACTTGGTCTTTGTATTTTCTGGATTGTAGGCATTTGCTCCTGTGACATAGAAGTAGTAAGCCGTACCAGGCTTTAAGTCGTGGAGGACAATGTCATGCTTAACAGCAGATCCATCGCTGGAGGTTGTAAGATTGTATTGGCCTTCTGTTGTGCCATAATTGATGGTGACTGTACCGCGCTGTGTAAGATTAACTGTTATGAGAGCGGAGTCCATGCTTACATGGCGAATTTCAACGTTAATGTCGGGGGCTTGAGTCCTATCGATTTGCTTCGCGGCCAGGGTTACTGTACTTACAAGCGTTGCCGCTGCATCAATACAGATTTCGGACATTTGGTAGTATTCCCAACTGAGAACTCCCTTTTTACCCATTGTCCCATCGCCATCATCACCACCTATAGGCGGTACAGCGCCATAAAGACCTCCAACGGGTGGCCTGTAATAGTACTTAGCTTTTCCGCCAGGAACGTTAGTGCCTTCAGGGTTTGCTCCACGATGATGCGGGTGGGCGTCGTTCTTATCGCCAATACCCATGATAAACGAAACATCCCAGGGGTTCACGCCTAACAAGTAGTTTAGCTGATTGATGCCTAGTTGTTTAGCTTCTGCGGCTTTCCAGTTCGGGGTTCCCATACTCGGCAATGAAAGATTTTTGCTTTCAATGTCTTTGGCTACGTCTGCGTAAGCCAAAACTTCAAAGATGTCACCGGCGCGGTATCGGTTGTAAATCCAGGTTTGGTCAGTCATCATTGTGTACCAGATTCTGTCGTAAGTAACCTGGTTTTGTTTCCATATCTCTGGAACCGTTGGGAAGACAAATGTTTCGGGAAGACCTTCGTATTTGCCCAAATCGCCCAGGTTTGCAATCATATTGGATACACAATGTTCGATTGCGTTTAACCATTCCGTTTCGGTCAAACCGAATTTGTTTATAGCAGTATCTTTATCTGCGAGAATCAGTTTATACAATCCATAAAGAGCATAGGAGTAGGAGTTTGCCCA
>Ga0265298_10003806_pt1 | contig 19689 bp, 14 predicted proteins | sample AusTroGonzalo_MG_3_FD_193486 | JGI IMG/M metagenome (GOLD analysis project Ga0265298, IMG submission 193486) | Bovine rumen microbial communities from tropical cattle in Woodstock, Queensland, Australia - Gonzalo_01 | ecosystem: Host-associated > Mammals > Digestive system > Stomach > Rumen ... | reverse complement strand
GAACTATGCCGTGGATACCACGCGTATCTATGTCTATGGCATGAGTATGGGTGGCTACGGAACCATCGACCTCTGTGCTACCTACCCCGACCGTATAGCTGCCGGTATGGCTGCCTGTGGTGGTGCCAGCGTCAAAAACCTAGCAGGACTGTCTAAGGTCCCCCTGTGGATTCTGCATGGAACAGCCGACCGAGCCGTTCCCTTCAGTGCCTCGCAGAAGGTGGTGGATGCTATGGAGAAGACAGGCAAGTCACGCCTCATCTTTACGCCTCTGAAGGGCGTGGATCATGGTCGTCCCTCCCGCCTCTTCTATATGACTCAGACATACGACTGGCTGTTCAGCCATTCTACCAAAGACCCGGGACGTGAGGTCTGCCGTGACTTCAAGGTGACCCCCGAGATGCTGAGCAAAGCCTACGAGGACCTGCGTGACATCCGCAAGAGTGACGGAAAGGAAGAGGAGTATATGGAGTAAGGCGGCCCTTTGGGGATTCGAGATTCAAAATTCAAAATTCAAAAAGCAAGATTTCGTTAACCTCTAACCTCTAACCTCTAACCTCTAATCGCTAATCGATTTTAATTTAAATAAATGAAAAAGACATTTTTATCTCTGATTGTTATGATGGCTGCGGCTGTGCAGTTGCAGGCCATTGACTACACAAAGTATGTAAACCCCTTTATAGGAACACAGACCGATGAGACGGGTGCCCTAAGTGGCAGTACCTTCCCTGGTCCTACCATGCCTCAGGGTATGGTTCAGCTCTGTCCCGAGATGGAGCAGTACGTGACTTATGATCCTTGCTGCGGTTATGATTTCAACAAGGACAGTATCTTTGGATTCACCCATACCCATCTGAGTGGAACGGGTTGTACCGACCTGATTGATATCTCTCTGATGCCTTCTGTCAAGAAGGTGACACCTGCCGAGCTGAAGAAGGGTATCTTTGCACAGACATACAAGCATGCCGAGGAATCAGCAACCCCCGGCTTCTATATGGTGAAACTGCAGAACGAGGATATCCTGGTTAACCTCTCTGCTACCGTTCATGCCGGTATCCATAAGTATACCTTCCCCAAGAGTGCTGCTCAGCAGACAGTAATCCTCGACTTGGATCGTATGACTTGGCGTGGTGATGCCTATTATTCCGGTCGACGTGCCTATCAGATTATCCAGAGCCAGATTCGTGTGGTTGACGACCATACCGTTGAGGGCTTCCGTGTGCTGACGGGTTGGGCCAAGTTGCGTAAGGTTTATTTCCGTGCTGAGTTCAGCAAGCCTATCCAGAATCGTCTGATGATGGATGGTGGACGTTCTGTTGGTAAGAGCGATGTGATGAATGGTCGTACCCTGCGTGCTGCCCTTGAGTTCAGCAACCAGGATACTCAGGATCTGATGGTGAAGGTTTCTATCTCTGCTGTTGATAATGACGGTGCCCTCAAGAATATGAAGGCCGAGGCTCAGAGCTGGGATTTCAATTATTATACCAAAGCTGCCCATGATGCATGGGAGAAGGAGCTGGCATGCATAGACATTGAGGGCACAGATGCCCAGAAGACTATCTTCTATACAGGTCTCTACCATGTACTGATGCAACCCAACACCATGAGCGATGTGGATGGGCGTTATATGGATACCAACTTCGAGATCAAGCAGATGCCCAAGGGACAGGCTTACCACAGTACCTTCAGCCTTTGGGATACCTTCCGTGCTGCTCATCCCCTTTATACATTGCTTTGCCCCGATGTGGCAGCTCAGTTTGTCCGTGATATGATTCTGCACCAGCAGACCTACGGCTATCTGCCTATCTGGGACTTGTGGGGTCAGGATAACTATTGTATGATTGGTAATCATGCCATCCCCGTACTGGCTGATGCCATCCTGGCAGAGATTCCCGGTGTAGATGTTGAGGCTGCCTATAAGGCTATGTACGAGAGCAGCACCCGTAGCCATACCAATAGCCCCTTCGAGGTTTGGGAACAGTACGGCTATATGCCTCAGGACCTGCAGGGTACCAGCGTCAGCATCACCTTGGAGCAGGCCTTCGACGACTGGTGCGTGGCTGCTGTCGCCAAGAAACTGGGTAAGCAGGCAGATTACGAGCGTTTCCTGAAGCGTAGCGAGTTCTATCGCAACCTGTGGGATCCCACCATCGGTTTCTTCCGTCCCAAGGACAGCAAGGGTAACTTTATAGAGAAGTTTGATCCTCTGAGCTACGAGGAGCCTTGTTTCATAGAGGGTAACGCCTGGCAGTATATGTGGTTTGTACCTCAGAATCCCAAGGGCCTGATTGAGCTTTTGGGTGGTGAGAAGGGTTTCATCAAGAAGTTGGATGAGAACTTCACCCTGACAGCTACCAGTGGCGAGGTGAACGGTAATGCCAGTGGCTTTGTAGGTCAGTATGCTCACGGCAACGAGCCCAGTCACCATACAGCTTATCTGTACAACTTTGCCGGTCAGCCATGGCGCACCCAGGAGTTGGTAAACCAGATTCGCAGTACCTTCTACAACGAGACGCCCTGCGGTTATGCCGGTAATGACGACTGCGGCCAGATGTCGGCTTGGTACATCTTCTCTGCCCTTGGCTTCTATCCCTTCAATGCCGGTAGTGCCGAGTACACCATTGGTACACCTCTCTTCCAGAAGGCAACCCTGCACTTGGCAGGTGGTAAGGACTTCACTATCCTGGCTCCTCGCAAGAGCAATAAGGCCATCTACGTTAAGGGCGTGAAGCTGAATGGCCAGAAGGTTACCAACTGGACACTTACCCACAAGCAGCTAATGGCTGGCGGAACACTCCAGTTCCAGATGAGTGAGAAGAAGTAATGATATAGTCATACATTTCGTCACAAAAAACCCCTTTTGTCGTGCAGAAGGGGCTTTTTTATGTCTTTTCTTGTACTTGTCTGTTGGTGGATAGATAAAAAAGTATATATTTGTACCGCCATTCTGTTAAGATAATGTACAAAAGACCATATATACTAATGATATTGTTCCTGCTCGTACTCATTCCGTTACGAGCAGAGTTGACTTTCAATAAGCCTCATGGAGTTTACAAAAGTCCGTTCATGCTCCGTATCAGCAGCAATGAATCCGGTGCTGTTATCCGCTATACCCTGGACGGTAGTGAACCCACGGCAACAAGCCTTCAGTTTTCAGGAAATATCTATGTCGGCACTACCTTGATAGTGCGTGCAGCAGAATTCAAGAATGGCAGTCGTTATTCTGATATCGTAACGTCATCCTACATCTTCCCCTCATCAGTCCTTGAACAGCCCGATGCACCAGATGGCTACCCAACGACCTGGGGCAAGTATTCCACTATCAGTGGGACAGCACCGGCTGACTATGGGATGGACCCTGAGTTGACGTCCGACCGTACCTATGCCACAAATATCACGGAGGCTTTCTACTCCATCCCTGCATTGTCCATCGTAACGGATAAAGAAAACCTTTTCAACAAGACGTATGATGAACAGACGGGTGGCATATATATCTATACAGGAACCTCTGATAGCGACGGAAGAGGTTGGGAGCGTGCGGCATCCGTCGAGCTGATGGGTGTAGATCACGACCTGACAACAGCATGTGGCTTGAAGATTCATGGAGGGCAGGGACGAGTGCCAGAGAAGAATCCCAAGCATTCCTTCCGTCTCACCTTCAAGGAGGAATATGGCAAGAAGACCTTGAAGTATCCCGTCTTTGGTGAGGAGAATGTAGCCCGTTTCAACTCCCTCATTGTACGTACCTTTTATAATTACTCCTGGATACATTCTGATGCCACCCAGCGTAGTAGGGCTCAGTATGCCAGAGACCTGTGGTCGCGTCGTATGCAGAAGCGTATGGGCTATGCTGTCAGCGATGGGTTGTACGTCAATGTATTCCTGAATGGTCTTTATTGGGGACTTTATAATCTGTCGGAACGTATAGATGACGATTACTGCAAGTACCACTTTGGCGGATTGAAGTCTGACTATGATGTGATAAAGCGCGAGGATTATCTGGAGGCTTCGGAGGGAACACTCGACAAGTGGAACCAACTGATGCGCCTCTCAGAGAAGGCTTCCTCGGAGCAGACATATAATGTTATTATCGGTCAGCAGCCGCTATCCCCAGATACAGTACCAGAGGTGTTTCTGGATGTGGATAACTTTATGGATTATATGCTCATCAACCAGTATGGCGGCAATGCCGACTGGGATCATCACAATTGGATAGCTGTCTGCAACCGTGAGGATTGCACACAAGGTTTCCGTTTTATCTGCTGGGATTCAGAGCAGACCTTGTATAGCGCTTCCAAGAATGTCCTTGATGTCAATAACAGGGATTGTCCCACCTTTCTCTTCCAGAACCTGATGAAGAACCGAACCTTCAGGCATCGGTTTATGGATCGTGCTTATAAGCATTTGGAGGATGATGGTGGTTTGCTTCGTCCCCAATCTACCCAGGCTCTTTGGGATAGCTTGCAAAGCGTTATTTCTTTTGCCATATATGCCGAATCTGCCCGTTGGGGTGATTATCGGAAGGATGTGCACCCCTACACTTCGCGTGGCGAGTTGTATCGTGCCGATGTACATCATACCCTTGAGAACAGACGCCTTCATGAGGACTTCTTCCCTCAGCGAACGGATAATCTGATAGCACAACTCAAGAAGAAAGGGTGGTATGCAGCGGTAGAGGCTCCTGTGTTCCTTGTTAATGGAAGGCGTGTGGCTGATGGCGATACCATTAACCTTTCTGACGAGTTGACTCTCTCTCAGGGTTCCTACATCGTGTACACTACAGACGGTAGCTATCCTGTCTCTTGGGTAGAGACTACTTTAGGCGAGGAGACGCCTCAGGCAACCCTGTATAGCAAAGAGAATCTGGCTCAATCCCTTACCCCAGGCGAAGTGACGCTACGTGCCATCAGTAAGAACAACTCCAGTTGGAGTGCTACTGTAACGCGAAAAGTATTTGTGGTGGATGATTCGACTAACGGCATAAATATAGTTCAAAATTCAAAAAGCAAAATTCAAAATAACGATGTTTATGACCTAAGCGGACGTCGGATCAGTTCAAAATTCAAAAGTCAGAATTCGAAATTAAAAAAGGGTATATATATTAGAAAAGGAAAAAAGGAGATTCGCTAACTGAATCTCCTTTTTTCAATATAATTTTCAATTCTCAATTACTTTAGGACTCCCTGTCCCTTTAGGAACTCACTAATGCGTCCCAACCATGTGTAGCTACCTGTGCCAGGTGAGGCATTGCGTTGGAAGCAGTGGGGGCGCAAGGCCAAGGTGTGCAACTCGCTCTGGATACCCATGGCACGCATCTTCTCCCAAATCTTGACAGAGTTCATAGAGGCGAAACCGTCGGCATCACCATGAATGAAGAGCATGGGGCAAGTCTTCAGGTCGAAGTTGAACTCAGGAACAGGTATGGCGCTGTCATCGTTGCCACCTGTGGAGTTGTTGCTGTCCTCGCCGTCTGTGAGCGCATAGGCAGGGTAGATGCCGATACCCCATTGTACATTGCAAGGCTGCTTGTCTACATCATCTATGGGCAGGTAAGACTGCTGCTGAGAGGAGGTAACACCCATCAATGTCAGATGTCCGCCTGCTGAGCTTCCCATAATACCTATCTTATTGGGGTCAAGGCCGTACTTCTCTGCCTGACTGCGAACCAGTTTGACGGCACGCTGCAGATCCTGCCAAGCAGTAATGTGCTTGGGCATATCCTTGGGGCGGGGAGTACGGTACCTCATGGTTACAACGGTCATACCCAATTCGTTCAAGTAACGACGGGCAGGAGCTACCTCGAAGCCGTCAGGACCATTTCCCTGATAGCTGCCACCAGAATAGATAATCTGTATGGCGTTGGTCTTCAGTTCCTTGGGGAAGTGCCACTCAATGTAAGGCTTGCATTGCTTTTCCTGGAAGAGAGGAGTCTTTCCCTCAGGCCAAACATCCTGTGTAATCTTCTCCTTACGGGCATCATCGCTGGGATAGCGCTTCATTAAGTCTTCCTCAGGAGCTACAGGACCAGGGATTCCCAACTGAGTCAGGAACTCAATGGCACGATCCAATCCGAAGGCACCATGGCGCTTGTTGGGATAGAGGTGCAACTCTGCAGGAATCTTACGCTTGCGCAACTCTCTGTAGATAAGTGTAGAACCGTTGGGTGTGTATTCATCCAAACCACCATGATGCAAGCTCATGGGGCAAGTCTTCTCGTCGAACTTAAAGCAGGAACTCAACTTGATGTTAGGTCCATAACCCTGTTGCGTAGCAGGGGTACCCAACTCACCGTCTGTTGTCACATAGGCGGGTGCATCAGCAATGGCCCAGTTGATGTGGCAGGGAACGGTATCCAACTTGTCGACGGGTTCGTAGGCAGGTGTCTGCGAGCTGGTGGCAAGCAGGACGGCTAGATGAGAGCCAGCCGACATGGAGATGGTTCCTATATGCTCTGGGTCGAAGCCACGTTTCTTAGCCTGACTGCGCACCAAGCGGACGGCACGCTGTCCGTCTTCCCAAGCTGTCTGATAGATAGGCAAGCCTTCTGGGCGAGGGGTACGATATACAAAATTTACGCACTGGTAGCCAAGGGCTGTAAAGCGCTCATGCCATTGCTTGATGAGGCCTACATCGCAGCAGTTGAAGTAGCCACCGCCAGAGATAAGTATCATACAGCATCCGTTGGGGTTCTCTGGCTTTTCGAACCATTCCAGGTAAGCTGTTCTGAACTTCTCGGGTTTGAAATCTTTTGCACCCGTCTCGTTTGTCATGGCTGCAATCTGATGCGCCTGTGCATCGGGCATCTTACCTTTGGGCCATACACTCTGGCGCTCCCATGCCAATCCCATTAGAGAGCAGGCAAAGGCTAATAGAAACAGAATCTTTCTCATCTTTGTATAATTCATAATTCATAATTGTAGGGGCAATGCTCAATGTGCCTAATGCCAATCTTTCGTGCAAAAGTACTTGTTTTTGCAACATCCTCCAAATAATGCTGCTAAAAATGAGAAAATAGACACTATTCCTTAGGATAGTTTTGGCTCTCTCCAAGTGAGATGCTTTTGTACTGGGGTTGTGTCTTCTTCCTGTACCAGTTGAGACCGTACGCTATTAGCGCTATACCGATGGCAAACATGATGATATAAACTATCATGCTGACTTCTTCTGTGTCATCATCGCTGGATTCAGGGAGTTGCATAAGGCCGAAGGCAATAGCATTGTTCACTATGTGCATAACAATACCAGGGTATAGGCTCTTTGTACGCCAGTATAGCCAACCTATGATGATGCCAAAGGGTAGAATGCTAATTGTCTGAAATGTGGTGCCATGCATGATGGAAAAGAGGAGAGCCGACATAGGGATAGCTACCCAGGGATGCCATCTCATCTTCAGCATGCTACGCAATATAATTCCTCTGCATAGAATTTCTTCGCATACCGGAGCTAGAATCGTACCAGCCAGCATACCCAGAACGCCTTTGCACATTGCACCGTATATTCTTTCTATCCTCTCTGCATCCTCGGGGAAATAACTGTCTTCGCCACCGATCAGTTCCCAGAAAGAAACTTCCGAGAACATACAGCCAACACCAATCATGACTGCTATACCAATTGCTGTCCACAGGGTACTACGGTTCATGCGAGCCATACGCCCCAGTGACATCTTTACATACCGGTTGTTGGTGAATATGATGATAATCAGCAGATATGATGTACATTTTAACAGCTTAACGTAGTTCGATTCATAGAAGCTTTCTAAAATAGCCTCTTTGCTCATGTGATTCGACAGGCCGCGAAACAGCAGAGGAATGGCTCCCAATCCTGTAATAGTTTCGCCAATAACAGTATACAACAGAAATAATTTGATGGCTCTCCAAAGTTCTTTTCCTTTACTCATTGTTCTTGTGTTTCTTCAGTTTTGATTATGTTGTTAGTTCCGTTTTATTAAGTTGCGTTTCCTTTAGTCTTTCTTTGCCAGCAGATAGAGTTTGCCACTCTTGCGTCCTTGGCTAATGATGCCCGATGCAGGGTCGGCAGCAATGGTGCGAAGCTCCCTGGAAGCTGTAGAGTAGGAGAGACCTGTTATCGAGGCGTATTCATCTACGTGCATGAAGCCGTTCTTCTGTATGAATTTCTGTGCCTTCTCTATGCGCTCCTTCTGGGATGTTTGGGGCCTTCTCAGACGTTCTTCGCCTCCACGCTCCAGGACGCAGTTCCTGTCAATCTCCTTTATCAACTCCTTGTCGGCTCTGAACGATACGCCTGTCACCTCAATGCTTTTGGCATTACGCTTGGTGACTCCTTCTGTAAAGTTGTCCATTTCTTTGTCTTTGCATACGCCCAGCTTGGCATTGAACGTGCCCAGGCCGTCAATCTTAACGCTATATCCGTTGGAAATCTCGTAGGCAAGATGTTCGCATACGGCCATCATGACGCCTTCTATCACGCTTTTGCCGTATGCCCTGTGGATAGAACTGCAGCGTTTTACAAACTCATCAAAGTCCAGTCTTCTCCATGTCTTCAGCTTGTAATAAGCCTTCTGCTCGCCTGTTCCGCTCATGTCAGGCATCTCTTTCTTGATGTACTGTGCCATAAAAATATCTGTTGTTAATTATAAAATATTCTAATACTAAGTACAAAGATACGTAATTCTAAGAGAAAAACAATAACCAAGTCCTGAAAATATATTTTCAAAGCTTGATAATTTATTTTCAAGCCTTGGTTATATATTTTCAAGCCTTGAAAATAGTTTTAAATGCCGAGATAAAACCTTTTATCCTTAAGGAAAAAATGTTTTGTATTGAGGGATAAGGATTTTTTGTAAAAACAGTTCCTTTTTACGGGATTTTTATAACTTTGCATGGAATTTTTCGAAAGATACCCTAAAAACGTAATTAAGAGATAATATAATAAGGTTTACACCTCAGATTAAAACTATATGCACAAGGAAACAGTAAAAAGAGAACTCTGGAGAATAATTAAGCTGCTTCTGCTGATGTGGCTCCTGAATGGGGTCTTTACAATCTTAGGAGGTGGCGTTTTGGGTTTTCATGACTTGTCGTCGGGCATGAGTAAGGAGGCTAGGGAGCAGCATCTTGAACACTCCGACTTCATGTTGTGGATGGATGCCCTTGACAGCTTGTTGGTGATTGCTGTATTTGTGTATTATAAGTATGTGAAAATATCTATGGGTCGTCTGAGGCGCCAGAGCTATAATACTATGTGGACGGCGACTATTGTAGCAGCCCTGATTGCTGTCTGCCTGAGGTTTATAGATGGAGCCTTTAATATCCTCTTAAATTACGATGTTCTCTTTGCTGAGGATATGAAGGAACTGGAGGAAGCATACGCACCTGGTTCTGAATCCCTTATAGGATTTTTGGCGTTTGATATCCTGGCTCCGATAGTTGAGGAGATAGCATTCCGAGGTGTTCTGTTAAGGGGTATGCTCAAGATGAGGTTACGTCCGTGGGTAGCCATTGTGATATCTGCATTTATCTTTGCGTTCCTGCACGGCACCAATATGCAGTTGCTGACTATCTTTATACCTGGCATTATCCTTGGTTGGCTGTATTGGCATACAAAGAGCATTGTGCCTGGTATGATTGTGCATATAATGAACAATAGTATTTGTGGTAGTCTTGGATATTTCCAATTTGGCGATGGTGGTTCAGAACCCACCCAAAGGTCCGTGCTTATAACCTGCCTTGTTATATATGCTATATTCGTACCATTGTTGTTGTATTGTATCAACTGGTATAAAAAACATTAATTATTCACTGGGGATTACTCTGTTTTTACTTTTTGTTGTACCTTTGCCACGTTTTTTTTGAGACATCCTGAAAATGAAGAGACTGATATACACGTTTTTGCTGGTGGCAATGCTGCCTCTTGCAGAAGCTAATGCGCAGAAGCAGGGAGGACATAATGCTGCCGTTAGTCGTAACCTGGAGATTCTGAACGACATATACAAGCAACTGGATATCTTCTACGTAGATACTCTGGATGCTGATACGGTAATAGGATGGGGCATACGTTCGTTGCTCAGGCAGGTTGACCCCTTTACGGATTATTATCCTCAGGAGGACGAGGAACTGCGTCAGATGACAACGGGTAAGTATGCAGGAATAGGCAGTGGCATCCGTTATCACAAGAAGGAAGCGCGTGCCGTGATAAGCGAGCCCTTCGAGAATACACCCAGTCAGCATGCCGGCTTGAAGGCTGGCGATGTGATTATGCGCATCGACGGCAAGGATGTAAAGGGTCTGGGCACTCCCAAGGTGAGCAATATGCTAAGGGGAGAGGCAGGCACAACCTTCGAACTGGTAGTTCGCAGAGGTGGTGAGGAAAAGACCATGCACATCACCCGTCAGACCATACAGCTGCCTCAGGTTCCCTACTATGGTATTATAGAAAATGGAATAGGTTATATCTACCTGACAGGCTTTACTGACGGGGCTTACAAAGAGGTTCGTCAGGCCTTGACGGAACTGAAGCAGCAGGGAGCAGAGAAGCTGGTTTTGGATCTGCGTGGCAACCCAGGCGGTTCTGTCAACGAGGCAGTGGATATTGTTAACCTCTTTGTTCCCAAAGGCCGAAAGGTGGTTTATACAAGAGGTAAGATGAAGCATACCGAGCACGACTATTACACAGCCTATGAGCCCATGGATACTCTGATGCCCATTGCCGTATTGGTAGATGGAGGCTCTGCCTCTGCCAGCGAGATTATAGCAGGCAGCTTGCAGGATATGGATCGTGCCGTGGTAATGGGAATCCGTACTTATGGAAAGGGCTTGGTGCAGATGGTGCGTGATGTCTCTTATGATGGCCATCTGAAGATTACAACGGGTAGGTACTACATCCCATCGGGACGTTGCATTCAGGCCTACGACTATCGTCATCTGAATGCCGACGGTTCAGCAGGAACCGTTCCTGACAGCCTTACCAAGGTGTTCCATACAGCAGGAGGCCGAGAGGTACGTGACGGAGGTGGCATCAAACCCGATGTCGAGGTAAGACCCGACAGCCTTCCTACCCTTATCTATGATTTGGTAGCCAGCGATGAGTTCTTCGACTGGGCAACGGATTACAGTAGCAAGCATGAGCAGATTGCGCCTGCCGGCGAGGTGAAGCTGACAGACGAGGAGTACAACCAGTTTGTGCAGTTCATAACGGAATCTGGCTTTACCTATAACCGTCGTACTGAGGAGGTGCTGAAGCTGTTGTCTGATGTGGCCAAGCGTGAGGGCTATCTGGAGCAGGCTCAGCAGGAGCTGGATGCCCTGAAGGCCAAGCTGTCGCCCAATCTCTCTACCGACTTGATGCGTTTCCGTAAGGATATAGAGACGTACATGGTTGATGAGTTGGTTCACCGTTACTATTACCAGTGGGGAGGAGCCAAGCAGCAGTTGAAAGACGATCCGTGCATTGAGCGTGTCAGGACCTTGTTCTCAAACATGGATGAATACAATAAAATACTTGGGAAATGAGAAGAAGAGACATCCGTAGGGCCAACCACAACTTTATGATAGGTGTCATTGGAATGGCTGTTGTAGTCATGATGGCAGTGGCATTGTTCTGGTTTTGGTGCCTAAAGTGAATGATTTTCTGGACTTTAGGTACGAATTATGGCATAAAAAGTAAAATTTTTCTTTTTTCATTTTTCTCTTTTATCTTTATTTCGTACCTTTGCCAGCGAAAAGATGAATGTGAGGGGCTTGCAAGTTCCTCACTTTTCGTTATATATGCTTTACCATAAAACAAAAACAGGTACATGATTAACAAAGCAACAGTACAGCAGGCCGTAGAAGAATGGCTGCAGGGAAAGGACTATTTTCTGGTTGACATCAACATCAGTGCTGATGACAGAATCGTAGTAGAGATAGACCATGCCGATGGTGTGTGGATTGAAGACTGCGCCGATCTGAGTCGTTTCATTGAGGAACGCGTAAGCCGTGAGGAAGAGGACTATGAACTGGAGGTAGGCAGTGCAGGACTGGGTCAGCCCTTCAAGATTCTTCGCCAGTACGAGATCCATGTGGGTAAGGAAGTAGAGACCTTGGCCAAGGATGGTAAGAAGTATCGTGGCACTCTGTTGTCTGTAGACCCCGAAGGCTTCGAACTGGGTGTCATGCAGAAGGTAAAGGAAGAGGGCAAGAAGCGCCCTGTCAACAAGGAGGTTCCCATCCGTTTCGCTTACGGTGACGTAACCTACACCAAATATCTGATAAAAATAAAATAACATATAAATGGCAACAACAAAAAAATCAGAATCAGTAAACCTGATAGAGTCTTTTGCAGAGTTCAAAGAGACTAAGAACATTGATCGTACCACGCTGATGAGCGTGTTGGAGGAGTGCTTCCGTAGTGTTATTATCAAGACTTACGGTAGCGATGAGAACTATGACATTATCGTAAACCCTGACAAGGGTGACTTTGAGATCTACCGTAACCGTACCGTTGTTCCTGACGGTGAGGTGAAGGATCCTAACCTGGAGATCAGCCTTTCTGAGGCTCGTCAGGTTGAGCCCGACTACGAGGTAGGCGAGGAAGTGAGCCAGATGGTTAAGTTCTCAGACTTTGGTCGTCGTGCCATCCTTACCCTGCGCCAGACATTGGCCAGCCGTATTCTGGAGCTGGAGCACGATACTCTGTACAACCAGTACAAGGATCGTATAGGCGAGATTATCAGCGCTGAGGTCTATCAGACCTGGAAGCGTGAGACCCTGTTGCTGGACGATGAGGGTAATGAATTGCTGCTGCCCCGTTCAGAGCAGATCCCCAGCGACTTCTTCCGCAAGGGCGAGAATGCGCGTGCCGTTATCTCACGCGTTGAGAACCCTAACGGTAATCCCCGTATCATCCTGAGCCGTACAGATCCTATGTTCGTACAGCGTATGCTGGAGGCCGAGGTTCCTGAGATTCAGGACGGTCTTATCACCATTCATAAGGTAGCTCGCATCCCTGGCGAGCGTGCTAAGATTGCTGTTGAGAGCTATGATGAGCGCATTGATCCCGTAGGTGCTTGCGTTGGTGTGAAGGGTAGCCGTGTTCACGGTATCGTTCGTGAGTTACATGGCGAGAATATTGATGTTGTAACCTGGACAGCCAACACTCAGTTGATGATTGTTCGTGCTTTGGGTCCTGCCCGTGTGAACAGCGTAGTTTTGAACGAGGAGGAGCACAAGGCAGAGGTTTACCTGGATCCCGATCAGGTGTCACTGGCTATCGGTAAGGGCGGTTTGAACATCAAGTTGGCAAGTATGCTTACCGGCTACACCATTGATGTATTCCGCGAGATTGACAATGAGGACAATGATGATGTAAGCCTGGATGAGTTTACAGACGATATCGAGCCTTGGATTATTGAGGAGTTCAAGAAGATTGGTTACTCTACTGCTCGTGATGTACTGGCCGAAAGTCGTGAGACGCTGATCCAGCGTACAGACCTTGAAGAGGAGACCATAGACGAGGTATTGAACATCTTGGCGGCGGAGTTTGAATAATCTACCAAAAACACAGAAAATGAGCGTAAGATTAAATAAAGTAACAAAAGAATTCAATATAGGTCTGCAGACGGCTGTAGAGTTTCTGCAGAAAAAGGGTTACTCCGATGTTGAGCCCAACCCTAACTATAAGATATCGGATGAGGAATTCAGCCTTTTGCAGCAGGAGTTCAGCACCGATAAGGGCCTGCGTACCGAGGCTAAGATGCTTATCCAGCAGCGCCAGGAGCAGACAAAGGAGCGCAAGAAGCCTGCACCCGTAGAGGAGTTTGTGGACGATAAGCCTAACATTCAAGGCCCCAAGATCCTTGGTAAGATTGACTTGGCAGGCAAGAAGCAGAAGGCTGAGGAGGAGAAACCAGAACCAGAAGAGGTTGTGGCACCTAAGCAGGAAGAAGTGAAGGTTGAACCTCAGCCAGAGGAAAAGCCCGCTCCAGAGCCAGAAGCTCCTGTGGAGGAAAAGAAGGCTGAGACTCCTGTTGAAGAAAAGGAGCCTGTTGCAGAGAGCAAGGAGCCCGAAGAGGAACCTGTTACAGAAGAGGCTAAGGAAGAAAAGCCCGAACCCAAGAAGAAGGAAGTAGGTGTTGAGGAGAATGGTGTTTTCCGTCTGTCTCCCGCTCCCCAGCCAGGTCCTGGCTTGACTGTAAAGGGTAAGATTGATCTTGACAGCCTGAACCAGAGCACTCGTCCTAAGAAGAAGAGCAAGGAAGAGAAGCGTCGTGAGCGTGACGAGAAGCGTGCTCAGCAGCAACAGCAACAGCAGGCTGCCCAGGGCGAGCGCAAGAAGCGCCTGCGTGTGGGTAAGGAGCGTGTTGATGTAAATGCTGTGGCTAACCAGCCTCAGGGGTTCCAGAAGAACAATAACAACAATAATAACAACCAGGGTCAGCAGAATGGTGGCGGCAAAAAGAAGAACAAGCAGAAGCAGCAAGCCTTCCTGCAGCCCGAGGTTAGTGAAGAGGAAGTAGCAAAGCAGGTACGCGAGACACTGGCTCGCCTTACCAACAAGAACAATAAGATGGGCAAGGGTGCCAAGTACCGTCGTGAAAAGCGTGACGCCATCCGTCAGGGTATGGAGGAGCAGCTGGAGAACGAAGCAGCAGAAAGCAAGGTACTGAAGCTTACCGAGTTCGTGACAGCCAACGAGTTGGCTACCATGATGAACGTTCCTGTAACTCAGGTTATCGGTACCTGTATGCAGATCGGTATCATGGTCAGCATCAACCAGCGTATGGATGCCGAGACCATCAACTTGGTGGCTGAGGAGTTCGGCTTCACTACTGAATATGTAAGTGCCGAGGTTAGCGAGGCCGTAACAGAGGTGGAGGATGCCGAGGAAGATCTGGTTCCACGCGCTCCCATCGTTACCGTCATGGGTCATGTTGACCACGGTAAGACCTCTTTGCTGGACTATATCCGTAAGACCAACGTTATTGCCGGTGAGGCCGGCGGTATTACCCAGCACATCGGTGCTTATAACGTGACATTGCCAGACGGTCGTCATGTGACCTTCCTGGATACTCCTGGTCACGAGGCCTTTACCGCTATGCGTGCCCGTGGTGCTCAGGTAACGGATATTGCCATTATCATTGTAGCTGCTGATGACGACATCATGCCTCAGACAAAGGAGGCTATTGCCCATGCTACAGCTGCCAATGTTCCCATTGTATTTGCAATCAACAAGATAGATAAGCCAGGTGCTAACCCCGATAAGATTAAGGAGGGCTTGGCTAACATGAACTTCCTGGTAGAAGACTGGGGTGGTAAGTACCAGAGTCAGGACATCAGTGCCAAGCAGGGTATCGGTGTAGAGGACCTTTTGGAGAAGGTGCTCCTCGAAGCCGAGATGCTCGACCTGAAGGCTAATCCCAACCGTAAGGCTACAGGTTCTATCATCGAGAGTTCATTGGATAAGGGTCGTGGCTACGTAGCTACTGTGCTGCTGAGCAACGGAACCTTGCATGTAGGTGATATTGTACTGGCTGGTACCAACTATGGTCGTGTAAAGGCTATGTTGGACGAGCGTGGTCGTCGTGTAGAGAAGATTGGTCCTGCTCAGGCAGCTACCATCTTGGGTCTGAACGGTGCTCCTCAGGCTGGTGATACCTTCCATGTAATGGATACCGACCAGGAGGCTCGTGAGATTGCCACCAAGCGTGAGCAACTGGCCCGTGAACAGGGCTTGCGTACGATGAAGCGTTTCGACCTTACGGAGTTGGGCCGTCGTATCGCATTGGGCGACTTCAAGGAGCTCAACCTGATTGTCAAGGGCGACGTGGACGGTTCTATCGAGGCTTTGAGCGATTCACTGATCAAGCTTTCTACAGAGAAGATTCAGGTGAACGTAATCTACAAGGCTGTAGGTCAGATCAGCGAGAGCGATGTCAATATGGCCGCTGCTGCAGAGAACTGCTTCATTGTTGGTTTCCAGGTTCGTCCCAGTGCCGCTGCCCGTAAGTTGGCAGAGCAGATGGGTGTAGACATCCGTCTGTACAGCGTTATCTACGATGCAATCGAGGAGGTAACGGATGCTATGGAGGGTATGTTGAGTCCTGAAATCAAGGAAGAGGTTACTGCTCAGGTTGAGGTTCGTCAGGTATACCACATCAGTAAGGTTGGTGTCGTAGCCGGTGCCTACGTTATAGAGGGTAAGGTGAACCGTACCAACAAGGCCCGCGTTATCCGCGACGGTATTGTGGTTCACACAGGTGCCATCAACGCCCTGAAACGTTTCAAGGACGATGTGAAGGAGGTGACCACCAACTTCGAGTGCGGTATCTCATTGGTTAACTATAACGACCTTCGTGAAGGTGATATCTTAGAGACCTTCCAGGAGATAGAAATTAAGGCTAAGCTCTAATGTGGATTGAGATTGCTTGTGCCTGTGCACTCTTGTACGGGCTGATAAGCGGATGGAAGAATGGTCTTTTCGAGGAGCTCGTCTCTGCAGGCGGCTTCCTCATTGGACTGGGTGTTGCTTATATCTACTTCAAGACCGTTGGATGTAACCTCTGGACTTTTATCTTCATCACCATAGGTACTCCCTTGGTGTTGGGATTATTGGCTACGTTTTTCACCAAGGTTTTGGATCATGTTCCTCTTGCCGGGTTCTTGAATCGCCTCTTGGGTGCCTTCTTGGGTTGCTTCAAATGGGCTCTTGCGGTAGGTCTTGTCCTGCTCTTACTTGGCAAGTTTGATCCTGTTAAGCAGTATCTTTCATCAGTGTTCCACTCTATATATTCTATATTAGTATGAAGAACGGTTTTGTGCGTGAGGTAGCGGAGAAGAAGTATGAGTACGGCTTCACTACCGACGTGGAAACCGAGGTGATTGATAAAGGTCTCTCGGAAGATGTGGTGCGCCTTATCTCCGAAAAGAAAGGTGAGCCCGATTGGTTGTTGGAGTTTCGCCTGAAAGCCTATCGCCATTGGCTGACAATGGAGGAGCCTACATGGGGACACCTGAAGATGCCTGAGATAGATTATCAGGCAATTAGCTACTATGCTGATCCCACCAAAAAGGGGCAAGGGACAGGGGGCAAGGAGCAAGAGATTGACCCCGAGTTGATGAAGACCTTTGATAAGTTAGGCATCCCTTTGGAAGAGCGTATGGCGCTGGCAGGAACAGCTGTGGATGCTGTTATGGACAGTGTGAGCGTGAAGACTACCTTCCGCGAGAAACTCAGCGAGAAAGGTATTATCTTCTGTTCCATCAGCGAGGCAGTAAAGGAACACCCCGATTTGGTACGTGAATACTTAGGAAGTGTTGTACCTTATAAAGATAATTTCTTTGCAGCACTGAACAGTGCGGTCTTCTCAGATGGAAGTTTTGTCTATATTCCCAAGGGTGTTCGTTGCCCTATGGAACTGAGTACCTATTTCCGTATCAATGCCAGAGGAACGGGTCAGTTTGAACGTACCCTTATTGTATGTGATGATGATGCATACGTTAGCTATCTGGAGGGCTGTACGGCTCCTATGCGCGACGAGAACCAGTTGCATGCAGCCATCGTAGAGATTGTAGTGAAGGAAAATGCCGAAGTGAAGTACAGTACTGTACAGAACTGGTATCCAGGCGACAAGGACGGTAAGGGCGGTGTGCTGAATCTGGTGACAAAGCGTGGCCATCTGAGGGGACGTAACAGTCGCCTTTCCTGGACGCAGGTGGAGACCGGTAGTGCCATCACCTGGAAGTATCCCAGTTGTGTGCTGAGTGGAGAGGGTTCTCAGGCCGAGTTCTATAGTGTGGCTGTTACCAACAACTACCAGCAGGCCGATACAGGTACCAAGATGATTCACATTGGCAAGAACACCAAGAGCACCATCATCAGTAAGGGTATCAGTGCCGGTAAGAGTCAGAATGCTTATCGCGGGTTGGTGAAAGTGGCCAGTACGGCTGATAATGCGCGTAACTATAGCAGTTGCGACTCGCTTCTGCTGGGTAGCAAATGCGGAGCACATACCTTCCCCTATATGGATGTACACAATGATACAGCTGTGGTTGAGCATGAGGCTACTACCAGCAAAATATCAGAAGACCAGCTCTTCTACTGCAATCAGCGAGGTATCAATACCGAGGAGGCTGTGAGCCTTATCGTGAACGGATATGCCAAAGAGGTAATCAATAAATTGCCCATGGAGTTCGCCGTCGAGGCTCAGAAGCTGCTGGGCGTAAGTCTGGAAGGGAGCGTAGGGTAGGACCCCCTAACTCCATTTAGGACGAATGAAGAACGCCGAAGTGGTCGCTTACTGATTATGAATTATGAATTGTGAATTATGAATTAATCATAAATGCTACAGATAGATAATTTACATGCCAGCATTAATGGCAAGGAGATATTGAAAGGTATAAACCTGACCGTCAGGGACGGCGAGGTGCATGCCATAATGGGACTGAACGGTGCAGGTAAGAGTACCCTCAGCAACGTCATAGTAGGTCATCCTGCCTATGAGGTTACACAGGGCAGCATCACCTTCAACGGCAAGGACCTGCTGGCCCTGAAGCCCGAGGAGCGTGCCCACGAGGGAATTTTCCTCTCTTTCCAGCAGCCTGTCGAGATTCCAGGTGTCAGCATGGTCAACTTCATCCGTGCTGCCTTCAATGCCAAGCGTCAGTATCAGGGACTGGAACCCATGAGTGCCGGCGACTTTCTGAAGCTGATGCGCGAGAAGCGCAAGATTGTTGAGATGGACAGCCGTCTTACCAGTCGAAGCGTGAATGAGGGATTCTCCGGAGGTGAGAAGAAACGTAACGAGATATTCCAAATGGCAATGTTGGAGCCTACTTTCAGTATTCTGGATGAGACGGATAGTGGTCTGGATGTAGATGCTCTGCGCATTGTGGCAGAGGGTTTCAATAAGTTGCGTACACCACAGACCAGTGCCATTGTTATCACTCACTACCAGCGACTGCTGGATTATCTGAAGCCCGACATCATACATGTCCTTATAGACGGTAGGATAGTGAAGACAGCAGGTCCGGAGTTGGCATTGGAGATTGAGAACCGCGGATTCGACTGGATTAAGGAAGAGGCAGGCTTGTAATTATGACAGATTCAGCAAAGCAATATACCGACTTTTATGCTCAGGCTGGCAAACTCATTGGCGAGCGTTCCTGCGAGGTGATGAATGCACAGCGTCAGGCTGCCTTGCAGACGTTTGAGGCTTTGCAGTTCCCTACCCGTAAGGTAGAACGCTATAAGTACACCGATGTGGCTGCCGATTTTGCTCCCAACTACGGTATTGCCCTTACGCCTCTGCAGGTGAAGAATCTCCCCTTCTGCCACCGTATCAGCGAGGCTCCCATAGATATTACGCCTTATTATAATCAGTTGGCCGACAAGCAGGATGCCGTAGTAGCACTGAATACGCTGCTGGGTGTAGATGCGTTGGTCATATATGTACCACGTAATACTAAGGTACAGCACCCCATACAGATAAGTAATGTACTGAAGGGTGAGCAGGATACTATGGTTAACCGTCGTATCCTTATCATAATGGAGGACTGTGCCGAGGCCGATGTTATCATTACGGACAGAGCTGTTGACCAGACACACTTCCTGACCAATCAGGTGGTGGAGGTCTTTGCCGGTGATGGTAGCCATCTGAACCTTTACGAGGTAGAGGAGACACATCTGCTCTGTACCCGTTACTCCAGTGTCTTTATCCGTCAGGGTAGAGACAGT
>Ga0265298_10003804_pt1 | contig 19693 bp, 8 predicted proteins | sample AusTroGonzalo_MG_3_FD_193486 | JGI IMG/M metagenome (GOLD analysis project Ga0265298, IMG submission 193486) | Bovine rumen microbial communities from tropical cattle in Woodstock, Queensland, Australia - Gonzalo_01 | ecosystem: Host-associated > Mammals > Digestive system > Stomach > Rumen ... | reverse complement strand
GTCTTCGTGCACACTGTCTCGGCGGTTATGTCCACACCGGCGTTCACCCACCCGCCGAACGTGTAGCCTGTCCTCGTAGGCGTCGGCAACGCACCGTAGACATCCTTTCGGATTACTACCTTTGATGTCTGCGACACATCTCCCCCATTGGGATCGAACGCCACCTCCCAGTTCGCCCTCACGTATATTGGAATGAAAAGGAAACTCCAAAGGTCAGATTTGACAGGAGTCTCTGCAAGATCGCTCAATGAATAATACGAAACTCGCTGGGGGAAAGAAGGGTCTTCTGCAAATCGTGCGACGCAAACAAACTGATATGTGTTCCCGTTATGCGAGATCGTAGTAGGGACATTGGCAAACGTCCATGTCTGCGGCTGTTGGTACGCAGCCGAGTAAAGCACGTCTTTAACCTGCAACGTTCCGCCCAACATCCCAGCTTCATCAGCATACAACCAGTCATACGCATTGTCGCCAACCGACGGCGGTAGCGTCTGATTGGTTGATTCAAACGCCTTGGCATACATATATATGCCAGATACAATGTTATTTGTCAGCGATGTATACACATAAGGCAACTGTGGCTGGGCCGCCAGGGCAGCAAACATAAACGGCACATACAACAGCACCACAAGCATCAATAGCTTTAGTGTCTTAACTCTGCTGATCATGTATATATTATACCATTTTTCTGACGAAGAATAAACCAAGGGCGCAGAGACTTGCTCCGCGCCCAGGTTCCGCAATCTTGACATCCATCAATTTACGCCGTCAGGAGCCGCTTTGATCTCAGCCACAGACGAGTCACCGTTGTCCGACATGGAGACCTCGCGGCCACGTACATCAACAAGACGCGTAGTAACGAATATTAGCAGGTTCTTCTTGACCGTCTGTTCCGCATGGCTGCGGAATAGACGACCTATGAACGGCAAGTCGCCAAGGAAAGGCACCTTGTCGTCCATTGCCTTGCGTGTTTCCGTAATCAAACCGCCCATAACGATGGTCGCACCAGGGTAGATCGAAACGGAAGAGTTAATCTCACGCTTATGGAAGAACGGCTGTTCCATGGGAGCCTCGTAATATGTCATGTTGTCTGATGTAGACGCTGTGAGTCCGGCAAGCGCATCCTGAGCGGCATCGACCTCAGTCTCTATGATCCACTGACGTATGCTGGACGGTATCGTTCCGACTGCCTCGATGGACTGAGCAAGGCCTTCGAAGATTCCACCAATACCCTCAAAGTTCTGTAGCGAACTGTTACCCGTAAACGGAATCTTCATGCCGTAGTTCTTCCAGGTTGGCTCATCGACGACTTGGGTCTTCAACTCAAGATCAATCAGATTTCCATCATCTGTAAGCGTCGGAGTGACATCAAGTATTACGCCAACTTCGCGCATGGTGAAGTTCTGAGGTTCGACGATAGCAAGAACAGAGCTCTGCGAGCTGGATGACGAGCTACTAGAGGAAGAACTGGATGTAAGCTGCACATCATAGTCCGTCGGATAGATGTATTCGGTAACGACCTTGATGATGGCCTGGCTGTTAGGCCTCGTCAGAACCTTCGGCGCCGACAGGAGGTCTGTGTCGCTGCGCTGCGAGAGCATGTGCAAAATCATGGAAAGGTCAGCCGAGCCAAGGAACGCATTGACTCTCATGAACTGATCATTGTTGGAGCCACCTTCTCCTGAAATGTGATTGGACGTCGTAGACAGATAGCGATTTCCATTGCCATAATCGGAAGAACCACCCATTGCGGTGACGCCCGCAGCGCCCTTCTTGCCGGTTGCGGAACGGCTCCAGGTGCCATCAACCGTAGGTCCGCTGGAAACTGAGGCTGTTGTGGTAGGCGCGATGGAACCACCTGATGCCGTCGAGGTCGTCGTGGAAGTCGCGGAAGAAGACTTGCTCTTGAATCCACCATCCTTTACACCTAGCTTGTTTGCAAGCCAACCACCACTACCCATCGTGTAGTCGCTGTTAAGAATCCACTCGAAGCCGAGGGAGTTAAGATCCTCCTGCCCAACCTCAACAAAGCGTGCTTCTATCTCTATCAGCTTCTGCTCGGCATTCAACTCGACCAAGGCCTTCTCAAGCTCGGCAAGGTTGTCCTCTGTGTTCTTAACGCGCAACTTGCCTGTCGCAGACATGTAGAATAGTGTGCTACCTTCTGGCCAATCGACGCCGAGAGCGGTAAACACCTTCTTAAGGCGATCTTCCTTGCTCTCCTCCTGATCGTCGCCACGGTTGCTGCTGGACCTGCCGCGACCGAAGCCAGAAGCACCCTGAAGCTCGCTGATTTCGCTCGACACCGTATCCATCTTCTCCATGAACGCCGCCATGACAGGATAGTTACGTGTAATCATCACCGCCGTAGACATCGACTTCGGCATGACAAGAACAACATTGCCATCAACAGTATACTTATATTCTACCGATTCGCAGACAAGCTTGAGGGCCTCGTCGAACGGGATATTGCTTGCAGTGATCAACGGAATCAGCGGAACTCCTGGCTGCGTCACTGGCCCCGTCTCCTCATCGCCCGTGGATGAGAAGTCGTCAGCATCCTCTGGCTCAGGGGCAGCAGCCTGCGCAACCAGCTGTTCAGGAGTCCTCAACACGAAATTGAAACCACGCTGTTCAAGCGGAATGTCGGGACGATCAAAATCCTTAGATGCCGTGCGGAAGAAATCGACAACATCAATTATCGTAGCGGGCGGCTTGAAGGAAATCGTTGGCAGAATCATCTCCTTCATCCTCTGGCGGATAGACTGTTCGACAGAGCGTTCAGGATCATCTCCCACCGACTTCTTTACTGTCGATGACGCGGCCTCGTCAATGTCACGGGCATTGGGAGCGTAGACCGGTCGCCACGCACGATCAACGTCCGCAATCATGGCATCGCGAGTGACCTTAAACTCCTGCCCGAGAATTAAGGCGCGCTTCTTCTGTATGGCGTTCCTCAGACGAATCGCCTCCTGATTGTACGGATCGTTCACAAGCACAAGTTCGCACTCATCAAGAGCACGGTCAATATCCTTGACTGCAAGAAGCTGACGAGCACGCTTTAGGTGGCGCTGGTTCTTGGTGCGCTGTACCTTGTAGCTTTCCTCGTTGCGGCGATGTCTTATGTCATCAAGCTCTTTCTTGTTCGCATTCGGGTCTTCCGTATTGTTCCAGACCTCAAGCTGCTTGCGAGCCTTAGGATGCCGCATGACAAGCGCACGGTTCATGAGCTCGATCGCATTGCCTCGGCGACCAATCTGATCCTCCTCAACAGCTGCGCGATAGAGACTTTCCGCAATGCCCTGTTCGCACTCGCGACGAAGCTTTTTCGTGGCCGGACTGTCATTAAGAAGTTTCAGGGCTAGTGCATAGCGCTTGGATGCCTCAAGGTTGTCTCCAGCAGCAAGAGCGTCGCGGGCGGCGACTATCTCGCGCTTGGCTTGTGCGTCGTATGCATTGCGGCGCAACTTCTCAGTAGCCGTGATATTTGCGAGAAGTTCAGCATCCGGCTCATCAGCTGCTGGCTTGACGGCAACCGCAGGTACATCAACCGCTTCTTGTGCAGGATCTGAAGTCGTTGGCTCTGCTGCACCAACCTCGGCAGCGATCTGAGAAAGCAGCGACACGGCATCATCCACCTGCTCGGTTGTGATTGATTCATCCTCGTCCGCAGGAGCCGGTTCATCAGCAGATGGCTCAGGCTCAGACGCTGTCGGCTCAGGCTCGACCGCAGGTTCCGATGCAGGCTCTTCTTCGTCGTCAGTAGCGGGCTCTTCTGCCGCAACTGGTTCCTGCGCAGGCTCCTCATCAGCAGTAAGCGCTTCCTCCGCAACAGGCTCTTCCACCTCGTCCGCCGTCTCCTCTGTCACCTCCTCGGCAGCAGGTTCCTCGGCTTCATCTTCCGGTGCTGCCCCTTCCGTATCTTCCTCATCAGAAACAGAATCTTCTTCTGCAATTGGCTCCTCGCTTTCGCCAACCGTCTCAGGCTCGACATCTGCCGACGAATCACCTTCTGGAGCCACATCATCGGCAGAGTCGTCTATGTCAGCTTCAGGCTCGTTAGATTCCGTTGCTGACTCCGATTCTTCATCGGCCTCCATTTCGTCCACCTCGGGCTCGGCGTCAGGATCAGACACCTCTTCGGCAGACTGCTCATCGGCATCTGAAGATTCCTCAATGTCGGACAATTCCTCTGGCTCGACCGCCTCTTCGGAGACGGACGGCGCGGACTCTGCCGCAAGGTCACTTTCTAAGTCTTTCAGAAGATCGTCAAGATCGTCTTGCGCGAATGCGAACGATCCGCAGGCGATGACGGCCATGGCCGCGCTGACGGCGGCAATTGTCTTTAGATTCGTCATAATCGATCTCATGCTCCTTGGAGGTATTCTGGGTGTATTATACTCTAAATTTTTTTATTGTTCAAGTGCTTCAAGTGTCCTCGTCTTGCCTGACGCATCTTCAAGAACAACTGCCGCGCCCTTGCCCTGCGACTTTATTTCCTTCACGACATATTCGCTGCCGTTCAAGTTTATCTTGTCGCTCGGCACAACCGTAAGCTCCTTTTCAGCACCACGCGAATACACCAGCACCGCTTGGACGTCCACAGGCACATACTTTGGTTTGTCGCCAGAAACGGCAACCTTGATCTGCCTTCCATCCGCCTTGCGCTCTATGGTTGCAAACGAAACGTCAACCTTTCGCGTAGCCCCGCCACCGCCAGCGATCTTCATTGTGCGCTCCTTCTGCTCGAAGCCCTTTACCACATATCCGGTCCCTCCTATGTCGGCGTTCACATAGACGGAGTATGTCCTGCCGAGCGTTCCATAGTCGTTGCGCTCCTTTGGATTGAAGAACTCCAGCTTCATCCCGCTGGGAGTCTTCATATACGATCTCAAATAGAACGGAAGAGTAGTCTGCTTTAATGGCAGGCGTATCTTGAGCGAATCAAGATAGTCCGGGTGGCTGTTCCTGTCTGATGGATCGGTGCCAGCATCAAATTCCTCCCTGTTGGTGAAGCCGTCACCATCAAGATCCTCGTCAGCATCAGCCGGATTACCCGGATTGAGGCCCACCTTGCGCTCCCAATCGTCCGGCAATCCGTCGTCGTCAGCATCAAGTACGACCTCCGGCTGCGGCTCTTCTGGCTGGGTCTCGTTGCAGACCGGACAGACTTTAGCGTCCGGCGGAATTGGGGCGTGACACTCCTCTTTCGCGCAGAACACGCGACGGTCGCTCGCCAGAAAGCTGTATCCTCGCGGATCTACGTCTCCGAGACGAACAGGAGCCTTCGATGTGCGCGTAATCAACTGGTAGGTTGACATGTCCGCCTTGTCCACACCGCTACTGTTAGGCTTGCGCGAATCGATGCGACGCACCTCGTCCGAGGCGCGAAGCTCTCCATCCTCCCCTAAAGCCTGTACGAAAAACACTGCAGCAAGCGCAAGTGCCACAAATGCAACTGCAGCGACAATCCATTCGTAATGCTGTGTTAAGAAGTTGCCGTTTGCTGTTCTCATTGCTGCCCCTCCGTCTTCTCCATGTCGGCGACTTCAGCCTTCTCGGTGTTTGGGACTTCGGCGGCCCCGGCCTCGGCTGAACAAAAATCGTAGACAGAAATGGACATCGAGACCTTGAACGCCGGAGCGTTCTGCGGATCCGTAACTACACCAGACATCGCGGACGATTCGGCGGATTCCTCAGCAACCTCTTCCTGACGGCCGCGACGACCACGACGGCCACCTCTACCATACTGCTGCTCGCCAGCTTTCTTCGCATCGCCGCCAAGCTTCTCCATGATCTCATCCCTCTCGCGCACAAAAGTAAAATCATCCACTACAATGAATCGCTTTGCCGACATGAATGCATTTGCGGCGGCGACAAGCGCCTGCGGCATGGCGCGGAACACAACATTCATGCGAGTAACGGAAGGGCCAACCCCTTCAGATGCGACCTCGGCCTTCGGCTGCGGCTTGGCCCCCTTCTTCTGGCGACGCCCCTCCTTTGGCGCCTCCTCAACCGCATTGGCTGAGGCTGACAGCGAAAGATCAGTTATTTCTATCACGCCACTCTTGGAAAGGGCCTCAACTACCGTGGCCATATCAAACCACTCGCGCTGTAGACGAGCAAGATCCGCTTGTGCGGGAAGCTTGCCATCAAGCACATATTCCCTGAAACCAAACGGGAATTCAGGCTTGACGATATATCCGTCTGCTCCTCCGGGCAACGCCGAAAGGCGGCGCGCATCATCCACAAGAAACGCCTTAAGCGCAGGCGGTGTAGTAGGTTCGAACGCAATATCGCCAATTGATGCGACCCTGCGGGCGTCCTCGCGCCACTCTTCGTATACCGCCGCATTTTCCTCAAACGCCTTAATTCCCTCGGGGCCGGGGTATACCGGCAACTTTACCAGGCTATTGGCGGACTGAATTGCTCCATCGAGCTCTTCGATACGTTCTCCCTTCTCCGACACGGCACTCCAAATAAGGTATGCCAAGACAAGCGAGACGATCAGCGTCACGCCACCTACCGAGGCGAGTATTATTTTAGACTTGTTCATTTGAACTTAAGCTCCACTGTGAATTGTTCTATGGATGCGTTCTTGCCTATCGTGGACATGTCGGCAATCCTTACGCTATCGGGCTCGATTATGCTCGAAAGTCCCTTGAGTCTATTGGCAACTATCTCGGAGGCCGTCCTGCGCTTGCCTCCGCTGTTCGCGGCGTCAATCGACTCGTAGGCGTCAAGTACATCCTTCCAACCACGAATCGTAATGCGACCCGGCTCCCACTTTTCTACCCACATGCGCCCTGGTGCGAGCGACTTGCGAACAGCATCCATCCGCACACAAGCCCAGAACCTTGCGCCCATGAGGGATGACAGCGCATCTGCCGAGGCCTTTGCAGACTCGGCCAAGGCCTCCGCCGCCTTAAGCTTCTTCTCGTACCCCTTCAAGACGGCAAGCTTCGCTTCAACCGCATCGTATGTAGCCTGCACCACTTCGGACTGCCTTCCCACACCGAGCAACACGAGAACGAGCGCGACGACGAACATTGCTCCTGAAGCGGCCACCACCGGTATCTTGGCCTTTTCAGCTCTAGCCGCTATCAATGATGGCGGCAGCAGGTTTATGGCGAACTTTGCCTGACTGGACATGTGGAGCGCAAGACCTGCAGTAGGCGTAAGAAATGCGCCGTCAGAACCGAGGGCTGCCTGATCTACAGCATTGCCGACCGCTATAAAGTCAAACGGGTTGAAGAACTCGACATCAATATGGAGCGATTCCGCGAAGAAACGGTCGATCTGCTGCAACAGAGCCGTTCCTCCTGTAAGATAAAGCTTCTGAGGAGCACTACCACCCTGCTGCGAACGGTAGAAGTTGACGCTGCGATTGATTTCCGCCAGAAGTCTGCTCATGACGGCACGACAGACCTTTGCAACGCGATCTGCGACGGCATCATCGTCCTCTGCCACGCCACCTAGCGAGACGTAGCCCTTCTCACGCTTGAGGCTCTCCGCTTCAGCCGGTGTGCATCCCAACGCCTGGGCAATGTCACGGGTTATGTTATTGCCCGCAATCGGCATCGATCGTATGTAAAGCTTTGTGCCCTCGACTATGATGAGCGAGGTCGTCTTCGCTCCGATGTCAAGGAGTATCCTGCAGCTATCGTCGCCGCCCGTTGCGGTATTGACCGCATTGGCGAAGGCAAGTGGCGCTGCGTCGACCATCTCAGGACGGAAGCCGGCCGATGCAACAGCATCAGTTATCGACTCAACCTGATCGACCTTGGCGGCAACTATCATGACCGATTTGTCACCGCTGTCGGTATCACCCAGAACTTGGCGGTCACAGACAATCTCGTCGATCGGGAACGGCACGTTCTGCTCGATCTCGTAACGGATCATCTGCTCAAACTTCTCCTGCCCACCGGCAGCGGGAATCGCCGCAAAGCGAGGGAACACCATCTGGCTGGAAAGCGAAACCGCGACCGGTCCCGGGCGTATGCCCTTCTCGCGCACGATATCCATCAAAGCGGGAACAAGTATCGTTGCGGCGTCGCCAGAGTCCAGAGGTGCGGGCAGTTGCGCAGTGCCGTAGTTGATGAGCGTTAGCGCACCATTCGCCCCTGCTTCGTATTCGGCGAGCGCAACGTTAGCGGCGCCGATGTCAAGTGTTAGGAATTTCTTACCCATTACTGTATCACCAATTCGTAGTCGTTTGGATTGACGAGCGCCCAGACCGTCTTGGAGCGGTCCTGCAAGCCCTGACGACGCTCGATCATCGGATCGTCAGAACCTTGCTGCTTCGCGTTCATGATGTTGTCGTCGTTCCAGAACGCGGTCTCGAGCGACTTGGGGTGGGACGCGATTGCCTTTATCTCGCTCTCGCAGTCACCGGCAAGCACCTTGCCGTTCGCATCAGTGACAACGAGCCCAACGGCCTTGGGTTCACCATACTGCTCAAGGTAGCTGGGGTGCAGGCAGACAGACGCAGCATGGCTACCTTTTGGAATGTTGACGTATGTTACCGTCTGGTTGAAGTAGGAATATGGCGCTCGCTTAGCAAGGGCTTCCTTATCTTTTGTCGTTGCGCTCTTGGTCTCAAGAAGAACGTACCAGTTGAAAGTCAGCTGGTCTACGAGCATATCGTATGTCGTGTACTTTGCCTCAAGGACGATCCAACGACGCTCTTTTGTGTAAACCCTTCCCAGCGACGAAGCCCCGTCGATGCCGGGGAAGCCGAGCGTCGCAGAACGGCCCAGCTTCGGGAACTGATCGAGCTTGACGCGAACCTCCGGACCCTCGTCCTCCTCCGCTTGAGCCACAGCCCTTGCGTTGCGGGTAGACTTCTTTCCTGTGGAGCGCGCCGGAGTGGCAGCAATGACCGACGCCGCCACAAATGCGACAGTCGCTAAAACCATAAATCTCTTAACGTTCATTCTTCTGTTCCTTTCTTCTTTATAAAACCTTCATCTTTGGCAGATCTTGTATGTCCACCAAACCGATAACGCGACCTTCGGCATCGCACACAGGCAGATCGTCTATTCGCCTGCGCTCAAATATCTTTAGAAGCTCGGCGGCGTAAACATCGTCCCGGACGAACATCGGGGAAGCTGTCATGAACTTCGACACACTTGCCTCCAGCACATCGGCATGGCCTTCGCTCATCACACGACGGAAGTCGCCATCCGTAAATATGCCCAAAAGCCTACCAGATTCATCAGCGACCACGGCAGAGCCAGCTTTCGCAGTAGTCATAGCCATAAGCGTCGACATTACCGAAGCTACAGGAAGAACCTTTGCCATGCGTTCGCCTGTACGCATCACGTCTGTGACCTTCATCACCAATGCACGCCCAATGGCACCAGCAGGATGATTCATGGCGTACTCCTCGATCGCGAACTTCTGAGCGTCGATTAGCACCATAGCCAAAGCATCGCCCATTGCCATAGTGGCCGTCGTCGAATTCGTCGGCGCCATGCCGAACGGGCACGCCTCCTTGCCGCAAGGGATTTCTATATGTATATCACTCATACCCGCGAGCGTGGACTTCGGCTTGCCTGTCATGGATATGACCTTCAATCCATGACGGCGTATCGCAGGGATAAGACGCAACACCTCATCGCTCTCGCCGCTGAAGGAGAGAGCCAGCAGTATGTCCTTGGCAGACACCATGCCAAGATCGCCATGCATGGCCTGAACTGGATTCAGGACTATCGAACGCGTCCCCGTCGAAGAGAATATCGCGCTCATCTTCTCGGCTATGTGCAGATTCTTGCCTACACCAGAAACAACCAATATGCCGCCCTTTGAGGTGCAATCAAGAATCATGTTAACCGCATCGGTAAACGTCTCGCCAACCGAATCCCGTGTCTTGGAAAGACCTTCGATCTCTATGTCGAAGACCTCCCGGGCGCGTCTAGTCATCTCTTCGGCGGTCACATCCACTCCTTACTTGGCTCTGTAGCAGGGTCACGCAGATCGTGCCCACGATGTCCTCCGCAGAGCATCCGCGGGAAAGATCGTTCATGGCCTTGGCAAGTCCCTGAAGGTTGGGTCCGATGGCATCCGCTTCACCGAGGCGCTGTGCTATCTTGTAGCCGATGTTTCCTGCCTGAAGGTCTGGGAAGATAAACACATTGGCGTTGCCCTGTATCTCACCGTTCGGATTCTTGAGCTGGCCGACAGCAGGTGCGATGGCCGCATCGAACTGCAGCTCGCCGTCCATACGAATGCCAGCTTCAGCGAAACGAGGCCTCGCGAGTTCAACGGCTTTCTGAACCTTTTCGACAAGATCTCCGGCGGCAGAACCCTTCGTAGAGAAGGAAAGGTATGCAACACGCGGCTCGTTTCCCGTAAGATCACGATATGTCTGCGCCGTAGCAAGACCTATATCGACGAGCTGCTCTGCGGTTGGATTGGGAATTACTGCGCAATCTCCAAACGCAAGCACGCTATCGCCCGAAGGCGTCGGACGCTTGAGATCCATTATAAAGCACGAGCTCGCCGTCTTGACGCCCTTCTGCGTGCCAAGCGTATGGAACGCAGCGCGAAGCATGTCGCCGGTTGATGCGATTGATCCCGCAACTAGACCGTTGACGCGACCAAGGCGAACCATCATGCCACCAAAGTATATTCGCTTCGTGCGTATGGTCTTCTGGGCGGTCACCAGATCTATCAACTTCTGCTTATCCGCCGGCTTCTTCGACTCCTTCGCATTCCAGGCTTCGAGATAGGCAGACTCGAGCTCTGCATCACCTTGTGTGTAGTCTATCGTCATGATGCCTCGTTCGGCCAGGCTCAAACCGGCCTTCGCCTCGGCGGCAGCAATCTCCTCAGCTGTGCCTAGCACCACTGGCTTGCATATTCTGCGGTCTACACAGGCGCAGGCGGCCGTAACGACGCGAGCATCCATACCCTCAGGCAGAACGATCGTCCCGTTCAGTGCTGAAGCCTTTTCAACAATCTTCTTTATTGCGTCCATGTCTCTACTCCTGCCTTTTAGACGTTATGTCTCTCATCCAAGCACTTTGACCGTATCCTTGGCGATCATAAGTTCCTCGTTTGTTGGCAACACGATCACGGGAATCTTTGAATCCTTGGTGGAAATGGTCGCTACAACGCCACGCGTCTTTGCGTTTAGTTTCTTGTCAAGCTTGATTCCGAGTGCACCCAAACGTCCAATTATGCGCTCGCGAGCCTCGGATGAGTTCTCGCCAATGCCACCTGTGAGTATTATTGCATCCGCACCGCCAATTATCGTATTGTACGCGCCTATATAGAGCGCTGTGCGGTAGCCAAGCATCTCGAGCGCAAGTTCAGCACCCCTGTCTCCTTTTTCCGCCTTTGCCACGATGTCGCGGCAGTCGCCGCCAGGAACGCCAGAAAGCGCCTGCAGTCCAGACTGCTTGTTGAGCAGCTTGTCCATCTCAGCAGGGGTCTTCTTCTCGGCCTCCATTATGGAAAGAACCGCAGCCGCGTCTATGTCTCCGCAACGCGTACCCATTACAAGCCCCGCAAGTGGCGTCAAGCCCATGGTCGTATCTACAACGGCACCACCCTTGATGGCAGCAAGCGACGACCCGTTGCCGAGGTGACAGGTGACAAGATTTACCTTGTCGAGCGGTTTTTTGAGAAGCGATGCAGCCGCCTGGGTTACGAACTTGTGGCTCGTTCCGTGGAAGCCGTACTTGCGTATGCCCATCTTCTTGTAGTACTTGGGGTCGATTGCATACATCGCAGCGCAATCGGGCATTGTCTGGTGGAAAGCCGTATCGAAGACGGCCACATTAGGCACGCCTTTGAATATCTGCTGGCATGCACGTATGCCGCCTATGTTTGCAGGCATGTGAAGCGGACCGAACTTTACGAGCTTGTCAAGCTTCGCAAGAACCTTCGAATCCACCTTGATGGAATCCTTGAACACCTCTGCGCCATGCAACACGCGGTGTCCGATCGCATCAATGTCCTTGGGCGATCCTAGATCCTCGACGACCTTTCGAAGAGCCTCTGCGTGATTGGCCGGTCCTCCCGCCCCTATTCGCTCTACAAGCCCTTTAGCCAGACGAGTCTCTTTCGCCATCTCGAACAACTGGTACTTCAGCGAACTGGAGCCAGAATTTACGACCAGAACCTTGTTTATCGACTTTTTCATGTTCTTGCTGCCTTCTTTAATTTCCGTTTCCCATTACTCTATTGCAATCGCGCTTACACGGAAGTAGCAACTCCCGTCGGAGGTTTCCCTGAGCGACTTGATTGCGTTGTTTACGGACTCGAGCTCCTCGACGCCGACATTGGTCGTGCCCGCCATAAGCGGGAACGCAATCTCGACCGGATTGCCGACCGACTTCCAGTCGGCACCCTTGTCAAGGGTCGTTGCGTATTCAACCTTGATCTGGATGATACCGGTGTCGAAGCCTGCCGCAATGGCGGACTCGAAGCTATCGTCAACGACAACCTCAAGCGTGATGCCGGTCTCGAGCGAGAATGAGGTTATCTTGATGTGCGTCGAATCGCTCGTATCAATCTCAACACCGAGAAGCAGGAGTTCATTGGCAGAGACTGTGCCAGACGCATATGCCGTGAGCGCCGAAGGATACGCGTAAGAGCTTGGCGCAGCTGCGCTGGAGAGCAGTATCTTTCCTCCCGCGGTGCCGCCCACTACCGCGTCAAGCGCGGCTTTCTTACGATCATCGGAAGCCGTGAACGCAATGTATGGCGAGAGCGACTTTGTCTCGTCGAGACCAGTCTTCTCGTACTCCCAGATATCGGGCACCATGTTGCAGTTTGTGTCGGCATCCTCCACATAAACAACGCAATCCTTGGAGGTAACTGCATTGCCCACCTTTATGGGGCGTGGCGTGTAGAAGTCGCGACGCTCGTTGGAGCCGCGATAACAGGCATAGCCCCAGCTCTCCCAAGGATCAAGCACTCCGTCTCCATCGGAATCTATGAACGCTCGCACATAATACTCCTTGTCCGCGGGAAGACCCGTTATCCTGGCATTGAACGGCATAACCGTTTCGCTGGCCAAATCGAGCGCATCTGTCACGTAGCCTACTCCAAGCGGCACACCGACGAAGTCTGGTGTCTCAAAGGCTTCAACGCGCAGGCACTTCTTGTAGGCTGTGGTCGAAATGAAGTCCATGCCTGGCCCCATGTATTTGACCTTTACGGGGATTATACCGTAATCGGTTGCATCGCCGCTCTCTGACGTTTCCTGCATGCTAAACGAAGACTTTGTCTCGCTAGCACCAGGGGTGGTGAACTTGGCATCCAACATGGACACACCCCAATAATATGTCGTATCCGCCTTGAAGACCTTGTTGGATGGTGTCATCGAGCCTGGCCAAATAGGCGCCGTCCAGCTGTAGTACACGCCGCCAACCCCGTCGGCTTCGCGAGCAGGGGCTCTCTGCACACCAGAGTCGAAAATGCATGTGGTCTTGTCACTCTCCCATATCCTCAGCCTAAATGCAGGGTAAGCCTTTCCAATGGAGTTCTCATGCCTCCAGCTGAAGGTCGGCTGCCCAGCGTATGTCAGCATGCGTTTGCCGGTAACAGGCGTCTGCTCCGAACCATACTCGAACTTGTTGACGAACATAGTCGTCAGGTTGTTGTTGTAGTTCGTTCCAGTAGTCGTGCCGCCATAGACAACGATACGATAGTAGGCGTTAGTGATCTTTTGCCAGAGCTCTCCGTTGGCCTTGTAGTTGGCAACGGGGCCACCCCAATCGATATCGCCCTCTCCATCCCTGAGCTCCGCCAAGAGATCTGCCTCGGTAAAGAAGCTCTGGCTGCCTAGAGAAAGCGTACGGCTGACCAGGACCTTATCTGAACTAAACACCTTGTCGGCTCTTATATCCTTGTCGTTGATTGCTGAACGGAGAACGCGCACCAATACATTGGATGTCACATTGGTCGTGTCCATTCCAATGTAGTATGCCGCAGAAAGCGCATCCGCATCCCAGAAGCCCCTGTCAGTGCATAGCTGGGAGACGTCCGCATAGCAGGATGTGGCGACATCGGATGTCCCACCGTCAGTGGATGTGCCAAGATCGATTGTCTCTTCCGCGTATGCGGCCTGACGCGCAAGCGCTCTCGCCATGTCAACGCGAAGTATCGACGGATCGGTATCCGTCAGCTCGATCGCCAGCGGAGCACTGTTGAGGTAACCGACCGCAACATCTTTTGCCACGCCGTACGGCATGTTCGCTCTCTGCTCTGGAACAATGTCGTCGCTGTAACTGTCGGCCATGTAAGCGACAAACATGTTCGCGCCGTCACGCAGATAGCCAACCCTTGGCGTCTCAAGAGTGGTCTTAAGGAAGCCAGCCTCAAGGTTGTCGCCCTTCTCTTCATCAACAGCCTTCACGACCCAGACCGCATCAGGAGTTCCTCCAATATTCGCCTTCGGGCCCCACGCCTTGACCACGATCGATTTGTTCTGCTTACTGGTGTCGTCCTTGCCGTTGTAGAGGAAAGTGGCATCGACCTTCTGGTGGAGGTGAATCGTCTTCGTAACAAGAGCCTTCTCAAAGCTCCTGATAGAATACACTGCCGTGACGATTGCGCTTCCGTTCTCGTCGTAGTTGCCGGTTTCACTATAGCTCTTGACAAAGACGTTGTCCGAGCTGAAGGTTTCATCATCATCGTCGACCTTCATGTAGTTACCATAGCCAAGCCTTATATAGTTGCGCATCTTGATTTCGGCCAACTTCTGCATGCGCCAGTTGTTGAGCTCATCCCAAGTGCCCGTCTTGGTTACGACGGTGTAGTTCGTCACAATAGCGTCCTCGACATCCATAGTGTCAAGGCCTTGAACCTTGACACGGGCGTTGGCCCAGTTGCTCCTACCTTCGCGAAGCACGCTACGATTCGCATCGTAGACATAGCGTGAGTAGTCGGCTATTCGGTTATTTCCAACCGTCACTTCGGCCGGCTGGGACGCCTCCCACCAGTCCTCAATGTGGTCGTGGTCCGCAAAGAGCTCACCATAGTAGAACTTCTTGTACTTTAGGAAGTAGTCGGAGACTGCCTGTCCTGCAGACGACGAACACCCGCTCCTCGGACTGAGCCGTCTGAAGTTTACGGGATCCATCTCGTAGTAGACCTCGCTTATGAGGTACTCCTGATAGTTCGAGAGTCCGTCGATATCGGAGTCGTCATCCGGACCGTCGGCGTATACTCCATAGTACTTCTCCCACCAGTCTGGCATGCCATCGCCGTCAACATCCTCCGTGTTGCGGAATGCAACGTCTATCGTGCCGTCAGGCAACAGACCTCTGGCAAGGGCGCGCATATACTTGTCCATAGTGTCGTATCCAAGCGCAATCGCCCAGCTCGTAAGCCCGTCGTCGTTGGCGTCCTGATCACTTGCTCCAGTGCCGTCGACAGTCGTGGCCCATGAACTTTCCGCGCCCTGGCCATCCCAGCTGTCGCTGAGACGCTTGGCATAGACGCTGCCGATCGGCACAAGATCAGTCCTGGCGGAGAATCCGCGACGCGACTCATACAAGTAGCGTGACAAGACGGAATCTTCGCTGATGAGGCTGTCCTCCTCGGCATTGGACGTAGTGTTCGTTGCATTTGCGAGCATCGAAATCTTCTGCCTGAAATAGCTGCCCTCCCTGCAGAGGTTCACAGTGTTGTAGGGATTCATGCCGTTCGGGAAAGAATATTTCTTCCAGCCGTGCATAGAGGCCGGCGTGTAGCCCGCGTAGTATTCGTTCCAATATACGCTGTCGGTCGTGCGGCCGCTGAGGCTCGGCATGTGCGCCATGGTATCCTCGACCCACGGTATCACATATGGCGAATCGTAGACCTTGGAACCGAGCGGAGATTCGACAAGCTTGCGCCACCACGAGACCTTGACGCTATCGGAAATGTCCGCTCCCGTGTCGGGACGCCGCACAGATGCAAGCACGTTGGCCGCGAAGCCTGCCGGCGTCTTCTGCACGTACGCCGCATCGGTCGCACCCGCAAGCGTCGAGAAGTCAAAGTGCTGCATCAGTTCGGCCGGCAGTTCTACACTGGACTTGCTGTTGCGGCGTGCGCCACTGGCATAGGCGATGAACACATCTTCTCTCTGCTTCTTCGCAAGAGCAGGCGTGTAGCGGACGAGGTAGTTGTTCGAGATCTCGTCCTCCGAACGGGCACCATCCCAGATTCTCACCTCGTCGACGCTGCCCTGGAAGAAGTCTGTCGCGATATCGCTCCAAGACGAAGCGGAGGCTATCGTTGAGTAGTTGAATATGGCCGCCTTGGTTGGACGCGCACCTATGGTCACTACACTGTACAGCTGAGAGTATGCGCTGCTCCAACCGCTGAGCTGCTGTGGATCCTGCGCGACAATCGCGACTCCGTTCGCAGGAACGATCTTTGTCTGGATTGTGGAAACCAGCATTCCGTTGACGTATATCGCAAGCGTACCGCCGTCGAATGTGGCTGCAAGATGCGTCCACCTGTTGTCGACGAGTGCGCTGCCTGTGAGCCTGCAGCTTACCTCCGTCGAGTTCTGTATCTCGGCGAACGCCTTACCCTCACGGTCGATGCCAATTGCAAAGTTTAGCCGGACAAGCGACTCGGGATTCTGAAGATCCCAGCCGCCGTACCATGCTCCGCGAGACACGATGTACTTGTCGACTGGCGTCGTAGCGTTTTCAGGACGAACCCAAACCTCAACAGTGAACTGTTTGTAGAGATCCATGCCATCGTAATTGCGACGGCCGGGTTCGACGCTGACGAGCATGCCTTCATTGCCGGGGCCGCCAAACCAGACGCTCTGGCGGCGCTGCGGATCGCCGAAGTTGAGCGGATCGCTCGTAGCCTCGGTCGTGTTCTCCAGCTCCACGCCATCGCTGCGCCAGTCATTGTCGGTGTCGTAGCCCTCGTTCTCCTCAAAGGACGTGAGATACGGATAGGAGCTAAGCGACCAGGCGTCCCAAAGCGCAACGGAGCTGATTTCGTTCGCGTAGAATAGCTTGGTATAGGACGGGGAAGATACCGTTATGATCGGATCGGCCTCCAAAGAGGAATATGGGACATTATTCGTCTTCACGACCCAACCGATGCCTGTAATCCACTGGTTCACAGGATTGCCGGAATCAGGATTTATGGCAACTTCACGGTGGTATGGCATCGTCTCCTTGTAACTGCCTGAGATATCGGTCATCCACAACGGTGTCGGATCGGTATGAGTCGCGCTAGGATCCGCGATATCAGACTGCAGATACTCCTCATAGTTCCTTAGACCGTCACCGTCTGCGTCGCATTCCGCAACACCCATCATCCACGGGAAGCGGATCGGGTCGTATGCAGGCGCCTTGTCATTTGTCCAGCCAATCCACGCGTTCTTCCACGGTGAAATCTCACCCTTCCAAAGAGTCTCGCCTATCACGTCCATGCCTGATACGTAGCCTTCTGTAGACGAAATTGCGCCAAGAATCGGGTTGAGGCCGTGGAACAACTCGTAGTAGTCGTCCATTCCGTCCTTGTCCGTATCCCAAAGACGGGGGTCCGTGCCAAAATACGATGGCACACCACCTGCCAAAGGCTCGAACGTGCGCTCGGTCAGCATCCAAGCAGCGTTATTGGTTGTCATGAGCGGCATAAGCTCGAAATCGTTCATCGACCCGCCGCCGATATCAAGCGTCACGAACGAGGACGTCTTGTTCGTCCAAACCTTGTCGGTGTCGTTCGTGTAGATCACAAAGCCGAACCAATCCTTGAACCACTCTTCGAAGGCAGGATCATTTGATTCGCCCAAGTCCTTGAATGCATACAGCGCATTGCCGGCGTCATCAAGTGTAGGCATTATCGAAGGTGAGGTGAACGACATGTAGCAGTGGACCCTTGACCTAGGCAGCATGTACTTGTAGCCCAGCACCGCACGAGCATAGTCCCAAGTGCGGGGTGGATCTATAAAGTAGCCAAGTTCGCCATGGTAGTTCGGAGTTCTGAGCGCCCACGATGCAAAGTTCGTGTAGCCCATCCTGTCACGCAGGAACTGCAATTCAACTTTGTTGAACGGCGTGTAGTAGTTTACCTTTAGGAACTCGTTCGTCCACATTCCGGGCACCATCGTTGCGTTGACAACATCCACGCGCGGGCTATCGTAGCCCATGAGCGGCGTCCTGTCATCGTCGTAGCGGAACTGACGCATGGCCTGGACCATGTACTCCTGCCAGTTCTGGAGACCGTCACCGTCCCAGTCGCACTCGGAGGCACCGATGAAGCTCTCGGTTCTAGCATCATCGACCGTACCATCCATACCCATCATGACATGGTAGCCGTTGAAATCCTCGTTGGTCGGCAACGCATAGGCGGAAACCGCTGCACGTATGTCGTCGTAGAAGTCGCTTGGCGGCACACCTGTCGTCTTGAACACCTTGAAGTCCTTGTCTGTCGAGACCTCAAGACCGTTGAACAGTATGCCAGCGTACTGACGCTCCCAAGGATCAGGCAGGCCGTCGCGATCCGTATCAATCGAGCACGGATTGAAGCCACCGCCCGCGATACAGCCGGAACCGCTATCTACCGTTGTACCGTATTTCGAATAGTGCGTCACGGTAGCACCACGCTGAGGCATCTGCCCCCAACGGTTGATTACATATGCGCTACTCCAGGAAGATCCCTCCTCTCCATCAATTATGAGGTCGCCGTCGGTATCGCTATTCCGAGGATCGGTCGGCAGGAACTTATTGTACCAGCCCTTCATCAATCCAGTGTCTTGGCTCGGATGAAAAGCATAGATACTCGGACAATCCGCATACGCACCACACGAATCCGTGCCTGCGAACTCGTATGCCACAGAAAGGCCATCGTCGTATTCGGAAGTTTCGGGGATTGACTTCGAATCTGCCACTCCTGGCACGCCGTCCCAATAAAGATTGTCGTATCCCGTAGCCCCCTTCGCAATCTTGAAGTCGCTATTCGGGCTTATGCCGATGTAAAGCTCCCAGCCGTCCGGTATGCCGTCACCGTCGGTATCGGCACCATGCTGTGCCTGCTTGAATGTCAGCTCGCTGTCGCCGCTGAACGATGTGGATTCGAACGCAGTGTTCGGATTCGTTGTGCGGCCAGTCAGCAACGCCCGTACAGTCGTCCTCCCAGCGCTGACGTTTTGCTGATCAGTCTTAAGATTATTAAGTCCGACTATGTAGCGGTACTTCAGAAGCAAATATTCGTCCCTCGCTGTATAGCCGGTCGTATTGACAGGCTTGCCGCTCTCAACGACGACACCGCTCTGAATCCAGCGTTGCGTTTTCGAAATGCTACCGTTAGGATCGATGTACCACGCAGTGCGGGGATCAAAACCAAAGTAGTCGTGCACCTGATGATGCAGGAACGTGACGGTGTTCGTCACCACTACTGGGCCGGAAGACAGGTCAACCTTTATGGTCTGCGCCCTGACATAGTTGTTGGTGAAATTCTTCGTAGCCTGCGTCGGAGGAATATAGTAGCCGCCCAACTTCTTCACCTCGAAGCCATTGCCCGTCACAGTAACGTAGTTAGTGGACGGATCAAGAGCGCAGGCAAGGCGCAACTCTTCGGTGACGTTGGTCGAGAGCATCCACAACTTTGCAGGCTCGCCATTCTCTGCGACCGCTTTGTATATGTAAGCATAGGCCTGAAGCTCAGGCAGGTCATCGGCACCGTGTGCGTATGCCATGAAGTCGCCATCGGAATTCATTCC